>ERZ1643246.4771-NODE-4771-length-10439-cov-6.218509_pt1 | contig 10439 bp, 9 predicted proteins | sample MGYA00579265_ERZ1643246 | MGnify/ENA primary metagenome ERZ1643246 (study PRJEB29033, sample SAMEA4952261) | chicken gut metagenome | biome: Broiler Chicken; feature: Gastrointestinal Tract; material: Caecum | place: Ireland | collected 2018 | study: Broiler...
TCCAGGTTGTAGAGAATCTGCGCGGCCATGGCCCGGGTCAGGGCGGTGGCGGGGGCAAACTCCGTCTCGCGCATGCCCTCCATGATGTTGTGGAAATAGGCGTACCGCACCGCTTCTTCATACCAAGCGCCGGGGGCCACGTCCTCAAAGGGCAGGGGCACGGGGGCGAAGCTGGCCTCCACCGTCACACGGCTGGCGGGCATGGTAAAGGTGTACTTGCCATCGCCCTTGTCCGTGAGGGCGATTTCATTGCCCCGGCTGTCAAGAACGGTCAAGCTCTCCAGCGCAAAGCCCGTGTCGGGCGCGGCGGTGATGGTCACCGTGCGGCCGCTGCTGGCCCGGCTGGGGCTCACCGTCACCGTGCCGCCGGTTGTTTCCGGGGTTGTTACGGCGTAGGTGGGCGGGATGTAGGGCGGCGGGGTGGGTTCTGGCTCAGGCTCGGGTTCTGGTAGCGCTGTCACGGTCAGGGTGGCGGCGTCACTTATGACGCTGCCTGCGCTGTTGCTCACAACACAACGGTATTGAGTGCCGCTCATGTCCATTGTGGTTTTCCCTGTGGTATAGGTGTCACTGGTCGCTCTGGCAATGTTTGTCCAGCTACTTCCTTTGTCGGTGCTTTGCTGCCACTGATAGGACAAATCGCTGCCGGTGGCTTCCACGGTAAAGGTGGCGGTTTCATCTTCTTTTACTTCCACATCTTGCGGGTGGGTGGTAATAGTGGGGGCAATTTTGAGCGTGCCATTGCCGGTCGTTGTGCCTTCCAGCTTGCCACCGCTCTCTACATTGATGGTGCCGTTGTTGGTCAAAGTCTTTCCATCCGGGACGGTCAGGCTGGCGTCCTTTCCGATGGTCAGGGTTTCGTCATTACCGATCTCCAAGTTCTCCTGCAAGGTCACATCGCCGTAGACAGTGCCGTTCTTGCCGTTAAAGACGATACCTCCGCTTTCACCATCTGCTCCAATCTGAAAGCTATCGGGAGATCCATTTATAATCCCCCCTGTGCTGCCTTCCGTATCCACCATGGCGTTGCCACTGACGGTCAGGCTGGAAGGACCATCGTTGTTATAGAGCCGCATAAAGTAAATTCCTACAACTGAATCGCTGACGGTCAGATTTCCGTCATTTATCGTAGCAGTACTTTGGCATTTGTCACCAGCGGCTAAATGAACTCCGTAATATTGCACATCTGAAATCGTAACATCCGCACTGTTGATACCCAGGTTCACATTCTTTGAACCAATAAGCACAATTCCCGAGTCATTGCTAACATTCTTGACTTCTAGGCTGCCAGGACCTGAGATAGACAAGGAGGCATCGCCAGCCTTGGACACCACACGAATTCCGCCGGTTCCCGTTATGTTACTCGTTCCTTGGGATACTACTATTGTGAGAGAAACATCAGCAGACTGACTAAAAGCGATCACACTACCGGGATATGTGAAACCTCCTCCAACAGTCACATCTTGATAGTTAACAATCTTCGCCTGATTCAGCGTAAGGGTGGCAGTGGCGGCGTCATAGGAAAACTGACCATTGGCAGGTTCCGTACCGTCAACTTTTGTCCAAGTTCCGCTTTTGTTTTCATAGCAGCCGCTTTCTTTGATTTGCTGACCGCCTACATACAACTCAATTTCTCCCACCGCCAGCGCCGTGACGGGCAGCAGGCTCAGGCACAGGGCCAGGGCCATGCACAGGCTGAAAACTTTCTTCCCCATTTCAATCGACCTCCTTCCAGTGGTATGATGCCGCGCCCAGAGCGAACCCGGCGGCCAGGGCGGTCAGGACCAGGACCCCGGCCATGCGCCGTTGTTTTCTCAGCTGTACCCTGGCCCTGACCCGCTCCATCACCGCGGTCACACGGGCCTCATTTGTCATCATAGGCGTTGCCTCCTATCTCGAAATTCCAGACACTTCCCGCGCCATGCTGCTGGGGGCTGGCCCCTTCCGGCGCGGCACAAAGCAATGCTTGTCGTATGGAAACCCATACGACAAAAGGCTATGGCCTTTTTGCTTTTTTTCATCTGCTCCGGAGAACGGCACGGCATTTCGGTTCCGTTTTAGTATACCGGGAAACGGGCCAGCTTGCAAGGGGTTTTGGGGGTATTTGCCCAAAAAGTTGGGGTGCGGCTGCTTGCCGGGTACAATACGAACTGGAAAGGGCGCTGGCCGTGCCGATTTTGACATAGTACAACTCGGTCATCTGCGAGGTTGCATGGTTCGAAAGCTAGGGTGCACAGGTGGTCTTCCTATCCCTTTTTGGCTTCTACCGTATCATCTAAGCGGCCTGTTCTCCTGCGAAACGTCTCTCGATTTCTTTCGTGCGGAGGATTTGGTATCAAAGCGAGTGACGACCATATGGACGATATACGGAATGAGTATGACCGGAATGGCCAGATAGGCGATGCCGCTGTAAGCCTTTTGGATTAGGTTCAGCAAGCCAAACTGGGCGATGCCGAAATCCACCACACAGCAAATCAGGGCGGCCAAAATCTCCTTTTTCGTGACACGCAGGCGGGACCCTTCCCCTCTCTGCGCCAGGTCCGCGCTCTCTCCGCAAACACGCTTCACCATGGCGGCCACCATGTTCACGGCCGTGGACACCGCTCCCAAAATAATCAGCAGGGAGATAAGCGGCGTCATAAAGGAGGCGCCCACGCCGTTTTCCACCATAAACAAAGTGGGCACGCTTTGAGAGGCGGTCTCCGGGTTGGTGTAGATGGTCATCAGGCCCAGCACCACCATGACCATCATCAGGGCGTTGACAAGCGCCCCTACTCCCATACTTTTCACCGCATCCCCCGGCTTCTCAAAGGACTTGGCGTGCTGGACAAACACGGCAATGTTGGAAAGCTGGAAGGTACCGTACAAAAAGGCGGAATACAGCGCCGGGCCGACGCCCAGCTGTTCTTCTCCCATCTGCTGGACAGCGGCGCCAATTTGGGAGAAATTCACGGCAATGTTGGGAAGGTAGACGACCAGCAGCCCAGCGATGATGCAAATGGACAGCACGGAAGCCACCCTGCGCACCAAATCCGTTCCGAAAATGGCCACCACAAAGATAAATATCCCAATGAGAAAAGTGCACAGTAAGTAAGGCAGGCCCGTCAGCTGGCTGAGAGTGGCGCCCCCTGTGGCAAAGGCTACCGCCGGCGCCACACACATCACGCACAAGTACAGCAGCTCAAAGAGGTTGGAGAAGATGGGGGCGTATTTGCCGTAAAAGGCGTTGTTGTAGGAGCGGTAGTCATAGGTTTGGTGCTTTCTGGCAAACCGCAGGCTGTAAGCGAAAAACACGCCGTTATAGGCCATGGCCAGCACAGGCATGAGAATGCACCAGGCGCCATACCGGACAAAATAGCTGTAAATCTGGGCGCCGGAAGCAAAGCCCCCGCCAAAGTGCGTGGTAAACCATACAAAGGCCACGCCCAGGGCGATGGCTCCCGTTTTCGACTTTTTCATCGGTGGCTCACCGCCCTTTCCTCCAGAGTCTTCATGGCATTCTCCAGCATGGGCCGGGTGACCTTGTAGGGATAGTGGGCCACATCGGACATGGTGGGAATCCGGTCCAAACATTCCTCCCACTGGGCGGGGGTGATCTCGATGTCCGAAAGCCGGGTAGGCAGGCCGATGGACTTGTTCAGTTCATAGATTTTCTCAAACTCCTCCTTTTGCCCGTCCACCAGCAGAGCAATCAGGATGCCAAAGGCCACCGCCTCTCCATGCAGGTGGCGCTCCTCAATGACGGGGTAGGCTGTGAGGGCGTAGAAGATGGCGTGGGCCAAGCCGCTGTTATAATCGGGCGTGTAGTCCTTGGTGAGAAAGATGGAGGCAATCCCCGTGGTGACCACAATGGCCAGCACTACCTGCTCTACCGCATAGGTACACAAGCCCTGCTTGTGATCCTCTAAAGCCTGGGCGCTGTACAGCAGCAAAGGGTCCCGGCACATCTGACTGACCGCCACCCCCACGGCGGTGAAATGCTCCAGCCGCTCGTCCCGGGAGGAAATCAGGGCCTCGTAGTATTTGGCGTAGGTATCGCCAATGCCAGCCCACATGTACTGGCTGGGCGCCTGGGCGATGATTTGGGTGTCGATAAAGGCGTGCATCACCGGGCGGATAAAGAAATGGGGCTTCAGAAAAGTGCCGTCCTCGTTGTACAGAATGGACACAGACGTGGTGGCCGCGCAGTTGGAGGCAATGGTGGGAAAGCTGAACACCGGTTTGTCATCGGGGATGCACAGGCATTTCACCGTGTCCAAGGCCTTGCCGCCTCCCACGCCAAAGACCATGTCCGCCTCTTGGTACAGGGGCAAAGCCCGCAGGCGCTCCACGGTGGCATAGGTGCAGTTTTCCCCGTAGATTTCGGTGCCGATAATTTCCAAATTCGTTTGAGCCACGTAGGCGGCGATTTTGTCATAGGCGGCAGCCAAGGCCTTGCGCCCCCCGATGACCAACACTTTTTTGCCATAGGACTCGCACACCGGGCCGATTTTTTCGTAGATCTTGTCGCCGATGGAGTAGCTGGGCAGATGGACCTCATAATTTTCCAGTTTCATTTTGATACCTCTTTCCGGGACAAGGCAACAAAAAACGCCCTTGTCCCTACAAAATTGATGCAGGGACAAGAGCGCAACACTCCTGCGGTGCCACCCGGCTTGACGCGGTTTCCGCGTCCACTCACGCATACAAACGGTCTATATGCTCTCTTTGATAACGGAGTTCGTTCTCCGGCTTGCTTACTGGAGGAAACCTACCCTCTTTCAGCGCGCCCTCGAAAGCCCATTCATCCCAGCTTCTGCTGCCGCACTCTCACCCACGGCGGCTCTCTGAAAGCAGCTGCATTGAAACTACTTGCTCTTTCTCAACGGTTTGCATTACTTTACCACAAAAAAGAGATAAAGTCAATAGAAATTCTTCCTGTTTAATCAGATTTTTACAGAAATCCTCGAGAATAAGCTGTCAACTTTTTTATACCACACCAACTTTTTTTATACCACACCAGCGCTCTGCCGCGCCGGTCTCGGCTGCCCCTGCCAAAAAACCGGCGAAAACACTGGGTTTTCGCCGGTTTTCTTTTTGCACGTGTTGTATGGGAATGGGGTTCACTTTGGTTCAGACACTTGGTTTTCCCATCCGTTCGCACCTGTTCCCAACCGCTGCCACCCCCTCAAGCACCCAAAACGCACCCGACTTCAGCTATTTTCGCCTGAAATCGGGTGCGTTTCGCTGTTTTTGCCTTCTTTTGACCTGCAAAATTTTCGTGCCGGTTTTTCTCAGACATCCGGGCTTTCCAGCCATTCATATAGATTCATTTTGACACGCCCCTTTCCAAATGCTATGATAAAGATACCAGCTTTTCTGTCCTGATTTTTCCCCATAGATTCTGGTATTATAGTAACACATGGCCACAATGCCTCGCAAGTAAAAGTGATTTGCCGGGTGGAGACAAATTTTGAAAAACTACAAAGGCCGGCTCAGCCCTGCGGCGAAATCCTCTAGCGTAACGGATGGCACTGTAGACACAACAATGGGAAGAGAAAAGGAGCGATGCTGTATGAATTTGAAAAACAATCTTTTCAACTACGCTACCAGTGAGCTGTCTCAGGACGCCTTTCTCTGCTGGCTGGCTTCCTACACTCTGGAGGACGCGGAGCCGGATGACGCGCTGCGCTCCTGTGCCAGGGAAATGCTGGAACTGTTTGTGCCGGAGTTCAATGGCCCCCGTTCACGCTCCAGGATGTGGAACGGCAGGTCTGGCACATTGATGTTCTGTTGACTGCAGAGCTTGCGGGTGCCAAGCCTTTCTTCTCTATACCTGCTGCCACAAGAATTCTGTAATAGAATAGCGCTTGCGGAAATTCACGGGCCTGGTGAAGTCACCATGCTCGTCAGGCACCAAAGGCGTGTTCTCTCCGAAATAGGCTTCCTTTCGCAAGTCCTGGATCATGGCGATGGCTGTGTCGTTCAGCGGTACTGTTCGCTTGCTGGTGGCCGACTTCAGCTTGCCCACCTTCACATCACGGCCCGGCTCCGCTTGCAGGCCGTCCCGGCGCCAAACCTCTTTTACGCCACGCTCCAGGCGGAGAACTCGCCGCTCCAAGTCGATATCACTGTTAATCAGGCCCAGTAACTCTCCTGTGCGAAGTCCGGTGTTCAGCATGAGAATGTACGCTGCTGCCTGCTGATATTTTCTCTTGCCGTTGGCAACCGTAGCGAAGGCCTCCCGCTTGAACTTGGCAATCTCTGTGGGCGTGAACACGGTGACGGCTTCTTGCTCCGGCACACACTCCTTGTCTTGAGCTGCCAGGAAATTGGATTTCTTCATCATCGGCACGGATTGCATGGGGTTCTTTTGGATGAAGCTTTCTTCTGTCAAGTAGCGGAAGTATTCGTTGAGGAGAATATGCACCTTCTTCACCGTGGTGTAGGCATAGCCTTTCTCCATCCAATAGTTGAGGACGGATTTCAGGTCGGCGGCGGTGATATCCCCCACGATTTTCTCTCCGATTAGCGGATAGATCTGGTGGTTTGCTGTGCATTCCAGCCGGTCATATGTTGTCCGCTCCACTGAAGGAAACTTGAAAACTTGCAGCCAGCGGGTCAAGCTCTCTTTAATGGTCTTTTGAGATTCGTCCGAGCAGCGCACTTCCTCGTTGAACTGAGCGATATATTTGGTAATCTTCTGCTGGGCTTCCGCTTTCGTCTTGCTGGAGAATACTTTTCGCTTTTTCTCTCCATGTTCATTGCCTTTGTTTTTACCTTCGTAGGTTCCGTGTCGATCAGTCGCTCCTCTTCCAGTTGCCGAATGTACTTAGCAACCGTGTTGGCGCTCATGTCTGTATGCTGGCTAATGTGTCCGATGCTGGGCCAGCATTGATGTGATTTTCTATCCTCGCAGAAAATCAGGTAGGCGTACACTGTCATCTCTCCTGGGCGAAGCCCCAGTGTGAAAATGGCGTTTGGTAGAAGAAAAAATCTTCCCTCATCCACCCATTTTGTGTAAGTGTTTTCGATTTCCGTGGTGTTACCTCCCCAGTGATTTTTTCAAAATTCTACACCTATGTTTCAACCTATATCCATAGAAAAATCAAGTTTTACGCTCTGTTCACAGTATAATCTTGCAAGCGTTTTTCAAAAACCTTTTTGCGAAGCCCTTTTCTTTGTTTACTCTCCCGCAAATCTTGAGGCGGCCCAGGCATCCCGCGGGATTATATAAAAGGCCGGGATCGCTCCCAGACTTTGCATAAAAAACGATTTTTGGAGAGTAAGCGGAACATCTATTCACTGGAACCACGATCACAGTAGAAAAGCCGTGCGGTTAAGTGGTATAATTTCAAAAGTAAAACTTCCCCAGGAGCGATCACCAAATGCCTATCCTACTTGACCACCAATTGCGGGAACAAATCCCCCACAAAGCTGCGGAATTTCCCGTTGTCTATTACCACGATGAGCTGGCGGAACTGCCAAATTGGACGGGGCCCATTCATTGGCATCCCGACTTAGAAATTGCCACTGCCGCAAAAAATGTTTTGGATTACCAAGTGGGGCAGCAGCACATCATCTTAGAGGCGGGTGACAGCATCTTTATCAACGGGAATGTACTGCACAGAGTCTGTCAGCCATCCGGCGACAGTCCCGACCCCGTTCCTCTCATTGTCTTTTCCGGCGCGGCCGTAGCTCCGGAGCACAGCGCAATGTACCAAAAATATATTCTCCCTATTGCGCAGTGCGGCTCCTTGCCCTTTGTGGTGTTCCGGCAGAATGAGCCCGCTCACAGGGAAGTGAACCGCTTGCTTCAGGAAATCTACCGCTTTTTGAGCCGGCAAACCCCTTGCTATGAAATGGAGGTACAGCGCAACCTCAGCCGGATTTTGGAGTATCTCTTCCTCAATCTGAACCGCTTCCCAAAATTTGATGTTTTCCACGTTGAGATGAAAAATCAAATCCGCCTGCAGCAGATGCTCACCTTCATTTATGAACATTACGGGGAAACCATCACCCTGAAGGAGATTGCCAACGCCGCCCACATCAGCCGCAGCGAGGCCGGACGCTGCTTTCAAACCTATTTGGGGTGTTCGCCTATCGAGGCGCTGATTCAATACCGGCTACAAACCGCCCGCCGTCTGCTGTGTAAAAAAACGCAGACGTTACAGGAGATTAGCGCCGCTTGTGGATTTCACTCTGTAAACTATTTCAGCCGCCAGTTTAAGAAAGCCTATGGCGTGACACCGGGCCAAAGCCGCGATTTGGGTAAATAGTGCTTATTTTCACGGCGATTGTGCCTTTGTTTCCCAAAAATCCGATGTTATAATACTTCTAAAAAACACGGAAGGTGGACAATCAATATGGAATTCAAATGGCTGAACGAAAGCACCGTCAAACAGTCCGGGGACCGGATTGAGATTTTGGCGCCGGGAAAGACGGATTTCTTCTGCGGCAGCATGGACGAGTGTCAGGAGGGCATCCTCCCGGAGTCCCTGTGCAACGCCCCCTATTACTACACGGAGGTGGAAGGGGATTTTGTGCTCCGGGTGAAAGTCTCCCACGGCTTTCAGGAAACCTACGACTCCGCCTCTGTCATGGTCATGAAAGATTTGAACTGCTGGGCGAAGTGCTGCTTTGAACTGACAGATTTTGGCACACACGCTGCCGTAAGCGTGGTGACAAAAGGGGATTCCGATGACGCCAATGGCTGCAACCTGAAGGGCAACACCGCCTGGCTGCAGGTGTGCCGGGTGGGCAACAACTTCGCGTTCCACTACTCTGTGGACGGAGAAAACTTTTATATGATGCGGTACTTCCATCTGCCTGTGGAACCCACTGTGAAAGTGGGCCTGCTTGCCCAGGCCCCCACGGGGAACGGCGGCATCCGGGTGTATGAGCATCTCACCATTGAGAAAAAGACCGTGAAAAACATTCGGGCGGGCAAGTGACATGGCGGAAAGCCGAAAGTATGGAAAAACCCTGGTGGCCTGTTACCTGGGATTTATCACCCAGGCCATCGCCGCCAACTTCGCTCCGCTGTTGTTTGTGACCTTTCAACACACCTACGGGATCTCCCTGGAAAAGATCGCCCTGATTCCCGTTGTGTTTTATTTGACCCAACTGTTCGTGGATCTGGGAGCCACCAAGTTCGCCGACAAAATCGGCTACCGGATCTGCGTGGTGGCCTCCCAGATCGTTTCCGCCATAGGACTAGTGCTGCTGGCGGTTCTCCCGGAGATTCTCCCTGTGCCCTTCCTGGGGATCCTCATCGCGGTGGTATTATACGCCATTGGCAGCGGCCTGGTGGAGGTGCTGGTAAGCCCCATTGTGGAGGCCTGCCCCTTTGAAAACAAGGATGGCATGATGAGCCTTCTCCATTCCTTCTATTGCTGGGGGGCCGTGGGGGTAATTTTAGGCTCTTCCCTCTTTTTCGCTGTGTTTGGAACGGAAAATTGGAGGATACTCACGGTGCTTTGGGCCCTGGCACCTCTGGTTAATGTCTTTCTGTTTCTCTCCTGTCCCATGGAGCGCCTGGTGGAGGAAGGGGAAAGTCTGCCCCTTCGAAAGCTGCTTCGGCTGCCGCTGCTGTGGATGATGATTTTGCTGATGATCTGTGCCGGGGCATCGGAAGCGGCTATGGCACAGTGGGCGTCCGCGTTTACAGAGTCGGCTCTCGGCGTGTCCAAAACCGTGGGCGATTTGGCCGGCCCCTGTCTGTTTGCCCTTTCCATGGGAATCTCCCGAATGCTGTACGGAAAAATCAGCGGGAAATTGAACTTGACCAAAACCATGCTGTTGTGCGGCTTGCTGTGCGTGGTGTGCTATTTGCTGGCCTCCCTTTCCCCCTTGCCAATTCTTGGCTTGGCCGGATGCGCTCTCTGTGGTTTCGGTGTGGGCATTATGTGGCCGGGTACCATCAGTCTATCCTCTCAGGGATGTCCGAAAGGCGGTACCGCGATGTTCGCGTTTTTGGCCTTAGCGGGGGATTTCGGCGGCACAGTAAGCCCGGCAGTGGTGGGAAACATCTCGGAACTGGCTGGCGGCAATCTGAAGATAGGGCTGCTTGCGGCAACAGTATTTCCTGACGTGCTGGTGCTAGGACTGGAACTTCTCAAAAAAGATGTTGCGAAACCGTGAAGGCATTAGCACGTGGTGATTTCATTTCCGACACCTGTGGCTCGATAGAGACAAAAGGAAATAGTAGTTGGCGAACTAAAACTTATCGCCCGGCACGCTTTTTCCACTTCACTCTCCTCGTAGCACCAGATTAGCACCGCCCTTTGGGGGCTTGACCGAGGGGACCGGGCAACACCGCCCCTCCTCCGCTCTCGCTGGTGTGTTCCCACATCCACTCCAAAACCGCGTGCCGAGGGGCGCTAGCCACCTGTGGCGCTCTGCCGCGCCGGTCTCGACTCCCGTCTCGGCCGGTGCTGGGCTCTCCCCACTAGGGAGCA
>ERZ1643246.4772-NODE-4772-length-10438-cov-33.330348_pt1 | contig 10438 bp, 11 predicted proteins | sample MGYA00579265_ERZ1643246 | MGnify/ENA primary metagenome ERZ1643246 (study PRJEB29033, sample SAMEA4952261) | chicken gut metagenome | biome: Broiler Chicken; feature: Gastrointestinal Tract; material: Caecum | place: Ireland | collected 2018 | study: Broiler...
TTTATTCATTGGTAATTTATTCCATTAAAACGGATTTTCTAACTTTAATTAAGGATTTTTTACTTTTAGTTTATTATTAATTCACTACTATATTTAAATTTTGAATGTTCTATTTTGAATGTTCTATTTTAATATTATATTGCTATTAACCGCTTTTTCTATTGCTTGTTTCTCTTCCTCAGATAACGTATAATTAGAAATTCCATTTTCTACTGGTTTTGCATATATATTAGACATTTCTCTTGAATATATTCCGTTTAGTACTACCCCATTGTTCTTTGAATCTAACATTGCTAAAGCAAAGCTTAAATCACTACCTGTATCTTTAAATGCATTATATCTTACTATTCCAATCTTTTGAATACAGCCTTCTAGTTCGTTATCTAAATTTTTGCAATATTCAGCTATTTCATAATTATTTTTCTCTACTTTCTCAACCCTATACATAAATGTTTCCAAATCTTCTTGTATATTTTTTCCATCTCCTAATTTTTTCATGAATTTTTTATAATTTTTTCCTAATTTAGATAATTTTATAATTGTTATTATAAAAGCTACTAATAAAATTAGTACTAAAGCTAACAAAATAAACATGAAATTATCTGTATGCATAAATTCAACAAAACTATCCAATGCCTTTTCCTCCTTTATCTTGAAATTATTTCATCAAATCTAATATTCTCTCTAAATCTTCATTATTAGCATATTCTATAATTATTTTTCCTCTTCTTTTTCCTGCATCTAATCTAACTTTAGTTCCAAAGAAATTTTGAAATCTATTTTCTATATCTCTATATAATATTTGATTTCTATCTGCTTCTTTTGTTGTTTCTTTCTTTTTACTAGCTGCATTTTCTGCTTGTCTAACAGTTGCACCTCTTTCAATCATATGTACTGCTGTTTTATATTGCTTTTCTGGATCAGTAATCCCTAGCAAAGCTCTACAATGTCCTTCAGTCAATTTTCCTTCTTTTGCAAATTCTAATACTCTTGGTTCCAAATTTAATAAACGTACTGTATTTGCTATTGCACTTCTACTTTTTCCTAATCTTTTAGCAACATCTTCTTGTCTTAATCCATATCTTGTGATCAAATTTTTAATTCCTGCTGCTTTTTCAATAGGATTTAAATCTTCTCTTTGTATATTTTCAATAAGTGCAATCTCTTGATTTTTCTTTTCATCATCTTCTCTAATAACTGCTGGAATTTGCGTTATTCCTGCAATTTTACAAGCTCTCCATCTTCTTTCTCCTGCTACTATTCCATAATATCCGTCTTTTTTTGTAACAACTATTGGTTGTATTAACCCAAATTCTTTTATAGAATCTGCTAATTCTTCCAAAGATTCTTGATTAAAAGTTTTTCTTGGTTGATCTCTGTTAGGTTCAACTTCGTTAATATTTAAATTTTTTATCATTTCATTTTCTTGTACTTGTTCTTCTTCTGGGACAGGTCCAAATAGTGCATCTAATCCTTTTCCTAAGCCAGTTTTCTTAGGCATATATATCACTTTCCTTTCTTTCTATATTATCTTTCTCTGAAATTTATTTTTAAAGACTATTTTTCATTTTTCTTTCTTCATCATTAATTTTTAAAAATTCTTTTGCAAATTTTTCATAACTCTTTGCTCCTTTAGACCTTGGATCATATTCTGTAATTGGCATTCCATAACTTGGTGCTTCACTTAGTCTTACATTTCTAGGTATTACAGTTTTATATACTTTGTTATTGAAGTATCTCTTTACTTCTTTTACTACTTGGTTTGATAAGTTTGTCCTCATGTCATACATAGTAAGTAAAGCACCTTCTATTTGAATATCTTTATTTAAATGTTTTTTAACTAAGTTAATAGTATTAAGCAATTGACCTAATCCTTCTAATGCATAATACTCACATTGAACTGGTATAAGTACACTATCAGATGCTGTGAAAGCATTTAGTGTAATTAAGCCTAATGAAGGTGGACAATCTATAAAAATGTAATCAAATCTTTCTTTTATTATATCTAGTTTTTCTTTTAATCTTTGCTCTCTTGACATCATAGACACTAATTCAACTTCTGCTCCTGCTAAATTGATATTAGATGGACAAACAACTAAATTTCTTATTGCTGTTTTTTCTAAAGTATCAATTATTTCTGTATCATTTGTTAAAACATCATAAAAAGATAATTCTACTTCTTTGTCAACACCTACTCCACTTGTTGCATTGCCTTGAGGATCAGCATCAATTAACATAATTCTTTTGCCTTTTTTTGCTAGAATTGTGCTTAAATTTATTGTTGTTGTTGTTTTTCCAACTCCGCCTTTTTGATTTGCAACTGATATTACTTTTCCCACTATATAGCCTCCTTATTTTTAGTTAATGTTTACTTATAAGTTATATATATTTATCTATTATTATAATATATAAATATATAAAAAAAGTCAATGGATTTTCTAAAAAATTCACAAAAAAAATAGTAGTTATTATTCAGACTTTAAATTTCTATTAAAACTATCAATTCCACTTGTAAGTAAGGATATTCACCAATTTTTTTGAAATCAATTACTAACGTGGGCTTTAAATAATTATATCTGAATAATGACTACTATTTTTTTAATTTTTTATCAATGGTTTTTTTGCTGGTGTTCCAGCTTTTCTTGGATATGAATTTGGAGTATTTTTCAATTTTTTTACTATTATTATGTTTCTTCCTATTCTTTCATTAGATAACTCAAATTTATCTACTTGCTCGATTTTTCCTCCTAACAAATTTATTGCATATTTCGAATTTTCCAATTCTTCCTCTATATCTGATCCCTTCATGCAAATACATTTACCAGTTACTTTAGTTAATGGCAATAAATATTCTGAAAGTACTGACATATTAGCAACTGCTCTTGATGTAACAATATCAAATGCTTCTCTATATTTTTTATTTTGTCCTAAATCCTCAGCTCTTGCATGTATTACTTCAATATTATCCAAATTTAATTTTTTTATAACCTCTTGCAAAAAATTAATTCTTTTATTTAATGAATCAACTAATACAACTTTTAAATTTGGATTTATGATCTTTATAGGAATCCCTGGAAACCCTGCTCCTGTTCCTACATCAATAATATTAACAGCATCGCCCAAATATCTTTGTATTGTAAGAGAATCTATAAAATGTTTCACAATTATATCTTTCCTATTTGTAATTGCTGTTAAATTAATTTTTTCGTTCCACTCTATTAACAAATCCATATATTTATAAAATTTTTCTATTTGATTTTTATCTAATTCGATATTAATTTTTTGTGCTTCTTCAATAAAAATTTTTTCAAACTCACTTAATAACATTATTCATATTTCCTTTCTCTTTACTTTATAGGAAAGTGCATTTTTAAATGCATCTTTCCGTATAAAGCAAGGTTAAGCTTCTTATATTTGTGAAGCACTGCGAAGCAGTCTTCACATATGTGCGTCGAAATCTTCGATTTCGTTAACGCACGCTTTCCTTACTTTTCAGTTTGCAAATAGATAAGCAATACTGATATATCTGCAGGTGAAACACCTGAAATTCTAGATGCTTGTCCTATAGAACGTGGTTTGTTTTTATTCAATTTCTGTCTTGCTTCCAAGCTTAAACCTTTTATAGTTTCATAATTAACATTTTCTGGTAATAATTTGTTTTCTAGCTTTTTAAACTTTTCTACTTGCATCTCTTGCATTTTGATATATCCTTCATATTTTATCTGTATTTCTACTTCTTCTTTTTCTTGTAAAGTTAATTCTGGTCTTTCTTTATCAATTTCTGCTAATTTATCATAATTAAGTTCTGTTCTTTTTAATAATTCAGCAAGTTTAGTTCCTGTTGTAAGCTCTGTTGTTCCACATTTTATCAACAATTTATTAACATTGTCTGTTGGTTTTACTGTTGTATTCTTCAATCTTTCAATTTCTTTTTCGATATTTTCTTTTTTCTTTAAAAATTTATGATATCTTTCATCAGATATTAGCCCTATTTCATGTCCTATTTCGGTTAATCTTAAGTCTGCATTATCTTGTCTTAACAATAATCTATATTCCGCCCTAGAGGTCATCATTCTATATGGTTCATTAGTTCCTTTTGTAACTATATCATCTATTAAAACTCCTATATATCCCTGACTTCTATCTAATATTAAAGGCTCTTTATTCTGAATTTTTCTTACTGCATTTATTCCTGCAATTAACCCTTGACAAGCTGCTTCTTCATATCCAGATGTTCCGTTAATTTGTCCTGCTGTAAATAAACCACTTATTCCTTTATATTCTAAAGAAAGCTTTAAATTTGATGGATCTATACAATCATATTCTATTGCATATGCTGGTCTTGTAAATTCTGCGTGTTCTAATCCAGGAATCGTATGGTAAAAGGCTATTTGAACATCTTCTGGTAAAGATGAACTCATTCCTTGTATATACATTTCTTCTGTATCTAATCCAACAGGTTCAACAAATGCTTGATGTCTTGGTTTATCAGCAAATCTGACTACTTTGTCTTCTATAGATGGACAATATCTAGGCCCTGTTCCTTCTATCATTCCTGAATACAATGGTGAACGGTCTAAATTTTCTTTTATTATTCTATGTGTTTCCTCTGTTGTATAAGTTAAATAACAATCTACCTGCTTCAAATCTTTTATTTCATCTTCAAAAGAAAATGGAACTATATTTTCATCACCTTTTTGTACTTCCATCTTACTAAAATCAATACTTCTACGATTTATTCTTGCTGGAGTTCCTGTTTTAAATCTAACTAAATCTATGCCTATTTTATTTAATGCTTCAGATAATTGATTAGCTGCTGCTACTCCATCCGGACCACTTTCTTGTGAAAATTCTCCTATAAATATTTTTCCTTTCAAATATGTACCTGTAGCTAAAATTAGAGTTTTAACATTATATATAGCTCCAACATTAGTTTTAATTGCTTTGATTCGACAATTTTCGACAATGATATCCACAATTTCTCCCTGTTTAAGTTCCAAATTTTCTTGTAGTTCCAAAGTATGTTTCATTTCTGCTTGATATTTCTTTCTATCTGCTTGTGCTCTTAACGAATGCACAGCAGGTCCTTTAGATGTATTAAGCATTTTTATTTGTATCATTGTTTTATCTATATTTTTTGCCATTTCTCCACCTAATGCATCTATTTCTCTTACTAAATGCCCTTTTGAACTTCCTCCTATATGTGGGTTGCATGGCATATTGGCTATATTTTCTAAACTGATAGAAAATATTAAAGTCTTCATTCCTAAACGCGCTGCTGCTAGTGCTGCTTCACATCCTGCATGTCCTGCTCCAACAACTGCTACATCATAATCTCCTGCATAATAGTCCATTTTTTTTACTTCCTTTCTTAATTATTTAATTATAACTTCCATTATTTTTTCAAATTCATATGAAACAGAAATCCGTGTTCATTTTATTTTTATGCAAAACTTTCCTTATAGGTTACACTTTTGTAACCTATAGGTTCATTTTTTTGACTTTTTATAGAGTTTTTTTGCCCCTTTCACTTTTTAAAATTTCCATATTTTTCTATTTTTTGAGTTTACAATATAATTTTATATTATGTAGCCTCATGATGATTTCAACTTCAAAAAATTGTGTTTTTACTTACAGCTGTCCACATTTTATAAACATCCATACCAAACAATCATTTCAATTTTGTTGATAAATTGTTGATAACTTTTTCATATTTTATTTTTCAAAATACATTATTATAAGAAAAGTGGCTTCGCCACATGTGCATTTTGCTTCGCAAATATGCACAGCCCAAGGAAACTTAACCTTGTTGTATACGGAAAAATCCACATGTGGTCAAGATAAAAGTCGATTTTTCCTATACAATAAGAAAAGTGGCTTCGCCACATGTGCATTTCGCTTCGCGAATATGCACAGCCAAGGAAACTTAACCTTGTTGCTTCGGAAATTTCTTGCGAAATTTCCTATGCAATAAAAAATCAGTTTTCACCAATTAGTTTTTTAGTTTTATTTTTTATTAAAATCCATTTTGACAGATTTTTGCGTATTAATAATTAAATTATATATTAAGATATTAAAAATGTCTTATTTTTGATTTTAATGGCTTGTTTTTATACAATTATTTTCCCAAACAAAATTTAGCAAAAATTTCATTTATAATATCTTCTGATACTTCTTCTCCTGTTATACTATTTAAGTCTTCTAAAATATTTTTTATAAACATAGCAATTATATCAATAGGCATTTCATTTTTTATTACTTCTTTTACTTTTGATATATCCTCAATTGCTTTTGTTATTAAATTCTTTTGTCTTAAATTTGTTATGATTACTTCATTATCAAAATTAATTTCACTAAAATTAAACATTTCGCTTATTTTGCTATATAATCTATCTAATCCCCAATCATTTAGAGCAGAAATTTTTATAATATTTTTAGAAAAATCTTTTAAATGCTTATCATTTTCATCAATTACTGCTTCTAAATCCATTTTATTTAACAATATAATATATTTTTTATCTTTTATAATGTCTAAAATTTCAAGATCTTCTTTTGACAATTCTTTAGTTGCATCAAATATTGCTATTATTAAATCCGCATCTTTTGCTATTTCTTTAGATCTATTTATTCCTATTTTTTCTACTTCATCTGTTGCTTCCCTAATACCTGCTGTATCTATTAGCTTTATTGGAATACCATTTATATTAACAAATTCTTCAATAGAATCTCTTGTAGTTCCTGCAAATTCAGTTACTATTGCCCTATCCTCTTTTAGAATAGCATTTAGAAGAGATGATTTTCCTGCATTTGGCTTTCCTATAATAGCTGTTTTTATTCCTTCTTTTAACAATTTCCCATTATCAAAACTACTCTCTAAATCTTTTAACTCTGGATAAACCTCATCTAACATATTTATTATTTGATTTTTAGTAACTTCTTCTACATCATATTCTGGATAATCTATTGTAACTTCTATATTTACCATTACATCCATTATTTTGCTTTTTATATCTTTTATTTTTTTTGATAAAAATCCTTCTAGTTGTTTCATGCTTGTTTTAGCTTCTTTTTCTGTTTTACTATTTATAACATCTATTACGGATTCGGCTTGCATAAGGTCTATTCTTCCATTCAAAAAAGCCCTTTTTGTGAATTCGCCTGGTTCCGCAAGTCTTGCACCGTTTTTTAAACACATATCTAATATTTTTTTCATCAATACATTTCCACCATGTGTATTTATTTCGCACATATTCTCTGTTGTATAGCTTTTAGGTGCTTTAAAGTATGAAACTAGGACTTCATCAATAATATCTCCATTTTCTATAATATGACCATATTTAATGGTATATCCTTTTATATCTTCTTCTCTTTGAACATTTTTAGGTACAAATATTTTATCTAATACTTTAAAACATTCTTTTCCACTCATTCTTATTATTCCTATTCCACCAATTCCGTGGAGCTGTTGATATTGAGGCTATTACATCCATTTCTATCTTCCTTTCTTTGCTTTTTACTTTTTACTTTTATATTATTATTTTTTTATAATGAGCTTGTGTGGGGACCGACTAGCTAGAAAGTGTTAAAATTAATTAAATTTAAAATTTAATTAATTTTTTACAATTTCTGCGCTATTGGGACGAATTATAAAAAAATAATAATATAAAAATAAAAATATACAAAATTCATGATATTAAAAAAGCCAAAGATAGAAATTACTATTATACAAGTAAAATCCGACCTTTGACCTCCGATTTTATTTAATATTTATTTATTTTTTAATGAAATAACTATTCTTCTATGTGGTTCTTCCCCAATACTTTTAGTCTCTACCCTAATATTTTCTTGCAATCTACTATGAATAATTTTTCTTTCATAAGCTTGCATTGGTTCTAAAGTAACAGGTTTCTTATATTTTACAACTGTTTTAGCCATTTTATCTGCTAAATCTTCCAATGTCTTTTCTCTTTTTTCTTTATATCCTTCTATATCTAAAATTACTCTAACTTTGTTATTAATACCTTTCCCAGCTATTGCTGAAAGTATATTTTGTAAAGCATATAGAGTCTCTCCTCTATATCCTATTAAAAATCCTAGATTCTCATTTTCTAAAGAAACATGCATGTAATCTTCTGCATCCTTTATATCATATTTAGTATTTTCAGGCATTTTCTTAACAAATTCCTCTAAAAAATTATTCAAATTATCATGAGCTTTTTGTTGATCATCCTTAGATAAATGTATTTCTTTTTTCACTTTTTTAGGCTCTTTATTATCTTCTATCTCATCTTTTAAAGTTAATTCTACTTTTACTATTCTTGGAGCTAAAATACTAAAAAAGCTTCTTTTTTCTTCTTCTAATACCTTTATATCAACCATTTCTCTAGTAGCATTCAATTCTTTTAACCCTTTTTCTATAGCTTCATTTGTTGTATTCCCTTGTGTAACAATCTTTTTGGACATACAAATTCCACCCTTCCGACTTATTAATCTTTTATAATTTTATTTAAAACTAATCTTTCAACAATCATTGTAATATTATTTACCAACCAATATAAAGCAAGTCCTAATGGTGCAACAATTGATATTGAAACAGACATTATAGGAATCATCCATGACATCATCTTATTAGTCTGAGCCATTGCATCAAATTCTTCTTCAGCAGGTCCTTCTTCCTCAACTTTAATTAATTGATTCTTTTTATCTTCTTTTTTATTACTTTCTTCTGTAATATCAATCACAGCTTCTGAATCATTAGTTTTTGAAGCTTTTTTCTGCATAGAATTATTTAATTTTATTGATACAAAACTTGATATTATATAAAGTACTGGTATTATATAAACTGTCCAATCTGTTAAATTTTGTTGAGGTATTTTACTTAAATCAAGTCCTAAGAATTCCATATTGATTGATAATTTATCAATATTTGAATCTTCTGGATTTTTTTCTTTCAAATATTCAACCTCTCTTATAATATCAATTTCTGGATATGCTGCACTTACTGATTTTTCATCTTCTTGCATTTGAGACACATAAGAATTTATACTTTCTGTATCTACTTTTTTCATGTATGTCAATGGGCATCTTACCATGTAAAAAATAGAAATTAATAAAATAAATTGAATTATTGTACTCAAACATCCGCTAAAAGGATTCATTTTTTCTTCTTTGTATAAATTCATCATCTCTCTGTTCAATTTATCCGGGTCATTTTTATATTTAAATTGCAAAACTTTCATTTTTTCTTGCAATTTATTGCTTTTTTTCAACATTCTTTGCTGCTTAATTGATAACGGCAACATTACAATTTTTATTACAAGTGTAAATATAATCATAGCTAATCCGTAATTATTTACAAAATTATAAATAAAATTTAATAAATAACCAAAGATGTTAGCAAAAAAATTAAACATTTTATTCCTCCTAAATCTATTTTAGAGGATCATACCCTCCTTTTGAAAAAGGATTACATCTTAAAATTCTCCATATACCTAATATACTGCCCTTTACAGCTCCATATTTCTGAATAGCTTGTTTTGTATATTCAGAACAAGTTGGATAATATTTGCAATGTATATTCTTACTTGAAAGCCAAGCAGAAATATACTTTTGGTACCAGCATATAAGGCTAATTAATACTTTTTTCATAGATATTCCCTATTTCAAACATATTGGCTTTACTAAAAATACTTTCCATATCTTCCTTTATCGAATAAAAATTAGCATTTTTTATATCTGACTTTTTATTCCACAAAAAAACAATACTTTTTCCAGTCTTTATTTTTTCTTCTAATCGATAATAATTCTCTCTTATTAATCTTTTTAAATGATTTCTTCTTACGGATTTACCTACTTTAACACTTATGGCTAAACCTAAAAAATTAATTTTTTTATTATTATCAAATATAAAAGCCTCTATATTTTTTCCAGAAAAATGTTTTCCTTTTGATAAAACTTTCTTGAATTGATAATTTTTCTTTAACATTACTGTTTTTTTCAACTAATTTTTCTTCCCTTCAACTAAAAACCAAAAAGAAAAAAATGATAGAGAGACAAAACAAATTTATAGAAAACTATAAACTTTTTCTATATCTCTCTTTTCTATTTGCCATAAAATTAAGCTGTTAATTTTTTTCTTCCCTTTAATTTTCTAGCTTTAATTACATTTCTTCCTGATCTTGTACTCATTCTTTTTCTAAAACCATGTTCTTTCTTTTCTTGTCTATTTTTTGGTTGAAAAGTCATTTTCATTTTTAGCACCTCCTACTGTTTTTTATGTATATCAAATTTCTTTTAATGAAATTTTTTTCAAAATATCGCGTAAAAAGATTATAAACCAAAAGCTAGAAGATTGTCAAGCAATTTTAATAATTTTATTTTTTACGGTTAATTTAAGTTGCGATTTCCGTTTTTATTTTTTGATTAATCACATAAAAAC
>ERZ1643246.4774-NODE-4774-length-10437-cov-24.298497_pt1 | contig 10437 bp, 10 predicted proteins | sample MGYA00579265_ERZ1643246 | MGnify/ENA primary metagenome ERZ1643246 (study PRJEB29033, sample SAMEA4952261) | chicken gut metagenome | biome: Broiler Chicken; feature: Gastrointestinal Tract; material: Caecum | place: Ireland | collected 2018 | study: Broiler...
CCTTGTATTATGATTATTTTTCTCTTTTCTTTATAATTTTTGTATAAATTATTTTCCTCTATATCTTCTAAAAATGAATAATCTATTTCTTTTTCTCCATTATGACCTGCTCTTGCTTTTCCTGTCTGCCTATATGAAGATAAACTATCTTTTAATAAACTTCTTAATAGTATTTCTTTCATATTAATTGCTGGTGAACGCAATATTATATTAGAATAATTATCTTTATCATTTATTAATTTGTTCAATAATATGTATGCTCCAAAGCTAATTGCATAAAAAGAAATCTTAACATCCGAACCAAATTCTTGTTTAATATATGAAATAACTGAATTTATATACGAAATACAAATATCAACAGTTAACTTTGAGATATTTTGTTCACTTTCACCATGTCCTGGAAAATCAAATGAAATAGATGTAACGCCCTTTTTTAAAAGTTCCTTAGCTACTATTTCAATAGAATTACTTTCTTTTTTACTGCAAAAGCCATGACAAAAAATAAAAAAGTTCTTACCGAATTTTTGCTCCGTAAAATACTTTTGCTTTTATATTACATTTTTCTTTTTGATTTGGAATATTAATATTCTTTTCCATATAAATCCTCCATATATTTTATTTTTTGACAATTACTTCATCAATATCATTTTCATTAATTTCTGTTATTTCTTTTATTTTCCCATTTTTGCCAACTATTTCTACTTTATAAGAATCTTTATCTACTACTATAATTGTTGCCATATCACCACTTTTTATTTTAACCACTTCAAATACTTTTCTTTTCATATAGCACCTCTAATTAAATACATTTAATCGCATACTTTATCAATTTTTTCAATTATATCATAAAATTCTTCATTTGCTTTCTGCAAGTCGCCATTTTTAGAACTTTTGCTAAATATACCATCAATTATATTACTTCTAAGTAATATAAGTTCATCCTTAGTATAAATTCTGTTATCAATTTTAATATTTTTAGAAATTAAGTCTAATTCTTCTTTATTAAATATATCATCAATGCTCATTTTTTTCTTCCTTTTTAATTTTATTTTTTTAGTTAGAGCATAAGACCACCTCCTTTAAATTTCAATTTCATCATTATTCGGCATAAAAAAAGAAGGTTCTTTACTTTCCTTCGTTAATTCATTTTCTATGCTTTTATAAAAATAACTGATAAAATTCTCTATTCTTTTTTCTGTTCCTTCATTTTGTTTTTCTCTATATTTACAATCATTATATACCTGTATAAGTTTATCTCTGGTTATTTTATTTGATAAATGAAATAATTTGTTTTTAACTATTAAAGCAATAATATAAGTTATATTTTTTACAGATTCTAAATTTTCTTCAGACATTATATCTAAAATTGACTTTGGATATAACATATCAAATCTTTTTAATGCAACATTTATTTCATTTAAATCAACATTCATAAATTCTTTTGGAATTTCTTTTTCTTTATTTATTATATAATTAAATAATCTATCTATCTTTTCTTTATTTATATTATTATCTATTATATTATTATATTGGCCTTTTGGGGACATACCCTCTGTCCTATCCATCGAATAGGGGTATGTCCTATTTATCGTATAGGGAGTATCATTTGGATATATTCTTCTTTGTATTATTTCTCCTTTATCATTTTTTATAATATCTAAACAAAGAAATCCCAAACTCTTTAAATGAGAAACCCATTTAGATATTGTATGTAGTTGTGCATTTAAAAGTTTACCTAAATAAGCATTTGAAGCATAACAATACCCTTCTTTGTTAGATAGTACTGTTATAACTGCATATAGTAATTTTTCATTTGCCTTTATTTTTTCATTCAATAATATTGTAGAAGGTATTATTGCATAATATCCGATCTTATTTTCTTCATTCATATTTTGATTCACTTCTCTTTCCTTCCAGTATAATTGCATATAAAAAAAGTGAAACATTCGCTCCTATAAATAACCCCAAAAGAAATTGCCACATTTTATTACACCTCCTTTTAGAAATCATAAAACTTAAAAGGAATTATTTGAAAATAATTTCATATATTCAATTATGTAATTAGAAATATCTTTATTTTTCTCAAAATCAAGTATAAATATATTTAATTCGATATCTTCAAATAGTCTGTTTACTTCTTTAAGATTTAGCTTTCCTTTAATATTAAATACTTTTCTTAAAGTTTTATTAAATAATATAATTGTTAATAATTGTTTTAATTTATTTTTATCAATAATTAATAGATTTTTTAATATATTAATTTCACCTTCAAATTTTTTAATATTGTCACAATATTTCTTATAATTATCTAATTGAATCATATATATATTTATTATCATTATTTCTTTTACAATTAATTGTATTGATTTAGATAAATCATATTTGAAATTTCCTGTATTTCTATAATGATAATTTAATATTTTAGTTAATTTAGCTATTAAATTTTTATTTTCTTTCATATTTACCTCCTAAAATAAAAAAAGACCAGCAAAAAGTTTACTGGAAAATTATTAAAATAAAATATATCTTCTTACCCAAATTCATACCCTAATTTATTTTTTTATTATTTACCCAAATTCATACCCTAGTTTATACCCTAATTTGCATATTCTAAATAATCTTTAATGAATTTTAATGAATTTAAACAAAAAATAGCCCATTTATAACAAGTCAACATATTTTTGGTGGCTTCAAGTGGAATCGAACCACTGACACGAGGATTTTCAGTTTTATACTTTGAGTATTTTTTTAATTTCTTTAAGTTTTTATTCTCCCTTTTTGTCACCACAAAAAATACTGATATTAATAATATTTTATCGTTTTTCTTTACTGTGTCAGAGTTTATATAAATTTAAAAACTTTTAATTATTTTGTTTGACATTTGTTAGATATTATATTTTTATCATAGTTATGTATTAGCAATCATTTTTATTTGATAATAAAAACTATCTTTTTTTGCTCTGCTCGTTGTTTTTTTATTTAATTAGTTTAACCGTGTCTTCTATCAAAGGAATAAATGGTTCTGCTCCTAATTTAAAGAAGTCTTTTTTTCCTATAATTTCATATGCCTTCTTTAAATAATTGCTTTCTTGCAAACATTTAATTGCAAAGTTATTATCAAGTATTTTACGTTTCTCTATTTTTTGGTGTAGAATATATATTAACATTACATCTATCAACTTTTTATAAACATCCTTTCTTTCTTTATAAATAGGCTCTATCATTAACAAATATGATATGACTTCTCGATTTGTTATATAAATATCTACACCAATATTTTCTGCCACTAAAATAATATCAAATATTTGTGCCATCTTTCCATATAATGCTCTTCCAATAATTTTATTTATAAATACTTTTTCTATTGGAATTTCAAAATCTTTCATATATATTTCAATTTGTTCTCTAAAACTACTACATCTGCTAACTAAATTTATATTATTTAATTTATCTTCTTTATATTTATAAATAAAGTCTTCTAATACATATTCTTCTTTTTCCCATTCATCTAGTGTGACATAAGATGTATTTAATATGGAATTTATATAATCTATTGTAGCATCTGATATTAATCTTACAAATTCTTTATTATTAGATTTTGTAGCAGAAAACATGTAATTAATAGGAAGTATTAAAATATTGCTATTTAGACTTGAACTGTATAGTTCAAATATTTTATTTATTGTCCTTTCTAGTCTACCATACATATCAGAATAATTAATATATTCATTCATTCTAAATATTACATTCATATTGACAATACTATCATCAACAATTAATAATTTATTACTTACATTATATGATATTTGCTCATTTTTATCGATATCTAGATATGTAGAACCACAATGTACTATTAAATTTTCTTTATTTGTTTGGATAAAATATTGAATAATCCTAATATGTTTTCTCCAAAAAAGTTCAATATCATCAATAAAATATATTATATCTTCTATACTCTTACTATTTGTTCCTTTAGAAATAAATCTTTTTAATTTATCAATGTATTCGGCTTGTATCTTATAAATTTCCTTCATAATATTTTTCTCCGTATTCTTTGCTGATTTCTAATTGTGTATCTAATACTCTCATTATTTTAATCATGATTAATTTTGCATCTTTTGATATATCAGAAAGTACTATTTCATTATTAAAATCTGGTACATTATGATAATTATGTAATACATTATCGCATATTAACATAGAACTTTCTCTTATAGCTCCCCAATACCCATGACCATATTGAGTATCATATTCATATATCGTTTCATATAAATCTAATTCTTCTATTTCAATAGCTTTATTTCTAATAGTTTTTTTAGAAAAGTTTCCAAAATCAATAACAAGAAATTCTTCGTTTTGCTCTTCATTTACTAGCAATTCTAAAAATTTAGGAGAAAAGTGCGTTACAATGCTTCCTTTCTCTATATTTTTTTTATAGTTTTTTTTATATTGACCTAATCCATATGATTTGAATTCATCCCATATTTGTTTGTTTTTTTGCTCTTCTTTTACTAAAAATTTTATATTTATATAACAATCCAAAATTGTTCTTAATATTAATCTTGCACTAATTGTATTATACAAATTATATGTATTAATTTCATTCATTAACTTATATGCATAAGTTGCAATACCTATAAGAATTTCATTTTTTACGTGTATATTTAGTTCGTTTATAGTTAATTTACTATAGATATATTGCAATTCATTTTTTGTATCTTCTATAAATACATCCATTGGTTTTCCCTTCTTATTTTCTATAGCATAAATATTACATTCATCTAAATCGTTAACTACTTCCCAAAAGTATAAATAATATTTGCTTTCTTCAATACTACTTAAGGCAATTTCCATTGCCCTTATTGAAGACCTATAAAGAGGCATTTCAGGAGCATTATGTGATGTAAATTGATAATTTTGTAAAGTTGCTATAGTATTAGTACAATTTTCTAAGACATGGATTTTACCATCATAAAATCCTATTATCATTGCTTTCACATCTGTGGTATGATTACTCTCTTTGTCATATGTTTTTTTTATTATATTTTTCAGTCTATTTATTCTAATATCATTATTTATTTCTTTTTTATAAAAATATTTTTTAAACATTTGATTATTTCTACATACTAATGTTAAAGTATCAAATATATAATTTTTATTATACTTTTTCATGAATTCAAATAACTTTTCCTGTTCTCTTTTTGTTAACGCTAGTATTTCAGAAAATTTTCCATTTGGTATATTCATATTATTTTTTCTTATAAAATCTCTTATGTATGCACAATTTCTTAATCCTTCATTTCTTCCATATTCATCAATAATTAAAGAAATCCATAAGTATTCTGGCATTCGATTATAATGCCAATAATTCATTTTTAATTTATCTCCCAGTGCATCCATAAATGGTGGTATCAGTCTTTTTCCTTTTATTTTATGTTCATTCAAATTAGAATTTCTCATATTTACCTCTTTTCTAGCTACTAGTCTATCATATATTGTAATATTTTGGAAGATATACAGTTCATGAAATTCATGACAATGAATTTTTAGATATTTTTAAAAAATCGACTATATAAGCCGATTAATACTTGTGCATTTATAAGGTTATTTAATAAAAATATTCAATTAATCAACTTTGCACACTCTGCCATAAATTTCTAAGATGTAATGTCAAATACTAACTTTTATTATAGTATAAAAGATGTTACTTTATTTTTTTATCAAATTCGTTACATAGTTTAACAATGTAATCATACCTCTTTAAATTTTGTTTCCAACTTTCTTTCATACTATTTATTCCATAATATATTCCTAGTAATCCTCCTGTACAAGCTGCAACTGTATCTGTATCATCTCCCAAATTCACTGCTTTTAATATGGTAGTATTATAATCATCTGAATTCAAAACTAACCACATTATAGCTTCTAATGTACTTACTATATATCCTCCTGAATAAATATCTTCTTCAGCTACATCTTGTATATCTCCTTTTAATATCCTACTATATTTATCTATTGTATCTTGGGTAAACAAACTATAATCTAATTGTTGTATATTTTTATAGGCTTTTATTTTATCTATCCCATCTAATAGTTCTATTGCATATTTTACATATATATAACACCCTAATATACTAATTTCGTGTGCATGTGTTATAGAAGATACTTGTTTTACTATATTATATACTTCTTTATTATCTGTAATATTTTTATAATAAATATAATACGCAATAGGAAGTATTCTCATAAGTGAGCCATTACCATTACTATATTCATCGCTTTCACCACAATTACTTGCATCTTCTAATTTCATTTCATATTTTGCAAGTGCTTGTAATGTAGTTCTTCCAATATCAAATGTTTCATTAGTCGCTGTATAATCACTATTTCTAAACCATTCTAAAAATTTATTTGCCATATCATTTACATTTATTTTTTGCATACTTATTATACTATCAATTGTAGCCAGTGTCATAGATGTATCATCTGACCAAGTTCCTGCTGGTACATTATATGTTCCATCTCCTACCATATCTGTTATAGGATTTAATTTTAATTCTTCTCTTAATTTAAATTCTGCTGGAACGCCTAAAGCATCTCCAATAGCAAATCCTATTATCCCACTACTTAATTTTATGTCTTGTCTCTTTAACCACCTTTGATATTCCTGCTGATGTTCCTTAATCCAAGAACCAATATCATCTTTTATAGCATAAGCGATTTGACTTACTTGCTCTTTACCTAACTTTACATTCTCAAGAATACTGTCATTATATAGTCTAACTGTATTTTCATCTATTTTCCCATTATAATATTTATCTAGTAATTGTTTAAAAATTTTTTCTTCTGGCTTTACTAAATGGAATAAAGTCATTGATGAACACAATTTTAAACTATCTGGAAATCCCATAACTTCCACTGAATCACTTGTTTCTAGTTTTAGTAGTTCATTACATATCTTAATTAAATTATTATATAAATATTCATTATCTAAATATGCTTTTGCTTCATCTACATTTTGTATTGAATAATATTGTGCTGTCTCACTATGTCCTAAACCTTTAATCTGTGGAAATATGTACCATATCCAATGAGTTTCTTTTTTTCCATTTTTTATTTCTGATAAAGCTGTTTCATAATCTCTTTCTTGTGCTTTTATAAATCTATCTAAATTTTTCATTTTAAAATATTCTCCATTATATTTTCTACAATTAGTTTGTTTTACCGGTATCTAACATAAGAATATCTATATTATCATTATTTAAAATATTATCTTTCCAAATTCTAATAATATTATCATCAATTAGATACTGTATTTTTTTTAATATTCTCGACTCATGATAAATTCTAGTATCTTCATAATATGTTTTTCCTGACTTCATCAAGTCATTTTTTATAGGTATCAAGTCTGTTCTAGTATCTTTTATATTACTGTCATATTTTTTTAATAGATTTGGGCATTTTTCTTTTAGCAATCCCCTTAAATCATCATAAATCACTTTGTCAGTCATTGAAAAGGCAAAATAAGGTGTGATTTTTCCATCATATACATTTACATATAAGTGATTATAATAATCTATATCAACTATTGAACCATGAATAATACCACTTCCACCAAATGTTTTTACATATTCTGAAACTTTTTTTATATATTCATAATATGAATTAAGGTTTGTTTTTATTAAATTCACATATCTATTCATATTATTATAATAATACATCATATCTTGATTTCGTAATTTATTTTTTATTCCTCCATTTAGTAAATATATAATATTTTTATTATTTTTATATAAAAATATATAATTGTTGTACCTTTTTAAAAGATATATTGTTCCATCTTTGATATTGCAATCTATAGGATAACCCAGTTTAAAGTAAAATTCTTTATATATTTTTGTATCAATCTCATAAATGCCATCTTTATAATATTGAAATATATTACATTTTATAGAAAAATCTATTCTTTTTAAACATATATCTTCGTTATAATATCCTAATTGATTGTCTGCATATAATACTTTTTCATTATCTTTACAATATGTATTTATATGAGTGTGACCATTTACATATATCCAATTAGGATTAAAATTATCATTAGCCCAGTCCTTTTTAGGAGTATGAGTTAAAACTATAATATTTTTCTTAAAAATAGCTTTTTTTATTTTTTTATATAAATCAAAAAATTCATTAGTTAATTTCTTATCTTCTGCTAAACTTGTTATAGTATTTGCATATATTAAATTATTCGCATTAAATTGTGGATTATATCCTGAAAAACCAATACCTCCTAAAATTGTTACTCTACTATTTAAAGATAAATTTTGAATTTCAGTACCTTCCATTTGCATTAGTTGTTTACTGTTTATAACTTCTAATTCTGGTTTGAATAGAGCCAAATCATTCTGTAAAAAAGTGATTCCTAAGTTGTTAAATAAATTTTTATATACAATTACTAATTTTTTTAAATCATTTTCCGTTTTCATATCACTATTCCATAATTCGTGATTACCCAAAATAACAATTATATTTTGAGATTGGAATTTTTTTTGGCTAACTAATTCTGTATAAAACATTTTTGATATTTCATAACTATTTGCTGTATCTCCTGCAATTATCAAAAATTTTGAAAAACTCTTTGCATAACTTAACATTTTTTTTACAAAATCTTTAATATAGATCTCAACTTCATATTTTGTTGCATGACCTTTAAAGTGATTCATAATTTTATAATCTAAATGAATATCACTTATATAATAAATAGATGTATATTTAGATACATAATCTATGAAACCATATGTTCTTATATCTGTTTCATGTAATAGTGATATTGATTTTTCTTCTTCATTCTTTAAAGGTACTATTACTTTTGAATTATTAAAATTTCTGTTATAAAATTTATCATCATATAAGCCTTGTGCAATTAGTATTTCACTTTTAATATTCACATTATTTATATTATATTTCTTCAAATCAATATTTTTAAAGTCATAATCATATATTTTAGCATTTGTTAAATCCCCATCCAAATAATTATAAAAGCTATCAAAAGTTTTAAATTCTATTACTTCATTCTCTATTATTCCAAAGCCATTTTTTATTACTTTAAATTTCTTGTTTTCTTTATCATATTCTTTTTCTATTATATTATAATTCTTTAAATTATAAATTAAATCCTTAATTTTACTATTATATATGTTATTTTTTTTGATTCTTTTAAAAATATTGTATAAACTTTTTTGTTTATCAATTGACATATTATTGATATTTTCTGTTGAAATTACTGTATTTAATATTTTTTCTACATTTTCAATGTTGAACAATTTATTTTTACAAAATTCAAACAAAGTCCAATCTTTATTCATTGCTTCTATACACATTTCATTTGTTATGAATTTTTTAGGAATATATTTTATTGCAAGTGGATTATTATCAAAAGCTACTTGGTAAAGTTTTTTATTTAATTGGTTTTCTGGAATAAACTCTATCGATTTATAATCATTTTGTAATGCAAACATATATATTTCTTCACTTAAATATCTTGATGGAATAGCCTTTAAAGCTCTATAACATTGAAGTATTGCAGTCTTACACATATTTTTTGTCACTTTATTTTTTGGTATTTTGTCTATAATTTTCCAATCTCTACTTATCAACTTCTCTAATGTTTCTTTATCATAATTAGCAAATTCATTTTTTTTCATATAAATTTCCGTCCTCTATATCATTTTTAGTATTATATCATAAAATTATTTTATTTCAATTAACAAAATGTAATACAATATTTATTTTCATACTCTCTTAAAAAATTATGATTCTTTACAGTATGAGTGCCATTACATTTTTCTTAATATTTATTAAATAAAAAAAGTATGAAAAAGCCTCGACCTATCATAAATAGGGTTGTATAATATACTATCATAAAAAAGGAACGGAGGTTATAAAAAATGAACTTTGTACAACCAATTAGAGATAAAGAAAAATTAGAACAAATGAAAGAAGAATTAAAAAAACAAGGAAGTAGAAATTTTTTGCTTTTTTATACTGGTATTAATACTGGACTAAGAGTTAGTGATGTTGTTGCATTAAATTATAATGATATTCGTGATAACTATGGAAATATGAGAAGTCATATTTCTATAACAGAAAAGAAAACTGGCAAGATAAAAAAATTCCCAATATGTAATGGTTTGTATGATGAACTTGAAAAATATACAAAATTTATGAAATCTGGAGAATATTTATTTAAAAGTCAAATAGGTTCTAATCAACCAATAACCACCACACAGGCTTACAGAATATTAAAAACTACCGCTAATGTAGTTGGGCTTGAAGAAGTGGGAACTCACACAATGAGAAAGACCTTTGGTTACTGGCACTACAGACAATATCACGATGTTGCTTTATTGCAAACTATTTTTAATCATAGTTCGCCAA
>ERZ1643246.4775-NODE-4775-length-10429-cov-9.778099_pt1 | contig 10429 bp, 11 predicted proteins | sample MGYA00579265_ERZ1643246 | MGnify/ENA primary metagenome ERZ1643246 (study PRJEB29033, sample SAMEA4952261) | chicken gut metagenome | biome: Broiler Chicken; feature: Gastrointestinal Tract; material: Caecum | place: Ireland | collected 2018 | study: Broiler...
AATTCAACATCATAATTCTCCGAAAAAGAGAAAAGAGAGGCGCATCGCACCTCTCCTATACTGAACCTTTATATCATCGCCTTAATCAAAATACTCTGCTATAATACGTTCTACCTGCTCTTCAAAGTATTCCTTAAATTCTTTCACGTACTCCAACTTTACCTCATATGGAATCTCCTCCATAATCTCATTTACTTTAATGGTTCTGTTGTAGACAGTCTTTACCATTTTTTCTTTGGCATTCTTTCCGGTCTTTTTCCCGAAAACGGTAATATACAGCTCTGTCTCTGAAAACTCGTCTGCTTCCATCTCCTGAACATCATCCCCCCAGCATACCGTTATTTTTAAGGAAGATAAGCCAATCCTTGTCCGTCATTCTGTGAAAGAGTCTACTAAAGTAAATCCTTGTTTGTAGATCCAGATTAGAGATATCCGCCTCTTCTTCCGTAGCTCTTGAAGCGAGTGCCGGATCCTTCAGACGGAAATCATTCACATTAAACATTTACATATCCTTCCATCTGTGTCATTGTGATGAGAAGATCCTCTTCTGTAAGTTCAACCTCATCGCTTACCTGTGCCAATTTGAGTGAACCATTTTTCTTAAGCTCTGCCATTGCCAATTCATGGTCTTTGTAATTCCAATCCAGATAAGAACTATTCATAAATGCAAGTGCGATAAATATTATCACTATAGCCGCACACAATGAAATGAGAATCCATCGAATCGTTTTCAGCTTTGCTGTACTTCTTTTTGCAAGCTGTACTTCTTCCTTAACAGACTCACAAAATAACTGATGATTGACATCCTGCATAACCATATAACACTGTTTCAGCAATTGCTTACGCTGTAAAATCTTATCACCAACTATCATCTTCCCTTTAAATTTCTTTTCCAATCCGCACAGGCAACGCGAAAAAGTAGATTTCCCGGCTCCGTTTTTACCTATTACGGCAATCACTGCACCCTCCTGCAACGAAATCTCAGGAATAATTATTGCATCTTCTTTTTCATATGAAAAAGAAAAATCTCGAAGTATCATTTTCTCCACATTGCCGGGTGCCGATTTTACATCTCTATGAAGATTCATACGCAGAGTACGAAGTCCCATGTTAGAAAGTGTTTTTTCTGAATAATTCTTAAACTCATCCATGGAAATATCAAGGACAATCTTTCCTGCTTTCATATAAATAACTCTGTCACAAAGCTCTGTTAGCCCAATGTCATTAACGGTACAATTCTATATTCAAACATTTTGGAGAAGTTTCTTCCGCCAATACGAATATCTCTCATCTTCATTGCAGCGTTGATAGAAACAAATTCATCAATTACCGTGGGGAAGAAACGAAACATAACGGAAAGAGGAATAATAATCTTATCGCTAAGATGCATCCTCTGCATCGCCGCTGTAAATTCACTGACGGTTGTTGTGGAAATCATATAGGCTCCCATCATCATACAGGGCAGGAATCTGGCAAGGATGCCACATATTCCGAGAAGCAGAAAATTTATGATACCACTGGTTTTGTCGCCCCAAAACACAAACGCCAAAAAGGAAGCTGAATATATCAGGATGTATCCAATTGCAGTTTTATACTTTTTCGCGGTAAGTAAAAATACCGCCGGTAAAATACAAAAAATCGGAGTCAGAAGCTGTAGCTTTTCTCCACCCATATAGCCTAAGACAAATACTGCCATGGTAAAAAGGAGAAGTAACTTCGTTCTGGGATCCAGCACAAGTCCTCGATTTTGCACACTGGTTTGTAAAATTCCTTTTCCCATTATGCAATGCCTGCCTTAACAAAATGCTTTTTCAACAATTTCTTTCCAAGGAGTGCCCCCATTACACCTGATACAAAACAGCAGACCAACAGCACAGGCGCAGTCCATGGCTGCATAATATTGGTCAGCGAAGTAATATAATCCTGACCAAAACTCTGTCTTGTAGAAAAATATTTATCTGCATTTAAGTATAAAGGCAGGAAGTTACCAAAAAGGAGAATATGGAAAATACCATTTCCTATCACAGTTTTGATTGCACTTTGATCAACTGATAAATCGTCATCCCACTCCTCCTCTCGCTACTATTTATCTGTAAGTTAATATATAATTTTAGAACTATTAAAAAAAGAGTCCGTCACCGGACTCTTTCGCGCCCAAGCGGTATCGTTTACGACTAACTTTATCTCCGCGATGTGCGCATCTTTTTCCTATATAAATATTATCCTTTCACAGCTCCGGCAGCCATTCCGTTCACCATGTTTTTCACCAGACAGAAATACAACAATACAATCGGTACTGCAATAAAGACACTTCCTGCTGCAAATCTTGCAAATTCTGTCTCATCCAGACTCATCAGTCCTACCGCTACCGTATAGAGATTCTTCTCTTTTAATAACAGTTTTGGCAAGATAAAGTCACTCCATGGCCATGTAAAGGAAGTCAATGCTGTATATACAATAATCGGCTTTGACAACGGCAAATTGATTTTGGTAAACACTTGAAAATTCGTAGCTCCATCAATCCTTGCTGCCTCATCTACGGCTTTTGGAATCGTATCAAAAAATCCTTTCTGTGTCAGATATCCCATCGGTGCTCCTGCACTATAGATTAGAATCAATCCCCAAAGATGATTGATCAGATTAAACTGTGTCATCAGAAGATAAACTGCAATCATTCCCATAAAGGATGGAAACATGCCAAGCACCATGGTTGTTTTCATGATAGGCTTTCTTGCTCTAAACTCAAATCTTGACATGGTATAAGCTGTCAAGATAGTTAAAAACGTTCCTAAAATACAGCTTCCGGCTGCAACAAACAATGTATTGAAAAACCACTTCGGATAATTATACATTGATGTATCTGTAAATAATTTTTGAAAGCTTGCCAAACTGTATTCCTTTGGAAAAAATCCTTCAAAGGAATAAATGGTTCCTGACTTTGAAAAGGATGCCAATATCAGCCACAGGCAAGGAAAAAAGAATATAAATGCCACTACGATTAACAATATATAGGTAATGGTAGTGTCCACCACTTTTCCGGTACTTCTTTTTTTTCTCATTGGAAAGTATCCTCCTCTCGATAGGATGGTGATTTCACATAAACAATTAATGAAATTATGGATGTAATAATGAAAATCACTAAACTAATTGCCGCACCGATACAATAATAATTATTATCAATGGACAAGTTATACAACCAGTTAATCAACAAATCCGTGTCACTGGCAAGGAAATATCCATCCAGATACAATCCACCTCTTAAGAAATAGAAAATTCCAAAGTTATTGAAATTTCCGGTAAACTGACCGATTAATACCGGCATAGTGGAAAACAATACAAAAGGAAGTGTCAGCTTCTGAAATTGTTTCCATCTGCTTGCTCCGTCAATTCTTGCCGCCTCATATAACGATTCATCACGATTCGACAAAATTCCCGTTGTAAGAAGCATAATGGACGGAACGCTAATCCAGCAGTTCACCAGAAGTCCTATAATTCTTGCGGACCATTTTGCATCCAAATCCAAGAAACCAATCGCTGTTCCTCCGCTTGCTGTAATCAACTGATTGATTGGACCTCCATAAGAGAACATAAACTTAAATGCAAGCAAGGTAATAAATCCCGGAATCGCATAAGCAAGCACCGGAAATGCCCGCCAGAAAGCTTTTCCTTTCACACATTTTTTATCCAATAACAACGCCAATCCTAATCCAGCAAAATAGTTTAGCGTTGTAGACAATACTGCCCACAGTAAATTCCAACCCAGAATCTTGAAAAATGTCGGTGCAAATTGTGACAATGTCAGCAGTTTTGAAAAGTTCTGAACTCCCACCCAGTCCACCAGTTCAGGGGGAACGATATCTCCGCCGTAGTTGGTAAAAGCAATTAAAATCATAAAGACGATGGGAAGTATATTAAAAATACATACCCCAACCACAGGAAGTACTAATACTGTCGCATAAAACTTTTTATCTAACAAACTAGAGAGTTCCTGCCGAAATGTTGGCAGAGGTCTTCCCTGCTGTGCGAGTTTCTGCATATGATAAGCATCTTTAACATTACAACGATATAGACACACCAAAGCGGCTATCACAATCCATGCAAAAATTCCCATCAAAAGCATGATAACAGAATTATCTCCCTGAATTCCCAGCCATGCATCCCCCTTTTGCTCCCCTAAGGTAAAGAACCCTTTTAGGTCTTCAATTCCCCGACTGATAAAGTAATATAATATACTGACTTCAGACAGCAGGAACAGCAGACCTTTTCCAATTCTGCCATAGGCAAGCTGTCCTGCTCCCATAATAATCATAGACAGCTTTGTCTTTCCGTTGCTGTTTTTTATTATTTCTTTCATTTCTTCTTCTCCTTACTTCAAGGTAAAGATTGCATCGTAAATCTGAGCGTCCACATCCTCCAATCCAGCTTTCATGGATGCCATATCCGGATACTTTTTCTCGCTCTCACTGCGAAAAGCGTCTTTTGCTAAATCAGTGAAAAAAGTCTGTGCCGGAGTCCAAATCTGTGACACTTCCTGAATCGATGGCATCAACACGATGGTTCCTTTTTCCATATTCTGATACAGTAATTCTGATACTCCTCCTACTTCTTCTGCCGCATCTTCTCTTGCCGGTGCAACTCCAAGCATCTCACTTCGTTTTACCTGCATCTCATAGTCAGCTGCAAATTCTACAAAGGCAAGACTGGCATTTGGTGCTTTCGTATACGCACTGACCGCATAACCATTTACTCCACCCATGCTCTTAGTATCAATCAGTGTCGGATTTTCTTCTGTTAAATCACCACTTTCTGGAAGTTGTGGCAACGTAGTCATTACCAGATTTTCCTGTGCCTTTGCTTTTGCCTCTTCTGTGGTTAATCCTTCTTTTTCATATTCCATCGTCAACTCATCTAAAAATGTGGAATAAACATCCGGTGTAGAAATAGTTGCAAAATAAGTTCCATCTGCTAATTTACTATATACATTGGTGGTAATCGTATCATCAATACACTCTTCATTCATGGTAGACGCAAGCTGAGATAACACCCATGCGCCCTTCTCTGCCTCTCCCTTGGAAAATCCGATATCTTTCGGATTGGTATTGTTATCTCCAAACACATAGCCACCATAAGAAAACAGGAATCCACCGGAAAAATATACATCATACAGTGACTTCATATAACCATACTTAGAGGAATCTTCCCCATGTCTTGCAACAGAAAATGCATACATATCATTCCAGTTTTCAATCATATCCGGCACTTTGTTACCATCATCATCCCAAGTGGTTTCCCAATCTGCCGGCAAAAGGTCTGTACGATAATAAAGCATTGGTGCCTGTACATTTACCGGAACACCGCAGTAATATGTATTGCCATCTACCTCTGTCTTATAGGCATCCCACGCAGTTTCAGGTATCTGTTCATAACATTCCATAGATTCTACCGGAAGCGGATAAATATGTTTTCCGTCCGCATACTGCATAATGATATCATTTGCCTGATATAATACATCTGGTCCATAGCCATAAGGTCCGTCATTTGCAAGATCCAAATATTGATCCATGTTTGCATCTACCGCAGTAATTCCCTTGTCTTTATACTCTTCATTAAAGGCATTGATAAGCTCGTCAAAGTATCCCTTGGAAATTGCCGTATCATTTTCCAACACTCTTATGGTTACATTCTCCTCCAACTCCCCGGTAAACACACTGTTTGCTGACTGTCCGGTATTCGCCGTATCCTTTTTTTCACCGGAATCACCTCCGCAACCTGTCAGTACGGAGATTCCCATAATGACTGCCATAAACAACGCACTCTTTCTTTTCATCTTTACACCAATCCTTTCCCTCTCAAGCCTCTGTTATGGTTATTAAAAACCTATTATCTTCACAAAGTACCGTTTCCTCCGGTTGCTTTGGAATTTTCTTTTCTTCCTCTGTCATGTTAATTCTTAAAATAATTTTGCTGTTCTCCCACATGCGTTCTACATGAAGCATTTCCTGCTCTTCCTCAATTTTGATTTCGCCATACTGAACTGCCGGCTGTTTTCGAATGCGGATTAATTCCTTTACTTTCTCTAGGAAATCCATATCCCAAGACTTGGTATCCCATGGGAATCCTCGTCTGGAATCCGGATCATAGCCACCCTCCATGCAGAGTTCTGTTCCATAATAAAGACATGGCGCTCCTTCAAACACCATTTCCAATGCAATGGCTGCCAGCATCTTGTCTTTATCTTTGTTTACTTCCGTAAAAAAACGATGGGTATCGTGAGAATCCAGTAGATTCAACATCATACGGTTCACCTGCTCTGTATTTCGCATCAGATTTGAATTTAACTTATCTGCCATATCCTTTGCAGAAAATACCCCTTTTGCAAAATAATCCAGACATGCTTTGGTAAATGCATAATTCATAATACTGTCGTACTGGTCGCCCATAAGATAAGCATAGGCATCATGCCAATTTTCCCCGATAATGACACTGTCCGGTTTTTCTTTTTTTACTGCCTTACGGAATCTTCTCCAGAAACCATGAGAAACCTCATCTGATACATCCAAACGCCATCCATCAATATCAGCTTCCCGAATCCAGTATATTGCAATCTCCAAAAGGAAATCCTGTACTTCTTCATTTGCTGTGTTCAACTTCGGCATATAGTTACATGCTGCAAAGCACTCATAATTCATTTTTTCCGGTTCCGGGAAATCTCCGTCAATGATAAACCAATCATAAAATCTGGATTCTCTTCCCTTTTCCAACACATCCTGAAACTGCTGCATTTCCATACTGCAATGGTTGAATACCGCATCCAGTACTACGCGAATTCCATTTTCATGTGCCAGTTTTACCAGCTGTCTTAATTCTTCCTTTGTTCCAAACTGTGGGTCCACCGTAAAATAATCAATGATATCATATTTGTGGTTGGAAATGGAACGAAATACCGGTGTCAGATACAAAGCATTGATTCCAAGCTCCTTTAAATAGTCCATTTTTTCGATGATTCCTGCCAAATCTCCTCCTGCAAAACTCTTAGGAGTTGGCTTTTCATCCCACTTCATGTTGATATAGCTTGTGTCCTTTTTTTCATTTCCCTGACGGAAACGTTCTACGAATATCTGATAGAACACAGCACTTCTCATCCATTCTACTGTGTCCATGACATCGTTTTTATTAATATAGGGCATCTGGAAGAAATTGTAAAACGCTTCTTCAAATTTATACTCTTTTGTGACGCCATCCTCACTGAAGTACCATGTATTTCCATCCTCTTCTATTTGAAAAATGTAGGCAAATCTTACATCTTCAAGTCTCATTTTGATTTCGTAATAATTATAAAGTCTATCACTGTATTTGATTTCCATCGGCAATTTTTTCCGACAGAAGGTAAAATCATATTTCTGCGCATATATCAGAAAAACCTTTGCTTTTTCATCTTCTCTCGCCATCCGAAGTCGAAGCACTAACTCCTTTTCTCCGGTTGCAAAACAATAACGGGAATCTGGGATATGCAACATTGCACATTCATTCATGTCTTTTTCCTTTCCTGTACTTTCTAGTTGACAAATTTTCCAAAATTCTATATAACAAAATTACTAACTCAGGAGCAAAAGGAGCGTATTGAAATGAAAAATAACATCACTATAAAAGACGTAGCCAGAGAAGCGGGGGTTTCTGTTGCCACTGTTTCCTATGTCATCAACGAAAGAAATGACAAACGAATTAGCGACAAAACCCGCAAAAAAGTACTACAGGTTATCAACCTGTTAGGCTACACCCCAAACCAATCTGCAAAAGCTCTTGCCACCAGCAGAAGTGGTATGGTTGCGCTCTATGTAACTCCTGATTTTTCAACCTTGAAAAATGCAGAACAACTGCATTTTATCAATTTTTTATCCTCTTTTCTTCATAAAAAGAACTATGACTTAATTTATTTAAGCGACACCTACACGGAAAAATTCGACCATGCAGATGCGATTCTATGTTATGATGTTTCTTTAGAATACTTCCTCCAAATTGGTGACAATAACTTTGCTCCCCTGATTGCTCTGGACTGTATGATTAATGACCCATTGTTTTTCCAGGTTAATTCGGATTATGAAAAAATGGCTCAACAGGCTTGTGCATATTTTCATTCAGAGGATTACGCTCTTTTACTGCTGGAAACACCTAATCTGGAACGGAAAGAATATCTGAAACCTCTTTTTCAGAACATCGTTTATGTAAAGGATTTTGCAGATATTTCCGCTCTTCCAAATCAGAACTTTCTGGTGGTAGAACAGACCCTGTATGATTGTTTCAAAGACCATACGAAGGTCTGCTATCTTCCAACGCTTACCACCGAGAAAGCTGAGGTTTTATTTTCCTGTATGGAAAATGCCATCAAACGTATTCCTATTAAGGAACACAATATTCTGGTATAGTCTTACTGACAATTTACAGTCAATACCTTTGTAGATGCATCATAAGTAAATGTATATGTTCCTGCCTGACTTGCTACAAGATTAGCACTATCTGTACCAGTTACAAAGGACTGGCTTTTCAAATCATCTGCTGCAATGTTGCTGTAACGAATATATTCTGTTCCTACTCCACTGGTCTCTCCAACAGTTACCATTGAAGTGAAGATGAATTCATCTCCTTCTTCTAAGTCTACGGTCAGTGTATAGATTCCATTTTCCTCTGTAAACCTTGTTTCGTCGGTATAAACATCTTCCCATCCGGTAATCTTAGCGCCCTTGATATAATAATCGGTCTTTGTGTCTCCGTTGTCAGCTGTACTTTCACCATTATAAGTCCATGTAATCACATCATAAGCGTTAATGTTAAATGCCTCTTTATTTTCTTCTGTATAACTGGAATTATCAGTTTCATAGGTATCTTCACCCGGATATGTAGTCAGAGTAAAGGTATAATTTCCTGCTACCGCACATTTGATATTGGAACGCTTGGTACTTACATCGCCTAATCCACCGGCATTCGCAAAATATTCTTTTCCATCCTTAGAAATACTCTCTAAATAACCATATCCTCTCTGGTTGTGCCAACTGGAATTGGTCGCAAACTGGAATTCATCACCTTCATTTAAATCTAACGTAATGGTATAAACATTTGCCTCGTCATTGTCTTCCTTGGTCATCTTCTGAGCATCACCTAATACTTTTCCCCAGTTAGATTCCATCAATACCGGACTTGTTCCACTTCCTACCACAGAATATTCTCTGGTGTCTTCCACATAAGTCACAAATCCACCGAAAACTTGTGTGTCCTCTGTAATTGGTGTAGAAAAGTCAAATCGATGTGACATCTGAGGTGTTGCAAACCATCCTACAAATCCTTCCTTTTCCGGTACATACTCTTCTGCACATTCTCCGCTCTTTACTTCCAGGGTCTTTAACTCTGTTTTTCCGTCAGAATCATAAAACGTTACCTTACAGGTATCTTCCTTTACCTCTTCCTGCGTGTTGCTTCCTGTGTTTGTTTCATTGTTACCACATCCCACAGTCCCTATGGAAAGTACCAATGCTGCTAAAACAATCATTAATCTTTTTCTTTTCATCCTTCTCCGCTACCTTTCTTTTTCATTTTGACTGTTTTCTAATTCTTCTAGTTAATCGGTTAAGCATCATGGTAAATTTTAAGCAAACTGCACAATTTGCAAGTTTGCTTAGCCGTTTAACTTGTTATAAATGTACCACCGCTACGACAATATGTCAAGAGGATTTTGGGTAATTTTTTTCAGATTGTGTAGGGTTACAATTGATGTGACACCCTAACACTATACAAAAACGGTTAAGTACATTAGAATTTTAATCGCCAAACCAAAACCCTAACAAAAAGGAGTACTTAACCGTCATGAATACAATAACACATTCACAACGATATTTGCCACATGAAATTAACACAAAATTCTATGCAGTCAAACTTTATCGCTCCGGAGTCGGTGTTTCTTTTGTCTGTCGAAGATATCATATCTCTAAATCTTCTCTTCTTCGATGGAACAAAAAGTTTGATGGGACAAAAGAGTCTTTGCTCGATAAATCCCATAGACCTCTCTCAAAACATCCAAACGCCCATACGGATGAAGAGTTGAAATGGATTCGAGATTACCATAGACGCAATCCAAAAATTTCTGTGTGCGAATTGTACGGAAAACTCCGCGCCAACAAAGGTTACTCTCGTCACCCCCACCTAAAAAACCATTATAATATTATACCATTTTTATGCTCTATTCTCCACACAAAAGCCCTATTAGTCCAATTATTATTAGTATTGGCAATGCTACATATATAAGTCCGCCAACAACCAATAGAATCAAAACTATTGGAAAGAAAACCAGATAGAATAAAATCTTTGTAATTCCCCATGCCGCCTTAATTGCTAACACTATTAATTTCCATCCAATCCACAAAAACCCGATTGTAAATAA
>ERZ1643246.4779-NODE-4779-length-10421-cov-24.254389_pt1 | contig 10421 bp, 10 predicted proteins | sample MGYA00579265_ERZ1643246 | MGnify/ENA primary metagenome ERZ1643246 (study PRJEB29033, sample SAMEA4952261) | chicken gut metagenome | biome: Broiler Chicken; feature: Gastrointestinal Tract; material: Caecum | place: Ireland | collected 2018 | study: Broiler...
CAAAGGAGGTGAGGTTATGGACTCTGGTGCCAGTTGCCATATATGCAGCTTAATGACAGAAAATTACATAAAGAGAGGTACTTATTATGAACAAAGATATTTTTGTAAAACTCCTCCAGCAGCGTCAGTACAAGGCTGTGAGGAGCATTCTGGATGTAATGAACGAGGTAGACATAGCCTCACTTCTCTCGGAGCTTGACGACAAAGAGCTGGCTCTGGCTTTCCGCCTGATCCCGAAAGATAAAGCGGCGGAAGTATTTGCCAATATGGACAGTTCCATGCAGTCTTATCTGGTGGAAATGTTTTCCGAAAAAGAATTGAAAGAACTTCTGGATGACCTGTACATGGACGATACCGTGGATATGCTCGAAGAGCTGCCGGCAAATCTGGTCAACCGCATCCTTGATACAGTCAGTACTTCGGACAGGGCTCTTATCAATCAGCTTCTGAACTATCCGGAGGACAGCGCCGGGAGCATCATGACAACTGAATATGTCGATATACGAAAAAACATGACGGTCGCGCAGGCTATGGCCCATATCAAGGAAACCGGAATACACAAAGAAACGATCTACACCTGCTATGTGACAGAGCGGCGCAGGCTGATCGGTATTGTCAGCGCCAAAGATCTGATGACGACAGATGATGATGTACTGATCAAAGATCTGATGGAAACAGAAATCATCTCAGTAAAGACGCATACAGACAAAGAAGAGGTTGCAAAGCTTTTCACAAAATATGATTTTCTTGCCATACCTGTTCTGGATACGGACGGACTGATGGTAGGAATCGTCACATTCGACGACGCCATGGACGTTATGGTAGAGGAAGCAACCGAAGATATCACTAAGATGGCTGCTATCAATCCCAGTGAAAAAACTTACTTCGAGACATCTGTATTCACTCACGCAAAGAATCGTATCCCGTGGCTTTTGATCCTGATGTTCACATCGATCATCACGGGAACGATCATCACAAAATATGAAAATGCATTTGCCGCGATCCCGCTTCTTGTATCATTTATTCCGATGCTGATGGACACCGGCGGAAACTGCGGTTCCCAGAGTTCTACGCTGATCATCCGCGGGATTGCACTTTCACAGATCCATTTTAAAGATATTTTCCGCGTGATTTTCAAAGAATTCCGCATCTCCCTGATCGTAGGCGCGGTGCTTGCAGTAACTAACGGCATCCGCATCATGATCCAGTATGATAGTTTTGAACTGGCTCTTGTCATCGCCCTTTCACTGATCGGCACTGTTATCATGGCAAAGCTGATCGGATGTATGCTGCCGCTGCTTGCAAGTAAAGTTCACCTTGATCCGGCGATCATGGCGTCCCCGCTCATCACGACACTGGTTGATATCTTCTCGATATTGATCTATTTTAATGTTGCTACAATGCTGTTTAATCTTTAATACTTTCAGACAGAAAAACTGCCGTATTCCTGTTCACATGTCATGGGAATACGGCAGTTTCTTCTATTCTATTTATGCCAGATACGGTCAGCGTATTTTTCTTCCAGAGCATGATTGAATTCCGGGCCTCCGTCAATATTGGCACTCTTATATACCGGAGGCACGTATCCTTTTTCTACCATATCCCGGACAGCTTCATACATCGTCTGCTGAAGCAGCAGACATCCTGCGAAAGAAGAAGTCCCGCATACTTTGGAATCAAGCCCCTCGATAGCCAGTGATGCATCTCCGAACTGAGACTGATTATCCAGCACCACATCGGCAAATTCATAAAGAAGCTTTCCTGAGGAATGACGGGATGTGGATGCTTTTGATACTTCCAATGCAGTAACTACGATCAACGGGTTTCCTTTCTTCTTAATATATTCCGCCATCTCAATTGTCATCGGGTTACGCCCGGAATTAGAGATCAGAATAAAAATATCGTTCGGACGGATATCCACTTTCCTCATAAGATAAAATGCATTGCCCTCCACAGCTTCAAACTCTCCGAACTGCGGTTCACCGATCAGCTTAGACGGAATCAGGCCGCCCGCCCGACCGCACACTTCAATAGCGCCCGCGTAAGAATGACCGCTTCCATATGCCTGAAGGATTCCTCCGTTACGGATAGATTCTGATATCAAAAGCGCCGCTTTATGGATATTTTCCTTCTGTGTACTCTCCAGCTTCTGCATTACTTCTCTGGCCTTATCAAAAAATTCAAGTCCCATATATACCTTCTTTCTAAAAATACCGGGCACCTTTTTTAAGCACCCGGTATTTTTTTCGAAAATCATCTGTAATTATTATATAATCATCCAAGAATTCCAAGTGCGTACAGCACGATGGAAAGCACCATCACAAGAATGATCGCTTTTGTGGATGTCATCTTCTTTCTGCCGAGCAGCCAGTAAATAAATGCCACTACTATAACCGGTACCATGCACGGCATGATCTGATCCAGGATCTCCTGGCCATTTACAGTAACTTCTCCGCTCGTAAAGCTTGCCGTTACGTTTGCGCTGACTACAGTTGACACAAGCGCGCCTACAACAGTAATACCGAGAAGTGTAGCTGCGGCGGTAAGAGCATCCAGTTTATCTTTTGCCGACGTGATAATCTTGGATCCCTCACGGTATCCGATGCCTGCTGTAAAATATCTCAGGCAGAGGATCGCAATATTTACGATCAGCCAGATGATCGCACCTGCGATATTCCCTTCCTGGCCCATGTATGCAGCGATAGAACCGAAGATTGTCGGGAACAGTACACCGAACAGTGTATCGCCGACTCCTGCGAACGGTCCCATAAGACCAGTCTTAAGACCTTTTACCGTTTCTTTGGCTTTATAACCTTCATGTTCCTCTGTAGCCGCATCAATTCCGCAGATAAAGCCGCCCATGTGAGGGGTCGTATTGAAGAACTGTACGTGAGTCTTGAGCATTTCCTGCTGTTCTTTGGGATCTTTGTACAGCTTGCGGATAATGGGAAGCATGGCCCAGAGATATCCGATTGCCATCTGTTTTTCATAGTTCCATGTGATCTGTGAACCCATGATCCAGCGTCTGCTGACACTGCTTATATCTTTTTTTGTGAGTTTTGTCTCATTAGTCTTCATATTCTCCATCTAAAAGTCCCTCCTGTGAATCTCCAGCATTTGCTGCGACTGCTACCTGGTTTCCATTAATGCTCTTCTTGAACTCAAGCACTGCCATTGCAACTCCGAAAATAGCGATTCCTACCATCGGCACTGACAGATATGCCGCTGCGAAGAAGCCGAGCAGCAGGAAAGAAATATATTTCTTAACCGGCAGGTAGCGGAGAAGGATTGCAATACCTACTGCCGGAAGAAGTCCGCCGGCTACGCGCAGACCGCCTGTCAGCCAGTCTGGCATATAGTTAACGAGTGCATTTACAATATCCTCGCCGAAGATGAGCATAATAAAGACCGGAAGCGCTCTGGAAAGTCCCCACGGAACCATACCAAGCCATGTGTTGCGGGCAATAGCTTTGTAATCCATTCTGTCGATTGCCGCCTCAACTCTCTTTGCGAAGAATACGTTACAGAAACGAGCAAGTACATCAAGGTTTACCATCAAAAGTCCAACCGGTACGGCAAGACCGATACCAAATTCAACTCCCTGTCCGGATGTTACCGCAAACACAGTTCCCACAATAGCTCCTGTCAGATAATCCGGCATGGATGATCCGCCGTATGTACCAACACCAAGTACCATCAGCTGAAGGGTTGCCCCTACCGCAAGTCCGGTTGTGATATCTCCCATGATGATTCCTGCAAGGATACCTGCGAACATCGGCTTACCGTCGAAGATTGCCGTTGAAAGGCTGTCCCATATCAGGATCATTGATAAAATCGTAAGTGCAATAATCTGCCACATCTGTATTTCCATACTTTTTAGCCTCCTTTGTTTAATTCAGATAAGAACGGAATGTCTTTTTCTCGTCATTCGGGACCATCTGGGCGTAGACCTGCACACCATTCTTCTCGACAGACTCAATATCTGCGATTTCTTCCGGAGTACAGTAAACAGATTTCTTGATCTGCTTTCTTCCTTCTTTTTCTCCCATGTTTCCGATATTCACTTCTTTTACCTTCAGTCCGTTATCCAGCAGTCTGCAGATTGTCTTTGTCTTGTTGACAATAAGAAATACTCTCTGTCCGCTGTATCTGCCTTCATTCAGACGTTTTGCCGCATTGTCCACGGTCAGCACGCTTAAATGAACACCTGACGGAACGGCAGCCTTAAGCGCGCTCATTCCGATCTCGTCTTTTATTATATCGTCGTCCGCAATGATGATACGGTCCGCCTGAAGAGTACGTGTCCAGTAGGTCGCCACCTGTCCATGGATCAGTCTCTCATCCAGACGGAAATTTACAATTCCGTTTTTCTCTACCGGCTCTTTCGGAACATTTGCCTTAACCTTGTTCTCGCCTTTTACAGAAATACCGGTAAAAATCTGGCCTGTCTGTGCGACAGCGTCCCCAAGGCTCTCCCCGGAATTTAAAAGGACGAGAAGCTGCTGGCACAGTCCCGGGACAAGCTGTATATTCTTATGTTCTGCAACAATCCTCATAGCAGCATTATACGGAGTACCGCCCGGAAGATCTACGATGATCGCCGCACAGTCGTCCGCGCCTTTCTCAGCGAGGATTTCTTCGTATTTCTTTTCCACGGTCTCTTTCGTCATATCTTCTGTAAATGCAAAATCAACGAAAGACGGAGCCGCGCCTGTGATCATTTCACAGCTTGATTTGCAGGCCTGCGCGTAAGTACCGTGTGAAGCAATGATATAGTACATATATTAGTCCTCCTGTTCTTTCAGGATAAACTCGATGACCGGCACTGTCACATCCGGTTTCTGGACCGGAAGCGTCACAAGCAGCGCCTTATCCTCAAACTTATCCTTGATATGAATTTCAGTTACCTCCAGATTCAGGTCTTTATGAGATTTTCTCTTGCCAGATAAGCCTTCGTCCTGGATATATTTAATCTCGGAATGGTCGTTTAAGAGCTGCGCATACTCTACTTCCCCTCCGAGCCCGTTGATCAGCAGGGAACGGTACGGCCATGAGAACAGGTGAAGATACAGATGGTTTCCTCTCTGCGTGAATCTTGCGTCCACAGGCGCTTCGTAATCACTTGGTCCGCATCCATAGATGGATTCACTGTTCAGACGCATCCATTCTTTCACTTCATCCATGATCCGCATGGTACGCTTATCAATCTCGCCCCGTCCGTTTGGTCCGATGTTGAGCAGCATATTTCCACCTTTGGAGACCGTATCGATCAGCAGTTTGATAACCATTTCCGGCGATTTCCAGTTCAGGTTATCTCTGTCGTATCCCCAGCTGTTATTGAGTGTCTGGCACGCCTCCCACACGATCGGTTTTCCGTCCTTATCTGCCTTGGAACTTCTCTGATACTGTTCCGGTGTTCCTACTCCCCTGCCCAGTCCGAGTCTGTCATTAATAATAATATCCGGCTGCAGGGAAAGGATCATCTTCTCCAGTTCTTCAGACCCCCAGTCATCTTTACCTTTGCCTACAGAGTCTCCCCAGTCGCGCTGCGGATAGGAAAAATCAAACCAGAGATAATCGATCTTTCCGTAATTCGTCAGAAGTTCTCTCACCTGTCCGTGCATAAATTTCCTGTAAGATTCCATATCTCCCGGATGGCTTGCAATATATTCTTTGTTATTTCTCTCAGGATGATATCCATCCACGAGAAAATCCGGATGATACCAGTCAAGAAGGGAGAAATAGATCCCGATCTTCAGGCCTTCTGCCCGAAATGCCTCGATATATTCCCTGACAAGGTCGCGGCCAAACTTTGTATTCGTAATCTTATAATCAGAGAGCTGCGTATCCCACAGTGCAAAACCTTCATGGTGTTTCGCTGTCAGAACCGCATACTTAAATCCCGCTTCTTTTGCCATTTTTGCCCATTTTCCAGCATCAAACAGATCAGGGTTGAAATTATCAAAGTATTTTCTGTAACCTTCTTTTCCAATCTGCTCAAGTGTCATTACCCATTCATGTCTTGCCGCTGCTGAAAACAGACCGAAATGAATAAACAGACCGAAACGGTCATGGACAAACCAGTCAGGATCTCCGTAATTTTCCGGCCACTCATAAATGTCTTTACATTTCATCCTCTTTTCTCCTTTCGTTTTTGTTTGCTATGCATAACAACTATTTTAATTATAGATTTTTTATTTTTAGATTCCTGAAATTTTACATTTTGGAAACTTTTTTATGGAATATTCATATTCTTCACCTGTATTTTTTGTGAATTTTTCATAATTTTCTATATTTTACATATCATCCTTTCTAATCTTGTGATATACTCTTCAGTCAGACAGAAGCATTGCGTCAGGATCAGCCTGCCGGACGCAATGCAGAAGAGAGAGAGGTATCATAAAATGGGAAATTATATTCTTGAAACTTGTGTAGACTGTGTGGAATCAGCGCTGGCCGCAGAAAAAGGAGGTGCCAGCCGTATAGAACTCTGCAGTGATCTGGTGATCGGCGGCGTATCTCCGTCACTTCCTTTATTTCGTCAGATCAGAAAATATACAGACCTGAAAGTCAGAGTACTTCTCCGCCCCCGCTATGGCGATTACTGTTTTGACAGCTATGAATGCGATGAACTAAACGAAGAAATCCAAATGTTCCGTGAGGAAGGCGCCGACGGCGTCGTAGTGGGTATCTTGAATCCCGACGGGACCCTGAACACAGAGCAGCTGGAACGTTTTAAGAAAACAGCCGGGGCAATGGAGATCGCACTTCACCGCGCGTTTGACGTGTGCCTTGATCCGATACAGGCAATGGAGCAGGTCATCAGCCTCGGATATGATACGATCCTTACAAGCGGTCAGCAACCGACTGCATGGGAAGGCCGCGATATGCTGAAAAAACTGCATGAAAAAAGCCGGGGCAGAATCGAAATTCTTGCCGCCGGCGGTATCGGACGCGAGGTGATCGAAAAACTGGTCCCGTATACCGGGATATCCTCGTATCATATGTCAGGAAAAATCGAAGCGGACAGTGCCATGACATTCCGCATGCCGGGCGCCAGCTTCGGGCTTCCGGAACGCGATGAATATAAGCTGCTCCGGACAGACAGCAGAAACGTAAAAGAAGCCGTTGAATATCTGGGCAGGACTTTTCAGTAATCCTGCCCCTGTATCGTTCTGCTCATAATTACACCAGTTTCTTATATTCTGCAATGATCATTTCCATGACCAGACGTTCCATCAGCATATGGCTGTGTACATTAGTGGAAAATGAATAGAGGATCGGATATTTCACAATAGGATCCATCGCCGCCTCTTCGTTCGAGGTAATAAGCGCGATCTCACCTTTCGTACGTTTCAGGTACGTCTTGAAATATCCGATTTTTCTCATTCCGTCTCCATAGAGATACTGCCCGGAGTTAGAGAAAATGATCACAAGAGTGTCTTCGTCCATATTTTTCATGTATTCTTCCTGCTCAAGATCATAAGTGTATGTACGGATATTTTTCCCTTCTTCTGCCATACGGTACATAAAATCAACCGCTGCCGTCTGGGAGTATACACTTCCGAACGCCGCAACTTCATCATGTTCCCGCAGAGCTTCAGCAAGTTTCCGGACCATCTCCTGGTTTGTTTTTTCCATAAAACAGTCCAGATCGTTATGAAGGATCTTCAGATAAGACTCCATGCCTTCTTTCGCGATATAACGCCCCATGGGAAGTTTATCCTCATATCCGTAGTACCCTGATCTGAACTTCTCGTTCTTTACCAGATCACGGAACTCTTTATAATCATCAAAGCCGATCTGTTTGACAAACTTTGAAAGTTTTGATTTGGAAATATCACACAACTCCGCCACACTGTCAATGGATAGCTTATCGATCTCATTGATATTTGCCAGAAGCGTCTCTGCAATATGGGAATCTGTCGAATCACTGCGCGAATTATTTCTGAGATTGATCAGCCGGTATGCCACAATAAACATAGTATTCACCTTTTCTTTAGAAACCATTAACAACAAGTTGTGCTTTATATTAATGTCTGGACGGCAGATTGTCAAACAGAAATCTTATCTCTGTAACCTGTTTTATCTAGTATTTGATCCACAGTATCCGCAAGATCACAGCTAAACTGCTCCGTCACATACGGAGTTTCTTCCCCGCATATACATCTTCCGAGCTGCTCCACTTCGAGGCAGTAATTGTTCGGCACCTCCACTGTCCGGATTTCCTCGTCTCCCTCAAAATTTTTCAGCCGGTATGACAGCCTGCCCGGCGCATTGAATCCGAAATCAACGGAAGTCAGTGAACCTTTTGAGCCATGGATCTGGAAACGGTCGAGGGAACAGTTCTTCTCTGTCTCAAGAACCATGCCGCAGTCAATATGCGCTTTCATACCGTCTGCGTATTCAAATACAGCAGTCGTATAAGTGTCAATGCCCTCTTCCGAAAAACTGCTCACTGCACTTATCTTTTCCGGTTTTCTTCCCGTCATCCTCTGGACGAAGCTTGCCGCATAGACTCCCAGATCATACATACAGCCGCCGAGAGTTTCTTTCCTCATACGGATATTACTATGATCATAATCTGATGTGATCAGGGCAGCCTCTATGTAGCGTATCTCTCCGATTTTTCCCGAATCAACCGCCTCTTTAATCTCTTTTATATAAGGGCTGTGCTGATAAGCAAAAGCTTCCATAAGAAACACATTATTTTCTTTTGCAATCTGAAACATTTCTCTTGCCTCTTCAGCGCCGGGAGCCAGCGGCTTCTCACAGAGGACATGTTTTCCATGTCTGAGTGCCTGTATTGTCCACTCATAATGCATCGTATTCGGAAGCGGGATATACACCGCTTCTATCTCCGGATCGTTGAGCAGATCCTCATAGCTGCCATATGCCTTTTTAAATCCATATCTCTCCTGAAACGCTTCCGCTTTTTTCATACTTCGTCCCGCAATGGCAGTCAATTCACAGTTTTCTGCAAGTTTCATTCCTCTTGCCGTGTCCCGTTCGAAAATATAAGCGGTCCCCATCACACCCCACTTGATTTTTCGCATCATTCATACCTCGCTTTTCTGAAAATATTTTATTTAACGCTTTGCGTAATTATTAATTATTATATCATATTTTCCGCGAAATCACCGGAAGTGTCAGAAGGCAGATCCCGTAATTGTAAACGGCCGCCAAAGTCTTGGCCGCACCCGGATTTCGGCTTGTCTCCGATACACAAAAAGAGAAGCCTTGTATAAAGGCTTCTCTGCCGGATAATTCTTTCTTATTCGTATGAATGATACGATAAATTACTCGATGACTTTGATCCATCCTTCCGGTGCTTCGATGTGTCCCATCTGGATACCTGTCAGTGTATCGTACAGTTTCTGTGTAACCGGTCCCATCTTCTCCATTCCACTTGGGAAGCAGATTTCTTCTCCATGGTTGACAACTTTTCCTACCGGGGAGATCACGGCAGCTGTACCGCACAGACCGCACTCTGCGAAGTCTTTTACTTCGTCAAAGTATACGTCTCTCTCCTCAACTTCCAGTCCGAGATAGTGCTCTGCCACATACATGATCGATCTTCTTGTGATGGACGGAAGGATCGTACTTGAGTGAGGTGTAACAACTTTATTGTCCTTTGTAACAAAGATAAAGTTTGCTCCGCCTGTCTCCTCTACTTTTGTTCTTGTAGCGGAATCCAGATACATGTTCTCATCGAATCCGTTTGCATGAGCTGTTACAATTGCATGAAGGCTCATTGCATAGTTAAGTCCCGCTTTGATGTGTCCTGTTCCGTGCGGTGCGGCGCGGTCAAAGTCTGATACACAGATCGTGATCGGCTTTGCGCCGCCCTTGAAATACGGACCTACCGGAGTTGCAAAAATCCTGAACTGGTACTCATCAGCAGGTTTCACACCGATAACCGGATTGATACCGAACATATATGGTCTGATATACAGTGTAGCTCCTGAGCCGTACGGCGGAACATATGCTGCATTTGCCTTAACAACCTGCGCTACGGCGTCTACGAAACGATCCTCCGGAAACGGCGGCATCTCAAGACGCTTTGCAGAATCTACCATACGGGAAGCGTTCAGATCCGGACGGAATGTAACGATATGTCCGTCCTCTGTTGTATATGCTTTCAGTCCCTCAAAAACGGACTGTGAATACTGAAGTACTCCTGCACATTCATTCATCACGATATTTGCATCATCGATCAGAGCTCCGTCATCCCATTTGCCATCTTTATAGTTTGCCACATACCGCTTGTCAGTCTGCATGTAGCTGAATCCCATATTTTCCCAGTCAAGATTTTTCTTCTCCATTGTATTTCCTCCTCTGCTTGGAAAAGTCTTTCATTACTCTACGGTGACCATTATAATACTGCGATTAACAAAAATCAAGAGTGCGCTCGGTTTTTT
>ERZ1643246.4781-NODE-4781-length-10418-cov-4.415613_pt1 | contig 10418 bp, 9 predicted proteins | sample MGYA00579265_ERZ1643246 | MGnify/ENA primary metagenome ERZ1643246 (study PRJEB29033, sample SAMEA4952261) | chicken gut metagenome | biome: Broiler Chicken; feature: Gastrointestinal Tract; material: Caecum | place: Ireland | collected 2018 | study: Broiler...
GTTAGATCGTCAGACTCAGTGGATTATACTATTGAGGATGAAGAGACACTTGAAACCGCAGATGAAACGGCAGACAGCGCGGCTATAACAGCAGCCATAGATATGGCGATAAAGTATGATGGCGCTGCTCCCGACCCTGCTGCTTATGGTGTTTGGGTGCCTGGAATTCCTGTGCTTATAGGCAATGGCCTTGAGGCAATCGGCTGCGCGGCATGGTTAGAGGGGCTTATACTCGACGGTATTGTAGCAGGTGTAGGCGCTGTGCTTGGTTTCGTGCCTCAGATGTTAGTTTTGTTCTTGCTGCTTGCCATTTTGGAAGCATGCGGATATATGGCGCGTATCGCGTTTATTATGGACAGAATTTTCAGAAGATTCGGTCTTTCGGGAAAGTCATTTATTCCTATACTTGTAGGTACGGGCTGCGGTGTTCCCGGTATCATGGCGTCACGTACCATTGAAAACGAGAGAGACCGCCGTATGACAATTATGACGACAACATTTATACCTTGCGGAGCTAAGGTGCCTTTTATCGCGATGATTGCAGGCGCTATTTTCGGCGGCTCACCGTGGGTGGCAACATCGGCATATTTCATAGGTATGGCATCGATCATTGTTTCAGGTATTATATTAAAAAAGACAAAGATGTTTATGGGAGACCCGGCTCCGTTTGTTATGGAGCTCCCGGCGTACCATCTCCCTACAGTCGGCAATGTGCTCAGAAGTATGTGGGAGCGCGGCTGGTCGTTTATCAAGAAAGCAGGTACAATCATCCTTCTCTCTACAATAGTTATATGGTTTTTGACATACTTCGGATTTACAGACGAAGGCTTCCGTATGCTGGCGGAGGATGAGATTGATATGAGTATACTTGCACAGATAGGAAATGCGCTCGCATGGATATTCGTACCGCTTGGATGGGGTAACTGGCAGGCAGCGGTTGCTTCAATTACCGGACTTGTAGCTAAGGAAAATATCGTTGGTACAATGGGTATTCTTTATGGCGGCGGAGAGCTTTCGGTTTATTCCGAGCTCGCGCTTCAGTTCACTAAGCTGGCAGGTTTTTCATTCCTTACGTTTAATCTTCTCTGTGCTCCTTGCTTCGCAGCTATCGGCGCCATTAAGAGAGAGATGAATAATGCTAAATGGACATGGGCAGCAATCGGATACCAGTGCGGTTTCGCTTATATAGTATCACTTTGCGTATACAATATAGGAAGACTCATTGCTGATGGAGTATTTAATATATGGACAGCAGTAGCGTTTATTCTGGTTATAGCTTTCCTTTATCTTCTGTTCAGACCATATAAAGAAAGCAAGACGTTAAAGGTAGATATTAAAAAAGGTGTTAAGGCAGGCGCTTAAAATAATTTAATAACCTGTATCAATTTTGAAAGGAGTGGCTTGATGGGAACTGTAATTGTTGGAGTTATTCTTATATGTTTAATAGGTTTTATATTAAGAGGCATGATTAAAGACAAGAAGTCCGGTAAGTCACAGTGCAGCGGCGATTGCGGCAAATGCGGCGGCTGTCATTAATAGGAAGGCAGAGGAATTATGCACAAAGAGCTGGTTATCCAAAAATTAAGAGAAAACGGCTTCCGTATCACAAAACAGCGATTGATACTGCTGGATATAATTCTGGAGGGAGATTGTTTCAGCTGTAAGGAAATCTATTACAGGGCAGTTAAGCGAGACAGCGGTATCGGAACTGCAACAGTCTACCGTATGATTAATACATTGGAAGATATTGGGGTAATCAATCGGAGAGGCATTTATGAGATTACAGGTGATAATGACAGGACTGCCGTAAAATAAATATATATCAATAGAGTTAAAATAATAATTAAAATTAAAAAGAGTCTTTGCAAAAAGGTTGTCAAGCTGGCAAAAAACGCCTGCGGTACTCCGGCAAAGGCTCTTTTTCTTGTGATTATTTCCTGTATGTGCTATTATTACAAATAAATGTATGGGAGAGTAGATTTATAAATCGCTACGGAATGGAGATTAAAATGATTTACAAAAACAATTATAAAATAGGAATTGAGGATATAGGAAAGAACAGCCAGGCAACTGACAGGTCTCTTATGTCGATAATGGAAGATGTGGCTTGCGCTCATTCCGCAAGTGTAGGATACGGCGTGCTTGAGGTGGAAACTAAAAAGCGAGCATGGGTCTTGCTTGACTGGCAGATAAAAATTTTTAACAGACCAAAGTACGGAAGTGAAATTGAAGCATATACATGGTCAAGAGAAATGGACAGACTGTGTGCATACAGAGATTTTGAGCTGAAAAGCCAGTCAGGGCAGATACCGAAAAGCACAGACCTGTACGTCTAACAGAGGATATTGTCGGTTTATATAATTCTGAAAAAAAACATGTTTTTGAAAACGGAATGGATAAACTGGAATTTTCTGAGAATAAGCTAAAAGAAGCTCAGGAATGTGTATATCATATCCAAAGACGGGATATAGATATAAACAGTCATATGCATAATATTAATTATCTGGATGCAGCATATGAGGTTTTGCCGCAGGAGGTTTATGAAAATGCAGAGTTTTCAGAGATACGTATTCAGTATAAGAAGGAAATAAAGCCTGAGGACACAGTAATATGCAGATATTTTGAGGATAAAGGGGAATATTTTGTCGTTATGCTTGTAGATGACAAAATACATGCGGTTGTCGCGCTTTCCCGGTAATATAATGTATATGGGAAAACCGGACATGTGCTTGGGCTCTGCGCCGAAGCAAAACGGTGAGTATTTAAACTTTATAAGATGCAGCAGGGAGGATATTGTATGGACGATTTTAAATTAAATGACAGTAAAACACAAAGCAGTGAGGTAAAGGAATGCGGGTGTGTAAATTTAAGGAAGATAGCTGTTATTGGCTGCGGTTTTGTCGGCTCGGCGTCAGCGTTTGCGTTAATGCAGAGCGGATTATTTTCGGAGATGGTGCTCATTGATTCAGACCATGATAAAGCAGAGGGAGAGGCTCTTGACATAACACACGGAACGCCGTTTGCAAGGCCTATGAAGATTTATGCGGGCGGATATGATGATATTGTAGACGCTTCCATTATAGTTATCACAGCAGGTGCAAACCAGAAGCCGGGAGAGACAAGACTTGATCTGGTAAAGAAGAATGTCGGGATTTTCCAGTCAATAATTCCTGAAATAAAAAGCCGTGACTGTAAGGGGATATTGCTTATTGTCTCAAACCCTGTTGATATTCTTACGTACACTGCGATTAAACTCAGCGGGTTTCCTGAAAACCGTGTAATAGGCTCTGGCACCGTACTGGATACAGCCAGACTCAAGGAGGCTTTGGGCAGTCATCTTGAGGTTGACAGCAGAAGCGTTCACGCGTTTATAATCGGAGAGCACGGAGACAGTGAGATAGCTGCGTGGAGCTGTGCAAATGTATCGGGAATTGAGTTGGATGATTTCTGTGAGATGCGAGGACATCACAATCATCATGAAGCTATGGAAAAAATAGCAAATGATGTTAAAAACAGCGCTTATGAGATTATTGAAAAGAAGCATGCCACCTATTATGGAATTGCGATGTCTGTAAAGCGTATATGTGAAGCGATTATGCGCGATGAAAAATCTATAATGCCTATTTCGAGTATGATGCACGGTGAGTACGGTATTTATGATGTTGCCCTCTCAATGCCTGCGATTGTCGGAAAAAACGGCGCGCAGGGCAAAGTGCCTATTTCACTTAATTATGATGAGATAACCAGACTTCAGGAGTCGGCAAAGGCTTTGAAAAAGGTGCTTGAGGAGAATAATATCTGATGAAAAGAATATGGATGTACTTAAGACGGTATAAGAGAGAATGTGTATTAGCGCCTCTTTTTAAAATGCTGGAGGCCACGTTTGAATTATTTGTTCCGTTGGTTGTATCTTCAATTATTGATGTGGGAATTGCCGGGGAAGATAAAGGTTACATTGTAAAAATGTGTCTGCTGCTTATAGCACTTGCGGTTATAGGGCTGGTTTGCTCTATAACTGCACAGTATTTTTCGGCAAAGGCAGCTGTGGGCTGCGCGACACAGATGCGCCACCATTTGTTTTCTCATATTCAGAGCCTTTCTTTTTCGGAAATGGATACAATAGGAACATCTACACTTATAACGAGAATGACAAGCGACATAAATCAGGTGCAGAACGGTGTCAACCTTGTGCTAAGATTGTTTTTGCGCTCGCCGTTTATAGTGTTAGGCGCTATGATTATGGCGTTTACGATTGATGTACGGTCTGCTCTGGTATTTGTTGCGGCGATACCGGTGCTTGCGGTAATAGTATTCGGGATTATGCTCTCTACACGGCCCCTGTATAAAAAGGTGCAGAGCGGGCTTGACAAAATTCTTGGCATTACAAGAGAGAATTTGACCGGAGTTCGTGTTATAAGAGCATTTAATAAAGAGGAAGATGAGGTTAAGCGTTTTAAGGCGGCTAACGAGGAGCTTAATCATCTTCAGAAGTTTGTCGGAAAAATTTCGGGGTTAATGAATCCTCTGACATATCTGGTTGTAAATATTGCCGTTATAATACTTATCTGGATCGGGGCTCTCCGTGTTAATACAGGAGCATTGACACAGGGACAGGTTGTAGCGCTCTATAACTATATGTCACAGATTTTGGTTGAGCTTATTAAACTTGCAAACCTTGTTATTAATATTACAAAGGCGCTTGCCTGCGCAAACAGAATAGACGGCGTTTTTGAGGTAAATTCAAGCATGCAGGACGGAAGCGTAATGTTTGGTGAAGCTGCCGGTGATACAGGAAATAATTCGGGGATTGCCGCACAGACACCAAAGGCAGAGAATGTTCCGGCAGTCGAATTCAGGAATGTGTCGCTCAGGTATGCAGGCGGCGGTGAAGAGGCGCTTTCAAATGTCAGCTTTACGGCGATGCATGGAGAGACTGTTGGTGTTATCGGAGGTACAGGCTCGGGAAAATCATCGCTTGTCAACATGATTGCGCGTTTTTACGATGCCACAGGCGGAGAGGTTTTAATAAACGGAAGGAATATCAGGGAATATAATATAGAATCCCTTAGAAACAGAGTCGCGGTTGTTTTACAGAAAGCGCTTTTATTTAAGGGAACAATTCGCGAAAATATAAAGTGGGGAGATAAAAATGCCACAGATGAAGAGATAATGAAGGCTCTTGATATTTCACAGGCGAGAGAGTTTGTAGAAAAAAAGGACGGAAAGCTTGACTCGTTTGTAGACCAGGGCGGAAAAAATCTGTCGGGCGGACAGCGTCAGCGACTGACGATAGCGAGAGCCATTGTAAGAAAACCGGATATTCTGATACTTGACGACAGTGCGTCAGCTCTCGATTTTGCAACTGATGCAGCTCTCAGAAAATCTATTCGTGAAATGAGTCCTCCTCCTACGCTGTTTATAGTGTCGCAGAGAGCGGCGTCACTTATGCACGCGGATAAGATAATAGTGCTTGATGACGGAGCGGTCGCGGGAATAGGAACTCACGATGAGCTGCTTGCAGGCTGTGAGGTTTATCAGGAAATTTATTATTCACAGTTTAAGAAGGAGGCAATTTAATATGACAGACAAAAAAGGCAAAAGAGTCTCCTCTGAAACAGTAAAAAAGGTTTTATACAGAATTAAGAGATATTGGGTGTTTTTGGTGCTTTCGGTCATAATGGCTACAGTCACGGTTGCGTCGTCGCTCTATGTCCCTATTCTTGTGGGGGATGCTATTGACTATATAATAGGTCCGTCAAATGTAGATTTCCAGGCGGTTGCGGGAGTGCTTGCGGGCATAGGAGTTGTAATAGGAATTACGGCATTGTCGCAATGGATTATGAATATATGCAACAATAAAATTACATACCACGTCACGCGTGATATAAGGGATGAGGCGATAGAGAAAATAGAGCATCTTCCCCTCAAATATATTGACGGACATTCATACGGAGAAATAGTGAGCCGTGTCATAGCTGATGTAGACCAGTTTGCGGACGGGCTTTTAATGGGATTTACACAGTTTTTTTCGGGTGTAATGACTATTTTGGGAACACTGCTGTTTATGCTTTCTATTGATGTGAAAATTACGCTGGTTGTAGTGGTTATAACACCTGTTTCCTTTTTGGTGGCAAGTTTTATTGCAAAAAAGACTTATAAAATGTTCAAGCTTCAGTCAGAGACAAGAGGAGAGCAGACGGCTCTTATCGATGAGATGATTGGAGGTCAGAAGGTTGTAAGCGCGTACTGCCATGAGCGGGAGGCTGTAAATCAGTTTGACGAGATAAACGAAAGGCTTCAGAGATATTCGGTTAATGCCATATTTTTCTCGTCAATTACCAATCCGGCAACAAGGTTTGTCAACAGTCTGGTTTATGCAGGTGTTGCCGTTACCGGGGCAATCACTGCTATTTACGGAGGAATTTCAGTCGGACAGCTCTCATGTTTTTTGAGCTATGCAAATCAGTATACAAAACCGTTTAATGAGATTTCGGGAGTTATAACCGAACTGCAGAATGCTGTTGCGTGCGCGGCGAGAGTGTTTGAGCTTATAGAGGAGACGCCGGAGACGGCTGAGAGTGAAACGGCTGTTGAGCTTACCGAGGTTGACGGCAGAGTTGATTTGGACAAGGTATATTTTTCATATGTTCCGGACAAAAGACTTATTGAGAATTTTAATCTGCATGTTAAGAAAGGTCAGAAAATTGCTATTGTAGGCCCTACAGGCTGCGGAAAAACCACAATAATAAACCTGCTTATGCGTTTTTATGATGTGAACAGCGGCAATATTGATGTGTCAGGAATTGATATAAGGGAAATGACAAGACGTTCCCTGAGAGCCGGATATGGAATGGTTTTACAGGATACATGGCTTAAAAGCGGAACTATCCGTGAGAATATTGTTATGGGAAAGCCTGATGCAACTGATGATGAGGTAATCGCTGCGGCAAAGGCGTCCTATGCTCATGGATTTATAAAGCGTCTGCCCAACGGGTACGACACGGTAATAGGAGAGGATGGAGGGAGCCTGTCCCAGGGACAAAAGCAGCTCCTATGTATAACAAGGGTTATGCTGTGCCGTCCGCCAATGCTTATTCTTGATGAGGCAACTTCATCAATCGATACAAGAACTGAGATAAAAATTCAAAATGCTTTTAACAGACTTATGGAGGGGCGAACCAGTTTTATAGTTGCTCACAGACTTTCCACAATTCAATCGGCTGACGTTATTCTTGTTATGAAAGACGGACATATAATAGAGCAGGGAAGGCATGAGGAGCTTCTTGCCAAAAACGGATTTTATAAAAATTTGTATGAAAGTCAGTTCGCACAGTAGTATAAAATTGAATTTTGGTGCATAATAGAGATAGCAGAAAAGCTTCAGTCAAATATGCTGCTGCGGGAGCTTTCACCGGAAGAGCTGCCAGCAGAAATAAAATTTTGAAGGGCAGGGATTAAAGATGGCAATGATAAATAAACAAAAGGTATTAAACGGAGTTGGGAAAGCTGTTGACGTGGCGAATAATGCAGCCGATAAGGCAGTTACGTTTGCCAAGGAGAAAGAGCTTGACAAAAAGGCCAAGAATATGGCAAAAAATCTCGGAGACGGAATAAAATCCGCCGGGGAATCTATTGAAAACCTTTTTAAAAATTAATTTGTTTACTGTTGCGGAAATTTAACTGTCGGCAAAAGTATGAGGTCGCAAGTTGCGACCTCATAATAATATTAACAATATTAAGCTTTTTGTGACTCTGTGGATATACTCCTCAGAGCTTTTTTAAATTCAAATATGAACAGTACAGCTGTGAAACTTACTGCGAGAAAATCAGCAATAGGCTCTGCCATGTATACTGCGTTTGTCTTATCGGCTGTAACTATGTTAGGCATAATGTATATAAGCGGAAGCAGAAGTACAAACTTTCTCATAACTGCAACAATAATTGAATCGACTGCTTTTCCGAGTGCTGTAAATGTCATCTGACATGCCATTTGTATACCGAATAAAAACATTGAGCCCATGTAAATTCTAAGGGCATTCTTAGTGAAATCTAAAAGCGCTGTGTCTGATGTAAACATCATGGCAAAGCCCTGTGGAAAAATCATGACAAACAGCCACAGAAGAACAGAGTATGTAAGGCTTGCCTTTAACAGCAGCTTGTATGCGCTGCTGACGCGCTGTTTGTTCCTGGCTCCGTAATTATAGCTGATAATAGGCTGCGCGCCCTGTCCGAGACCCTGAAGCGGAAGCATTGCGAACTGCATTACGCTTGTCAGTATTGTCATTGCGCCGACTGCAATATCGCCTCCGTATTTTAGGAGAGAGGAGTTAAAGCACACAGAGATAACACTTTCGCTTGCCTGCATGACAAATGTAGAAGAGCCCAGAGCAAGAGTCGGGAGTATAATTTTTGCGGATAATCTCATATATTCTCTTCGTATTCTGAGAAGTGTTTTTTTGCCGAAGAGGAAAGCAAGCACCCAAATGCATGAGAATGCCTGTGAGATAATAGTAGCTAAAGCGGCACCACTCACACCCATATTGAAACCGAAAATAAATATAGGGTCCAGAATAATATTGGCTACGGCGCCTATGAGTACGGACAGCATACCTGTCTTTGCAAAGCCCTGTGCCGTGATAAAAGCGTTCATTCCCAGAGTGAGCTGAACAAATATAGTTCCGAGAGCATAAATATTCATGTATTCAAGCGCGTATTGAATTGTATTTTCACTGGCGCCGAATGCCATGAGAAAACTGCGGTTTCCAACAAGCAGAACTGCCGTCAGGACTACAGAAATAATTATTTGAAGCACAAAACAGTTTCCGAGGTTTTTCTCAGCGGATTTGTAGTCTCCCTGTCCCATAGAAATAGATGCGCGCGGAGCGCCGCCGTTTCCTACAAGCGCCGCGAAGGCAGATACAATCATTATAATCGGCATACATACGCCAACTCCGGTCAGAGCCAGTGCTCCGACATCTTTTATATGTCCTATATACATTCTGTCAACAATATTATAGAGCATATTGATGATCTGTGCGGTTACAGTAGGCAGCGCAAGTCTTAATAACAGTTTTCCTATTGGAGCTTTTCCCAAAAAGTCTTTTTTATCGTCCATATTGCTTTCTCCTGTATTTAATTATTATAAATGTACAAATAAATATTATATGACAGTTTTTTTAAATGTTCAAGTTTATGGAATTATATTGTGTTATAGCTGTAAAAAATATAAATCTGGCAATAAAAAATAAATGCAGATTGGCAATATGAATAATATCAGATATAGAGTAAGCTTCGTTGAAAGGAATTTATATAAAGAAGTATAAGACGGTTTCAGAAAATATAAGTTCCAATAAAATAAAATATAACGGAGGTATGTTATGAAAGAATCAAACGATTATGTAAAAGTACTTTCACAGGCCGCATTGTGCGCGGCATTATGTTATGTGGGCGCAACCTTTATAAAAATTGATATTCCTGTGGGGACGGAGAAGACAATGTTTCATTTTGGAAATACATTTTGTGTTCTCGCGGCGCTTCTTGTCGGCGGTCCGTGGGGTGGTCTTGCAGGAGCAGTCGGAATGACGATAAGCGATTTGACAACATCATATGTGACAAGCGCGCCTAAGACATTTGTCCTTAAGCTTTGCATTGGGCTCATTGTCGGTCTTGTGGCTCACAGAGGTTTTAAACTGTCCAGGGAGCATTCGGCAAAATATGTTACATTTGCAACTGCGGCCTCAAGCGCCGCAGGAATGGTGTTTAATATATTTGCCGACCCGATTGCAGGGTATTTTTATAAAATGTATATTCTGGGCGTTCCACAGGATTTATCAAAGACGCTTGCGAAAATAGGAGCGGTGACAACTGTTGTAAATGCTGTAATCGCGGTTGTTTTTGCGTCTGTTATTTACTTGATTTTAAGACCGGTATTAAAAAAGAGCGGAATGCTGAGAGAACTGTAAAATTATGTGTTTATTCTGACCGATATTAAAAGAGCCGTACAATGTATGCATCTGTCACTAAATCAATGATATAAAAGCTTATTGTAACTATTGACATTACAACATAAACGCAAATAAAATTATTAGTTTAAATCAAAGCTATATGCGCAAGACAGAAGTATATGGAGGCGGTAGATAATGATAGGTACAGGAAAAATAAAGCCTGAAAAAATCAAAAAAGAAAAAACAGATTGGAATCAGTTTCTTTGCGCAACTCCGGCAAAGGACTATATTTTTCAAAATACTCCTTATGAAGAACAGATAAAAAATGCTGCTGAACTTATAAGGGAAGCCGATTTTATTCTCATTGGAGCAGGAGCGGGGACGTCGTCTGCAGAAGGTCTTATGTACAGCGGAAAAAGATTTACGGATAATTTCGCGGAATTTATCGATAAATATGGAGCGGCAAATATGAGG
>ERZ1643246.4784-NODE-4784-length-10414-cov-14.580172_pt1 | contig 10414 bp, 12 predicted proteins | sample MGYA00579265_ERZ1643246 | MGnify/ENA primary metagenome ERZ1643246 (study PRJEB29033, sample SAMEA4952261) | chicken gut metagenome | biome: Broiler Chicken; feature: Gastrointestinal Tract; material: Caecum | place: Ireland | collected 2018 | study: Broiler...
CAGATGCGTATCTGCACAGTATCCTTCCTATAGCATTCCAAGAAAATATCGCAGCAAAGACAGCGCAGCAGGGTTCGAAAAGCAAGGAAGACAGCGGAAGGCGTGCCGGGCGCATCGAGGCTGGCTGACGCTGGGTTTCGAATTCTGATGCGCTGGATTTGATGCGATATTTTCTTGGATGGCTATAGGTCAGCGGAAAATGATACCGCGCAACGATATTGCCAGCGGCTTCATCAGATCAAAATAGAGCGCGATAGAAAATACTGCGATCATTACAGCATATACATACCAAAACGCTTTGTAATCCAATATCACCATAAAATATCCTAATGATGTTAAAATATAACTAAACTTTATACTGTATTTTACGGCTCCACGGTCATGGCCTGCGACTATTTTGAAGCATGGACAGATAGGACATCTGTACGGTATCCGAAATCTGATATCCGAGGCTATCCAGAATCTTTTCGATTTGTCCGAGCGCAGCATCTTTCTTTTCTTCGCTGTCAGCCAGGATCTCCAGCTCCAGAAATTCTCCAAGCCCATGTACACGGTCCAGGCAGGCGGTTACCGGCTCTTTCCGCAGCACAGTCCTGTCCTTGATCACTTCGGGATCTGCGGGAAGATACCCGATCGCCTGCAGAATATTTCTGCAGACTTCACCATCCTCCACACCGGTTTCCAGTTCTTCCCGGGTCATCGTACAGGTATCCAGCTTCTTTCCCTTAAAGTTGATCTGTGCCCGACTCTTTCCTGTCATCCGGTCTTTTGTCTCACGCACTCGCAGCGCCTTGTCATTCGCTCTGATCTCTCCCTTCCAATTATCAAAATATGTATCACGCTCTTGAATAGACGCGGTCTCTCTAAATCCCTTCTCTAAAAGCTCCGTCTTGATCCCGGCAAGATCTGCGACCGGCAGCTTTACCTCCACTTCGATCATTTTGCTTCCCTTTCCCACAAATACAGCGGCCGGTTTCCGTTTTTCCTTATTGTCTCGAGCATTTTTCCGCATCGATGGCCAATGTAAACATCAGTACATGCAGTGCATCTTTCGGATTGACGATATCCAGGACATAAGTGTCTGTCATATGAAAAAGCTCCTTGGATATGACCGCCACCGTTCTTCCCGCTCGATCCGTAATGGAATAATTCCATTCTGTCCAGTCCCCTTCCATATGCCACCCATTAAAATCAATATTATAACGCGGCTTCAGAAAGGTCAGTTCCTTAGAAATAGATCCAATCATCCGGTCTCTTTCATACACCTCAAACTTCGGAAGAAACGTAAGTACACGCTCCTTCACCATTCCCAGTTCCCGTCCGTTTGGGTCAAAAATCTTGAGACAATGTCCCCATGACAACTGTCCCTTTACCACATAAACTGTATTTTCATACTCATCATAAATATCATAGCTGTCCAGCCATGAAAAAAATCTCTGTTTAAATAATAGCTTCATAGATTTGTCCTCTCTGATTGAACAAGTCAAAAAACCCGCAGCAAGCTACAGGGTATTTGACCCTCGCGGCAGTCGCCAAATAGACATACAAGTATGTCCGCTTGGCTCGTTGCTCGCAGGAATAAAAATATATGCGGCAGAACATCTGCTCTGCCATACCCTTTAAATTCACTTTTTTGCAACGATCAGATAACGATGGATCGTTCCCTCGATCCTGCCATCTTTATCAATCATCTTCTGCATTTTTAAGAGTTGCTCAAAACACCGATCCACAGAAAAATCGGGAAACTCCCATTCTATGATATGAGCAAACCAGACAAACGCTCCTACATCATAAAATCTTATCGGGCGATATGCTTCTTCTGCCCGAACAATTTCAAATCCGGCATTTTCAAAATGTTTGCGCTGGTCTGTTAAATTCAAATGCGGAAATGCCTTATCCGTTCCAGGTAATACCAGTTCAACCAAGTCCCTATCATTATCTTCGCCTACCTGTTCTGTGATGAATAGCCCATTTTGACGCAGTAGCCGGAACGCCTCACTCGCATCAAAATCGCCATGCCTATTGATCACTAAATCGAAGGATTTATCCCCAAACGGAACGTTGGACGGATCATGACATTCCCTGAAATCGATTCCCAATGGCAATAATTTTTCGCTGCACAGTTCAACATTCGGCGGATAACCTTCTGTCGCAGCGGTTTTGCTATATGGATGATGCAAAGATAGCAAAAATTCGCCGCCGCCAGTATCATAATCCAAAAGATCCATGTCTCTATGCAGATACTGCCTTACAATCTCCTCATAAGCCCATGGCAGATCATTTTCCTCTTCATATCTGCCATGAATATGCGAAAAGTCCCAGCCGTGAATGTGTGCGGCTTCTTCCTCCTGTTTCCAAATGTTTCTCAAATATGCTTCCTTCATAAAACTGCTTTCCTTTCATCCGAATGATTAAAATTCCTGATAGCGCAGTTCCTGACAACATAAGCAAATCGGAACCTCGATACAGCCTGCTGCCAGTTTTTAGAACTGCACCGAGTAATTCATTCGTTTTATCATTGATTACCTCCGGAAACTCCTATTCTTTTACTCCAAATTATACACCCCTCCAAGAACGCTGTAAACTCAAATTGCCTTAATCATAGAGCCAGAAGCTGTATTCTTTTCTTAAGGGAAACATAACAGATCTGACCGGTCAGTCCTGTTCTTTCCTGCAATGAGAATCCAGCTAATAATGCTCAGGTGGGGTAAAATAACACACAAGAATTTGATAGACAGCAGCCCATTATTTCCGTGTAGCAAAGAGAAAGCAATGTACAATTTGCATCTGAATGATATACTACTTTTAGGGCAGAGCAAGGGGAAAATTAAGGTCTACGCTCCGTAGATATTCCGCAGATATAAGAAACTCTACGCTCCGTGTGTGTTTATTAAGTTACCCATTACCTACAATAAAGGCAGGAAGGAGGGCAGAAACTAATGGACCAAATCCGAATCGGCAAATTTATAGCCGAATCAAGAAAATCAATGAACCTTACCCAAAGGCAGCTTGCCGACACACTTTCCATTAGCGACAAAACAGTTTCCAAATGGGAGTGTGGAAAAGGACTTCCCGAAGTTTCTCTCATGCTACCATTGTGCGCGGCATTAGATATTACTGTCAACGATTTGCTTTCGGGTGAAAAGGTTTCCTCAACTGATTATCAAAAGAAAGCGGAGGGAAACATGATGAACCTGATGAAAGAAAATGAAGAAAACAGGAAAAGAATGGCGTTGTCCATTATTAACGGCGTAATCACTATCATTGCTGTATGCGCCCTAATCATAATAGCGTCCTTTATTGACTTGCCTACGATTGTACGGATTATATTGATTGTGTTTTCTATTGCGGTGGGAGTAGCGGGTATAGCGGCGGCCGCAATGCTTGATATGAAAGCCGGTTATTTTGAATGTCCATATTGTAAGGAACTCTTTGTCCCAAGCATGGACGAATATGTAAAAGGCTATCACACTTTTACCAAACGCAGATTAACCTGCCCCAAGTGTGGAAAAACTGGGATGTGCAAACATCGTGTCACAAGATAAATACGGCCTCTGGTAACAGCAAAGTCAACCGAGCCAGTCAACGGTCAAGATGAACGACGCATCGCGCCGCCGTTGACAGCCCGTCCGCCCTTATTCCGTTTTTATTAATGTTTTTGACGATTTTATTATTCGATTAAGATAAAAACAGCGTTCTCAACCCAGGATACTGTTTAAGACATTTCTATAAATCGGATGTTACAGCATTGCAAATATCCCTTACAATACTTTCTATATCTTTCTCTGCGGTAATAGGCAGTTCATTTAAAATGTCTGAAAAATCTTTTTCTCTCCACCATCTGCGCATTGCTTCCTCGCCGAATTCATTGCACTTAGTCCGTGTTCTATGCCTTCGCAAAGTTTCCTCAAAAGTCAGATCAAAATAGTAGGCGTATACTTCTGTGCCATATAATCGGACAGCTAATTCAAACAACGGTTTATACCATACCAGACAATCTAATTGGAATTGTCCTTCAAGTTCTTTAAAGCAGACGGATTATTCTCCAGGACTGCCCCAACAGTGGAACATCTTTCTAAATCTGAACAGTCCCCGCAAGTAGCAACACCCTTTTTCAATGCACATTGCCGAATGCCGCACATACTATCGCAAAATACGGTTTTGATTCCTTCAACGCGACAGCCTTCACAGTTAATATATTCAGGAAGAATAGGCGCATTATTTAATTCTGCCCACAGCTTCGCAGTTTTTTGGCGCAAGGCTTGGTCATCATTGATTGTTGCAAGATATGCATCGCATTTTTCACAATCCAACCCACAATATGCAATCATTTTATTCATGGTTATGTACCTCCGTAACTTCCATCGTTTTACCAAATCCAGTGTACATCCCTGCTCCCGCATAATCTCCTGCTCTTCTTGGTGATAGCTTCATCATACCATATGCAGGCCGGATGGAATAGCTGCAATCTGACATTTTTTCTGAAATGGTTCCCGTTTCTGAACAATATCCAGAATGCCATTGATATCAATCAGTATTCTCATTGTCTGGACAACCGCTCCTCTCGTATGATATTTTCATCCATTACCTGATCTTCCGGAACAATCCCTACGAGGTCGTCCAGAAGTGCCAGCTTATCGGCAGCGGGGCTTGTGAGACAGGCAATGATCTTTCCATTCTTAGGTCCGATGTTTATACGGCTTCCCGGCTCTCTGTTTACTATTCGAACTCGACAAATCCTAATCAATTATGTTTAGAGATTATTCTCTGTCATATTCGTGGTGCTTTTGATTATTTGATATATCCATATTATCCTGCCTATATGGGCTAATGTTATCAGTTTGTTATCGGGGTTGATAATACTTGCCTCTCTTAGCATGGAGCCGTACCATCTCGTCCAAAGATATTGGAGCAGATTTTAAGTTATATTGCAATAAAATTTCAAATTTTAATTTCACAATATATTATATCTGTGTTTTAAAAATTGTTGATGTCAGAGTGCTTCTATGATATAATATTTTCCGAACACAGTTTCAGTAACCTGTGATTTGAAAGTTGGTGAATGAATGGATAAGATGAATACTGTCAAAAACATTATCAAGGACAACGGCGGCATTGCGAAAACCGCTGATTTTGTCGCCGAAGGGCTTTCCAACTATGATGTGGCTAATCTGTGTAAAGAGGGCTATATCGCGCGTGTCAGACATGGTTATTACCAGCTCGCTGAGCAGGAAGAGATAAAGGAAGAACAGGTGCTTGTCTCTCTCCTTCCCGAAAGCATCGTTTGCGTTGAATCGGCGCTGTTTTATTACGGTTACAACGACTTTGCGCCCAGACAATGGTCGATTGCTGTTCCCCGCACTTTTTCACGGACAAAACTGAAAATTGACTCTCTTGCGACAAAGGTATATTTTGTACAGCCTACCTTGTTTGAAATCGGAAAAACAAGCGGGGATTTTAATGGAGTGCAGCTTGCAGTTTATGATCGGGAGCGCACCATTTGCGACTGTTTTAAATACCGCACAAAGCTGGATAACGAAATGTTTAATAAGGCGCTCAATGCCTATGCTGCCGATCCAAAGAAAAACCTGAGCAATCTTTCCAGTTACGCAAAGAAAATGCGGGTTTATAAAAAACTGATGGATGTAATGGAGGTGCTGCTCAATGGCTGATATCGCTGTTTCCGTGCTTGCACGGCTGAAAAATAAAGCTGCTGAAAGCGGTAGGAGTTATCAGCTCTGCTTGCAGCTCTTCTGTCAGGAAGAATTCCTTCGCCGCTTGGAGAAATCCAAATATGCTAAAAACCTCGTGTTAAAAGGTGGATTGTTTCTCTATTCTCTGACTAACTTTGACAGTCGGGTAACGGTGGATGTGGACTTTTTGCTTCGGCAAATACCGAATACACCGGAACGATTAAAATCCATTTTGGAAGATATTATCGCTGTTCCTACCGGTAATGATTTTGTAACCTTTGAGATCAAGGATGTTGCACCTATTGCTGTCGCTAAAAAATATGCGGGAATCGGCGCTTCTATCGTTGCCCGTATCAAAAACACAAGAACGCCGTTCAGTATTGATTTTGGTGTTGGAGATGTCATTGTTCCAAAACAAGAAAAGCGCCAGATACCAACGCAGCTTCCAGATTTTGAATCACCAACGGTAAATACCTATTCTGTTGAAACCACCGTTGCGGAGAAGCTCGACGCCATCTTAAGCCTGATGGAATTCTCCAGCAGAATGAAGGATTACTATGATATTTATTATATCGCCAACAAGTTTGATTTTGATGGAGAAGTGCTTACCGAGGCACTCAGAAAGACCTTTTCAAACCGTGAACACAGCTTCACGCTTGAGCAATTCAAGCAGGTTATGAGTTTTGCCGATGATGTTGCTATGCAAAAGAAATGGAAAGCCTTTGTCCGCAAGATCAATATCAAGACGGACGATTACAGTACCGTTCTGAGAACAATACAGAATTTTCTTGAACAGCCGTTTATCGCAGCAGTGGAAAATAAAAGATTTACCGAGCGTTGGTCTGCCGCCAACAGCGAATGGATTTAATCGGAAGGAGTAAAATGCACACAAATATCTCCAAACAAAAGCGTGAGGACTTGCTAAATATAATCAAAGCCATTCGGGCGTTTATTTTCGCTGCACCGCAGGACGAAAACACGGGCAATCTGCTTTCCTATCTTTCCGACCTTGAAAAAGATAAAAACGGTAAAAAATACGGGCTTGTGTTCGAGGAACAGTAAGCGCTTTATAACCGACTGGATAGTAAAACTCTAACTTTTGTGAGATACTTCAGATACTTGGAGTAATTCACTTCCTATCCGGTTCTCGGAGTTGCAAAAGCTACGCTGCAATCTCATATCTTCGGTCGCTTTTGTTGTATCTGGTTACTCCAAAATCTTTAGGTAATTGCGAAACTGCTCACTGATTTTAATTGTAGTGAAATAGTCTAAATATCTATCGGCTACAATTATAGGTGAAACTTGGGGATCAGGAAATCCGCAGGAATATTTGGCGCTTACTGATTAAAAAACTCATCTTCTTTTAAATTTACAACTTTATCGAGAAATCTTTCAGCCATCTTCATCATAAAGTTTTCATAAATGTCAATATAGCAGGTGATCCTATAGACCACCTGCCATACAATATAAATAATATACTGTTGTTGTCTCGATACAACCCTGTTTATCCTCCAATGGGCAAAAATCTCTATCCTCCATACCTCTCCCTTCCCCTCCTCATACCACCCCATCCCTCTCGCCGCATCTCGTAACGGAATTCGGAGCGAAAACTGCTTCAAACCCCGTATTTATGCGGATTTCCGGACCGAATGGGAGAACGGAATCCGAACCAGAAACCCGGCTTTCCACCGGATTTCCGACTCGGTTTTTGCTTCATAAAGAGGATAAAGATTTTTGCCTCAGACAGGATAATCAGGGTTACACCAGAACATAGTACTTATTCGAATTTCATGATATGGCTTTATAATATAGATATCCTTAAAACCGCTTAACTTAACAAAACAATCAAGATCAAAGTTTCAATTATCTTTTATCCTTTTTTTCTTCTGAAATCTAAACGTTTTCCCCGTCCAGCGCTTTAATAGAACTTGTACTTTATCTGAGTCCAAATTATCGGAACTAAATATAAGTTTATTTTTGAATTTATCAAAGGATTTCTGGTCTCTACCTGTTCCCGTTGTAAAATCATACACGTCATGTTGAATACTTTGTTGCATTTCATACAGTGTATAACAAACATCTACGGTTTGAGATATATGTTCTTGAGAAATACAGCTGTATTCAATAAGAATCCTTCCCTTGGTGTAGGTCATATGAAGAAGTGTTTCTTCGATATTTTTAGCCTTTGGATACTGTTCAGCTAACTTAATAGCTCGAGTAATATTTAAAAGCGCTTCTGTTAATGTCTCTGTAGCTTTACCATAATCTTTATGCCCAATTTCAACTCGCGCTATCTGAAGTTTTCCTTTTGCTTTCTGATGCAAAAATTGGTAGCTATTAGACAAAATTGGCAATAATTTATCGTAAATTTTATTCATCAAAGCTGAAGAATTTGCAAACCATCGCTGGTTGAACAAGGTCTGAATATGGTCAAAAAAATAATAGGGCTCACAATTTTGATAAAACTTTACATCGTCTTCTTTATATATTTTTCGATAATCTTGTATAATGCTTAAATATGCGTCCGAAATTATTTCGCTGTTTTTTCTATGTGTTTTCGCATAGGCAGAAAGTGCACGTATAACCCAATACTTTGAATTACACACAAATTCATATCCAGAAGAGTCTCCTCTATATACCGAATAATCCCTTTCTATTACAGATGCACCGTTCAACTTACGACAACACCTTATCAGTTCATTAATAGCCTCATCAATTCCAAATTGTATTCCTCGTTCAGCTGGAATTCTAGTTTCAGTTGCAAGCATAATCAGTGCTTTAGTCCGTTTTTTAGGATTTTGGGATAATAATTCTTTTTGCGGTTCTAAAAAGAAAGCATCAATCCCTGAACCGGCCATAAGCTCTCTCTGATTATGTACAATATAATCAAGCATTGTTTCTTTCTTTATATACGGTGGCAAGCTAATTGCACCAATTTTTTTATTAAACTCAGGTTCTTCAGTATCATCAAATACACTACTAATCCTAAATTGTTGAAATTGTCGAGCAGCATTACGCGCTTCAAAAATGTATTTATACATGGGTGCATCTGAGGCATCAATAACAATTACCGCATTTGAATTTTTTCTTTTAATTTGATCTAGGTTTTTTTCAGTGCAAATTGTTTTTATTTGGGAAGTCGTAAGTGATTTCGCATCAAAGCAGTAAAGAGAATTCGGTTTTTCTATCAAAGCATCTAATTGCCTTTCTGTCAATTTTGCTCCTGATGGAAAAATATAAACTTTTTTCTCCATAAAATATTTTGCAACTTCAAGCAAAAGAAATGTCTTCCCGCTAAAGAAGTTACCTGAAATAAAGCAAAGTGGTTCTGCCTCGGAAATAAACGTTGTTATTTTAGATAACTCTGATCTATTCACATAGTAACTTGGCATAGTTATCCTATGTGCGTCTATGGATTTCCAAACTAAGTTCTCTTGAAATAGAAAATCACGGCATGTGACATCATCCATCTTAAGAGTATCAAATTGCATAGCAGAATACTTTTCCAGAAAACTATCAATACCTGGTTGCGGAATTTGTTCAGTAAACTTAGCCAACTCCTCAAAAAAATCTTTTGATTGTTCCTCAGAAAAAATGCGCAATACATGCGTTATGCCATATTGAGATAATGAGTCTTTCCGTCTTAGTGAAAAAGACGATGTCGGTGCATCTTCATTAGTTTCATAACTTATATAGATAATCGCTTGCTGTTCGGAATCTATATCTCTTACTTTTTCTCTTATCGCTAATTGAGATGAATATAACAGATCTAATTCTTCCGACAATCCACAACCAAAAAATATGATACTTTTAGAAGAAAAAGTAGTTAACAACTCATTCAGCATGCTTTTATTTTGATCATCCATCATGCTCTCAATATATTGATCTCTACTTAAAATAAAATATTTTCTATCTTCTGTATCTATATATTTTCGTGCATCACCATGTAATTTATATACTCTTGTTTTTTCACGTGAGAAATGGGAATTAATTCGTTCATAGGGAATAATTGGATAAAAATCACGACTATAATTTTCAATCAGCGAATCGTAGTTTAACGTAAACAAATACGGCCATCGTACTCTTAAAAAGGCCTTTTGGAATTCTTTTTGAAAACTGATATTTTGAAAATTCGTTGCAATATAGCCAAAAAAAGAGCGAAGTCCATCTTCAGTAATTCTATCATAGATATTCCAAAAAGTATCGGCCATCTCAAATAAATTATCGTGTTTTATCTCTTTAATCTCTTCTGGACTATATTTCGAATATTGTTCGATATAGTAAAACAATTTTGTACGTAGATCCTCCACTGACGGAACTACTCCACCATCATCAGTTGGTGTATCATACGAGAACCCAGTACCAACCACTGGAATGAGTGCATGTTTTTCCAATAAATTCTTACATAATTCAATGGCCCTTTCTCTTTCTTCTTTCTGTTGAATATTTAAAATCTCCATACCTTCTACCACCCTCCTGGATCAATCGTATTTAACTATTTGACTTACTATTTCATCAAGCAAAATATTTCTATTGTAACAATTGCATATTTTCTAAGATTTTTTTCAGAGTAATCGTCTATTTATGTATATATACCGATATACGCTTAAAAACCCCTCCAGAATAGCTCCTCAAAAATGCGGTCCATCTGTCCGATACCTTGTCCATGTATAATGGTCTCATAAATTAAGACACTTTTTCGGACAATTTTTAATGAATCT
>ERZ1643246.4786-NODE-4786-length-10405-cov-10.252077_pt1 | contig 10405 bp, 7 predicted proteins | sample MGYA00579265_ERZ1643246 | MGnify/ENA primary metagenome ERZ1643246 (study PRJEB29033, sample SAMEA4952261) | chicken gut metagenome | biome: Broiler Chicken; feature: Gastrointestinal Tract; material: Caecum | place: Ireland | collected 2018 | study: Broiler...
GTCCCTTTCGCCTTTTCCGCGCGGATGGCGATCACCCTCTGGATCACGATGAAGATGCACAGCAGCGCCGCGATGGTCACCTTGGTCCACCAGGTGTTCAAATTCTGATAGGTGACGATGGTCTGGATCACGCCCTGGATCAGGACGCCGACCGTCGTGCCGATCACGTTGCCCACGCCGCCGGTCAGCAGCGTGCCGCCGATGACGGAGGAGGAAATCGCATCGAGCTCCAGGCCCATGTTCTGCAGGGAATAGCCCGCCAGCGTATAGAAGCTGAACACCACGCCGGCCAGCGCTGCGCAAAAACTGCTGATCGCATACACAGCGACCTTGGTGCGCGCCACGGGCAGGCCCATCAGGATGGCGGACTGCTCGTTGCCGCCCACCGCGTAGACCGTGCGGCCAAACCGCGTGAATTTCAACACGAACAGCGAAACCAGCAACACCACGATGGCGATAAACACGTAGAAATAGATCCTGCCGCCCAACAAAGTGACCTTCGTCAGGGCCATGGTCTTGTAGAATTCATCCGAAATCGGGATGGATTCCGTGCTGATGACCGCGCACATGCCGCGCATGAAGAACTGGCCCGCCAGCGTGACAATGAACGGCTGAAGCTTGAAATAGTGGATCATGTACCCCATCAGCGCGCCAAACGCCAGGCCGATCAACAGGACCAGTGGGATCACGATCAGCGGGGTCCAGCCAAGCCGCAGCAAAAACGCGGAAAACACGCACGTAAACGCAATGGTCGATGCAATGGAAATGTCGATGCCGCCCGTCAGCAACACAAACGTTACCCCGATGGAAGCGATCATCAGATACGCGTTGTCGTTAAACAGATTGAAGAACGTTGAGAACGAGAAAAAGTTGTCGTATGCAACCGACCCAGCGCCGAACAGCACCAGGAACAGCACGGTGGTGATTGCCAGGGAAATGTTCTTGATCCGGAACGTTCTCTTCTTTCCACTCGTCTCTCTCATGCCTGGCTCACCGCCTTCCGGGACAGGAACCGCCTCTTGAGCATATCCTTAAACGCCTTGGACTGGAACAGGCAGATAAAGACAACGATCAGCGATTTGACCACGAGCGTGACCTCCGGGGCAACACCCATCGCATAGATAGACGTGGTGATGCTCTGGATAATCAGCGCGCCAACCAGGCTCGCCGGGATGGAGAACCGCCCGCCGTTCAGGGATGTGCCGCCGATTGCGACCGCCAGGATCGCGTCCATCTCGATCAAAAGGCCCGCATTGTTGCAGTCCGCGCCCTTGATGCCCGCGCTCTCGATCAGGCCGGCAACCGCCGCCATCACGCCGCAGAAGGTATAGACCAGCCATTTGATGCGGTCCACGTTGATGCCGGCAAAGCGGCTGGACACCGGGTTGATGCCCGTGGACTCCAAAAACAGGCCGAAGGCGGTCTTTTTGGTGAACAGCATGGCGATAAGCACGACAAACGCCACGATGAAAATCGGGAACGGGAGGCCCAAAATATAGCCGCCGTTGATAAAATAATAAGAATCCGAATTGATGGTAATGATTTTACCGTTGGTGATGAGCTGCGCAATGCCGCGGCCCGCCACCATCAGGATCATGGTTGCGACGATGGGCTGAATTTTGACCTTCGCGACCAGCATCCCATTCCATGCCCCTGCTACAACTCCTGCCAAAATCGCCACCAACACTGCGACGGCCACGTTACCGCCATTTGCAACAATACTGCACGCGATCGCGCCGCTGATGGCCATCACAGAGCCGACGGAAATATCGGTCCCCCCGGTGGCCAAAACGAACGTCATGCCGGTGGCTAACAACATAAGTTTACTACCATTCCGCAAAATGTCAATAATTCTGCCATACAGATGCCCTTCCACGATCTTCATCTCGAAGAACGCGCCGCCCGAGACGATCCCATTGACCAGCAGGATCAACAGGAAGATCACAATGGGCCAGAACACCTGCGCCTTGCTCCATTTTTTAAGCAGGTTCATTCTCCGCACCTCCCGCAATATAATGCATGATCGCCGCTTCCGAGATCTCCTGCCCGTTCAGCTCCGCGACCTTCTTTTTGTCCCGCAAAACGACCATGCGGTCGCAGCAGCGCAGCATCTCGTCAATTTCCGAGGAAATAAAGATAACCGCCATGCCCTGCTCCGCAAGCTGGACCACCAGCTTCTGGATCTCCGCCTTTGTGCCGATGTCGATGCCGCGGGTGGGTTCGTCCAGCATCAGCAGGTCTGGGTTGGTAGCCAGCCAGCGCGCCAAAATGACTTTCTGCTGGTTGCCGCCCGAGAGATTCTTGATGAGCTGGTCCGCGGACGGCGTCTTGATTTCCAGTTTTTCGATGTATTCGTCGGCGAGCTTCTGCGCTTCCGCCTTAGAGATGGCCTTGAACATGCCGCGCTTTGCCTGGAGCGCCAGGATGATGTTGTCCCGGATGCTCAGATCCCCGATGATGCCCTCCGTCTTCCGGTTTTCCGGGCAGAAGGAGAAACCCTTGCGGATCGCGCCCAACGGGCTGCGGTTGTGGATGGGTTCGCCCTTGAGCACCATCTCACCGCCGCTGAGACGGTCCACGCTGAAGATCAGGCGCACAATTTCCGAGCGGCCCGACCCGAGCAGGCCGGACAGCCCCAGCACCTCCCCGCTGTGGACGTCGAGCGAGATGGAATCGATCGTGCCCGCGCCGCTGGCATCCTTGAGGGACAGCAGGGTTTCTTTTTCCGTCTTTGCGGCCTCTTCGTTGACAAAGCGCTGGTTGAGGTCGGCGTATTCCTTGCCGATCATCTTGGCGACCAGCTGCACGCGCGGGAGGTCCGCCGTGGCGTATGTACCGACATAGCCGCCGTTGCGCAGCACGGTGATGGTGTCCGATACCTCATACACCTGGTCGAGGAAGTGGGTGACAAAAACGATCCCCATCCCCTGCTTTTTCAGCATCCGCATGATCTCAAACAGCTTCTGCACCTCCAGCGTGGACAAGCTGGACGTCGGTTCGTCCAAGATCAGCACTTTTGCAGAGATATCCACCGCGCGCGCGATGGCCACCATCTGCTGCACTGCCACAGAATAGGAATCGAGTGTTTTGGTCACGTCGATCTGTAGGTCAAACCGCTCCAAAAGCTCCTTGGAGCGCGTGTTGATGGTTTTCCAATCGATCCGCCCGCCCTTTTTGGGTTCGCGTCCAATATAGACATTTTCCGCCACCGAGAGGTTGGGACACAGGTTGACCTCTTGGTACACCGTGCTGATGCCGGCGTCCTGGGCCTCCTGCGGGGTCTTGGGGAAAATTTCCTTTCCCTCCAGCAGCACTGTCCCTCCGTCGCGCTCTTCGACGCCCGTGAGAACCTTGATGAGCGTGGATTTCCCTGCGCCGTTTTCGCCCAGCAGCGCATGGATCTCCCCTTTTTGCAATGTAAACTGCACGTCGTCGAGCGCGACGACGCCGGGGAATGTCTTGGATATGTGCGACATTTGGATCAATGCCGTTTCGCCGCTCATAGCAGCCCCTCCTTTTGATATGCAAAATCCGCCTCCGTCTCAACAGGCGGGGCGGATTTCACAGAATCGGTAAAATTTATAAAATGAAGAAGAAAGAAAGTGAAGGAGAAATCAAATTAATAGACACGGGTCTTGATGTCTTCTGCGGCGGTCTCCTGACGGAAGATGCCCTCTTCGGACTTGATCCATTTCTCAACGGTTTCGCCGTTTGCAAGCTTCTGGGCCGTCTCAAAGAAGACCGGGCCGAGCAGCGGGTTGCACTCGATGGTGACGTTTGCTTCGCCGGCAGCCATTGCTTCAAAGATCGCCTTGACGCCGTCGCAGGAAACGGTCTTGATGTCCTCGCCGGGCTTGAGGCCGGCTTCCTTGATGGCCTCGATTGCGCCGAGTACCATGTCGTCGTTGTGCGCATAAACGCCCTTGATGTCCGAGCCATAGGTCTTGAGGAAGGACTCCATGACTTCCTTGCCCTTTGCGCGGGTGAAGTCGCCGGTCTGGGATGCGATGATCTCGATGTCCGGATATTCCGCTGCCATCTGATCTTCAAAGCCCTTCTTGCGGTCGTTCGCAGCGGAGGCGCCCACGGTGCCTTCGAGCTGTACGATCTTGCCGCTGTTGCCGATCAGCTTCGCCATTTCGTCGGCTGCGTTCTTGCCCTCTTCGATGAAGTCAGAGCCGATGAACGTTGCATAGAGGTCTTCCGGGACGTCCGCCATACGGTCTACCAGGATGATCGGGATGCCTGCGTCCTTTGCCTCGGTGAATACGGCGTCCCAACCGGTCTCTACCACAGGCGCCAGGCCGATGACGTCAACGCCCATATCGATAAAGGATTTGATTGCTTTGATCTGGTTTTCCTGTTTCTGCTGTGCATCTGCAAATTTGAAATCGATGGTATCCAAATTCTGGCCTGCATAGAACTGGATGGAAGCGGTCTCCGCGTCGCGCCAGCCGGATTCCTGGCCGATCTGTGCAAAGCCGACTTTCAATTTTCCGTCGTCCGCGCCGCCCTCATTCGTATCGCTTGTACTCTCGGTCGAAGCGGCGCCGTCGGTTGCTGCGGGGGTTTCTTCCGTGCTTCCGCATCCGGTCACACATGCGCTAAACATCAATACGGAAAGGATAGCTGCTGCAAATCTTCTCATTTTCATAGATCGTTCCTCCTATGTAACTTTGACTGTTTGATTTGGGCCGGCCGGATTCTCCGCCTCCCCGGGGCCGTTCCCCTTTCGTTGTCTCTATTGTATCCGGTTTGGTTTTTAAAGTCTTTACGATAACAAAACCGGAATTTACAATATTTTAGCAGACCATTCCGCTCTTCCTTTTTTGGCCGGCCTCCCAAAAGCGCGTCCCAGCCGCCCGTTTTCCCCCTCAATATAAGGAAAAATGCCATGCAAACGCAGGAACGTTCCTACATTTGCATGGCATTTTTCACATGATGGTTCCAGATAAAACCCCTATCCCGTTCAAAATTCCGCCAGGTTGGTTATGCAAAGCAGCCCCCGCTGTTCCCGCAGGCGGGCATACTTCCATGTCTGATAGGCGCCGTTGGAAACACGGTAGACATAGGCGATCGCGTAGTCGGAGGCGTCCACCACCATGCGGTTCAGGACCGGGATCGCCGCCTTCTCCGGGATCCGGGCCAGCTTCTTTGGATAGACGGCGCGTTCGCAGCCGGGCGGCAGTTCCATCCACTCCTGCTCCGGCGGATAGGCGAGCATCTGATAGAAGCGGATGTGCGGATACCGCGCTTTGATCTCCCCCAACACGGAAGCCGCCATGCGGTCAAAATTGCCGTAGGTGCCGACAAAGAAGCGGTTCACCCCGTATTGCAGGATGTGCCTCTCCACTTCCTTGCGCAGCAGGGGATACAACCCATCGGGTGCATCCCGGTGCCCCATAAAGCAACCATTCTTGTAATGGCCCTTCTGTCCGGCGCGCATCGCTGCCCCCTGCCCTTCCGCTTGCGTTTATTTCTTATTTAGTATAACATAGATATGCATCCTTGTATATGGGAAATAGCCGCATAGGAGGGCTCCTGATGGAAAAATTGAAGGCCGGTCTCAACATGGGAAACAACCTGCGCCGCCTCCGAAAGGCGAACGGGCTGACGCAGGACCAGTTGGTGGCCCGGCTGGGCATCCTCGGCCTTTCCACCACGCGGGGCCTGTATTCCCGCTACGAAACCGGCGAGCTGAATATCCCGATCCGCCTGCTGGTTGCGCTGCATCAGATCTACCATTGCAGCTACGGTTGCTTTTTTGAAGGGCTGACGCTGGGCGAAATGGGCTGACCGGGTTGCGCGCATCCCGCAGGCGCTTTCCGTGCGGACAACTCTGCCGGAAATGCACAAAACGGGCCCCGCCCTCCACTTGGGAGAACGGGGCCCGCTTCATCGATTGCCATTCCATGGTCCCTTATATGAAATTTATTCCCCGGGAAACCGTTTCCCCGGAAATCCCGGGGCGGCTTTGTTTTCCACCGGAAGCTTCCATCCTGTGGAAAACTTCCCCCGCTTTATGGAGCCGCCGCCCGCTTGGAAGGCATTCCAAAGCCGCAGCCAGCCCCTGCGGCCGCTCAGCAGGGCAGTTCCCTTCCCACGGCGGCGGCCACTGCGCCAACCTTTTTGACCAACGCCTGGTATTCCGGAATGGTGAGCTGCTGGGCCGCGTCGCTCATGGCGACCTTCGGCTCCGGATGCACTTCGATAATCAGGCCGTCCGCCCCGGCGGCGATCCCCGCCAGGGACAGGCTTTCAATGTAGCGCGATTTCCCCGCCGCATGGGAGGGGTCGATGATGATCGGCAGGCTGCTGCGCTCCTTGACCACCGGCACCGCGGAGACATCCAGCGTATTGCGCGTGGCGGTTTCAAAGGTACGGATTCCGCGTTCGCATAATACAACATTATAATTGCCTTCGCTCATAATGTACTCGGCGGCGTCCAGCCATTCCTCAATCGTGGAGGCGATGCCGCGCTTGAGCAGCACCGGCACCTTCGAGCGGCCGATCTCGCGCAGCAGGCGGAAATTCTGCATGTTGCGCGCGCCCACCTGGAACATATCGCAGTATTTGGCCGCCGTGTCGATCTGGTCATGGGAGATCACCTCGCTGACGACCTTGAGGCCCGTGGCGTCCGCCGCCTTGCGGAGCAGCTTGAAGCCCTCGTCCTCCATGCCCTGGAACGCATACGGCGAGGTGCGCGGCTTATACGCGCCGCCGCGCAGGAATGTTGCGCCCGCTGCCTTGACCCCTTGGGCCGCCTCCAGGATCTGTTCCTCGCTCTCGACCGCGCAGGGGCCCGCCATCAGGACCAGCTGTTTCCCGCCGATCCTCTGGCCGCCCACCTCTGCAACGCGCCCATCCGGGCACATCTCCCGGCTGGCCAGCTTATAGGAATGCATGATGGGCACGCACTTCTCCACGCCGTCCATCAATTCCAGGTTGGCGTCCGCCAGCCTGCTCTTGTCGCCCAGCACGCCGATGATGGTCGCCTGGGCGCCAGTGGAAAGGTTTGCCCCGAGGCCGTGTGCCTTCAGGACTTCTACGATTTTATCAACGTTCTCCTGGGTGGAGCCGTGTTTCATGACAATAATCATACGATCACTCCTGTCTGTACTTTTATTACTTTATGCTTTAAAGCGCTAAATAACATTATATAGAAAACCGTGCAAAAAAACAAGGGGATCTACAAAACCTCTGCATGGATGTTGTTTCCGGTTTGTTGCAGAACATGCGCCCGGCACGCAATTGCGCCACGCAGATCTGGCGCGGCTGCGCAAAAACGGCAAAAAAGCATATGAAATTATAAAAAAACAGCCACCCTATTGGGTGACTGCTTTGATGTTGGCGCCTTCCTATTGTCCCGGGCCGTCGCCAGCCAAGTATCTTCGGCACTAATGAGCTTAACTTCCGTGTTCGGGATGGGAACGGGTGGACCCTCATCGTCATCGACACCAACTATTCAATTCTTGTCGTCCTCACTGGCGACTCCCATATAATAGCACAGGATATTTGAAAATGCAAGCGTTTTTTTCAATTTTTCTGAAAAATTTTTTACAAGCCCTTTTTCCCTCTGTGGCAACGGTTTCCTGGGGCGCTTGGCCTGCTGGCCGCCCAACATCCCGCCATAAATTTTTCTATTCATATAATATTATCAAAAACTGCTTTATAAATCAATATGCGATCAGAATTTATGCAATATAACAAAAAGAATGGTTATATATTATGCACGAGTATTCTTTACTTTACAATTTGTAAATGTTAATATACTATTAAACATTCATCTGTTCACATATTTCGTTTCGCCTTTATTAAGATATGGATCGTTCTGCCTGAAATTCTTTTATAGGGTTTTTATTTTGGAAATCTTTCAAAAGAAGGGAGGCCATCCAACCGATCCCTGCCGCCTCCAGCGGGAAGAGGCGCGGCGCCCGCTCCAAGCGCTTGCTGGGGACCCAGCGATTCCCGCAGATCGAAACATTTTGAAAGGAAGGAAGTCTCATGAAAAAACTGCACCGTTCTGCACTTGCAATGCTCCTGTGTGCCACACTTGTTGCGGGCACAATTCCAGGCGGCGCTTTTGCGGCCGCGGCAGCGCAGGAGGATTCGATCCTTGCCCCGGAACCGATCGGCTATGCCAATGTGCTGGACATGACCGCTGTTCCCACCACACAGATTTATGGTGACTACAGCACGAACAAATACAACAATTTCTGTGACTTGGGTTCCTGGCACGGTTACTACCTGCACACCCAGGACAACACCGATGCCTACGGCGGCTTTGCCGGCCCGGTGATCCTCGCGGAAGAATACCCGGTGAACCTATCCGAATGCATTGGGAAATGGGTTATTACAGGCACTGACGGGACGGCCTATAACCTGGCGGACGCCGCAGCGACCGTCAACGCCTATCCCGGTAAGCTGGTGCAGGGCTATGAACTGGAAGATATCGATCTCAAACTGGAACTGATCTTCGCCAGCGGCCGCACGGCGCTGATCCGGACCACCATCGACAACAAGACGGACGAAGCACTGGAACTGAACCTCAAGCAGACCGGCTCCATCTTTGACTCATACGACGCGTATGGTTCCCCCTCCGGGACCTCGCTGGAGGCTACGGAGGACGGCGTGGCCGTAAACTTCCAAACCATCCGTTCCATCTGGAGCTACATGACCACAGAGGAAAACAAGTTTAACATCCGCTTTGACCAGCCGGTCACAACGGAGGTCTCCGAGGATGCGCTCTCCTATGAAAGCACATTCGAAGCGCCCATCACCGTGGAGCCGGACGAGCCCTATGTGACCTACCAGACGCAGAGCTTTACCTTCACCGATGAAGAAGCCGCAGAGGAAGCGGACAAAACCGCGGACATGCTGGCCAGCGGCGACGGCTACTTTGTGGAAAACAGCGAGCGTTGGCAGGGTTATGTCGATACCATCGACAACGCGGACGTCGACCAGGCGTACAAAAACGCGGCTGTGAAAGCCATCGAAACCCTGATGACCAACTGGATCAGCGCGGCGGGCGCCCTGCAGCACGGCGGCATTGTCCCGTCCAAATCCTACCAGTGGTTCATCGGCCTGTGGGGCTGGGATTCCTGGAAGCAGGCGACCGGTATGGCCCGCTTCAACCCTGAGGCCGCAGAGGATAATATCCGCGCACACTTCGATTACCAGATCACCCCGGACGACCCGGTCCGCCCGCAGGACGCTGGTACGATCGTTGACTGCATCTTCTACAACCTTGGACCGGAGCGCGGCGGCGACAGCGGCAACTGGAACGAACGCAACTCCAAACCAGCATTGGCGGCATGGGCGGTCTACAACATCTACCGCCAGACGGGCGACGTGGCCTTCCTCGAGGAAATGTATCCGAAGCTGGTCGCCTACCACAATTGGTGGTACACCAACCGCGACGTCGACCACAACGGCATTGCGGAATACGGCGCCATGGTGCACGATTCCCACTATCAGTATGACCGCGAGGGCAACATCCTGCTGGACGGGAACGGCGAACCGCTCTTTGACGAGGACGCCATCATCGAGGCAGCCGCATGGGAAAGCGGCATGGACAACGCCACCCGCTTTGACAAAGAGGGCAACGGCCCGGACGACATCGGCGTGCATGTCTTCCCGGTGCGCAATGCCGATAATGAAATCGTCGGCTACAGCATCAACCAGGAATCCGTGGACCTGAACTCCTACCTCTATGCGGAGAAAGCGTTCCTGATGTCCATGGCAGAAGTGCTCGGCTACGACGAAGACGTTGCCAAGTACGAAAAGGAAGCGGCATACGTCCGCGATTACATCAACACGAACATGTTCGATGAGGAGACCGGCTTCTACTACGACCTCCAGACCAACGAAGACGGCAGCGAAAAGAAACTGCTGGTCAACCGCGGCAAGGGCACTGAGGGCTGGCTCCCGCTGTGGGCAAAGCTCGCCACGCCGGAAAAGGCTGCGCGCGTTGCCGAAAACATGCTGGACGAGGACAAATTCTACCGTCCGGTTCCGTTCCCAACCGCTTCTGCGGACAACGACAAGTACAGCCCGAGCACCTATTGGAGAGGCCCGGTCTGGCTGGATCAGGCGCTGTACGCGGTAGAGGCCCTGCAGAACTACGGCTATGAGGACGAAGCCAGAGAAGCGGCTTACCGCCTGTTCGACAATACGGAAGGCCTGCTGGGCGACGGCCCCATCCGTGAAAACTACAACCCGGAGACCGGCGAGGGCCTGCACACCAAGAACTTCAGCTGGTCCGCAGCGGCATTCTATCTGCTGTTTGAAGACACGCTGGCCGGCAATGAAACCACCTCCCAGGACGCCCTGCCGATCCCTGCATCGGAAGAGCAGAACCTGACGGCGACGTACAACAACAAGGACGTCACCTTGACGGTGAATG
>ERZ1643246.4787-NODE-4787-length-10401-cov-4.285038_pt1 | contig 10401 bp, 8 predicted proteins | sample MGYA00579265_ERZ1643246 | MGnify/ENA primary metagenome ERZ1643246 (study PRJEB29033, sample SAMEA4952261) | chicken gut metagenome | biome: Broiler Chicken; feature: Gastrointestinal Tract; material: Caecum | place: Ireland | collected 2018 | study: Broiler...
CAGCTTCTCGGTTATCACCCGGACTTGAGAACTCACCCGGCGTGCAGCCTTATGAGAAGCGGTGTTGCCTGCTGCATAGCAAACGATGACCCGCAGCTTTTTGGAAATCCGGGCGTATCGTATGATTTCTGGTCCGCGTATATGGCAATGGACTTGAATCTGGGACAGATAAAGGCTATGGTTTATACGGCGTACTATTATTATCAGACTAACGGCTGCGGTCAGACAAATGAAAGTATAATAAGGAATAATTTTGATGATATGTGGGAAAGTTTTATTGCCCGCGCGCTTGCCGAATGGCAGTAAAATAGGTATAATAATATTATAAAAGTTTATGTACCCCGCAGCATACTGCGGGGTATTTGAACGCCGGGGCTTTAAGTCACAGCGCACCTGACAAAAGCCAGTGTTGCGGGATAGCGTGCGCGGAAACGGGGATATTTTATGAAGGCTGATGTTGTAATTGTCGGAACGGGACCTGCGGTGATTTTTACAGCGCTTGAGCTGCTTAAAAACGGAAGTTCCAAAAAGATTATAATGATTGAGAAGGGAAGCAGTATTCACAAGAGAAAGTGCCCGAAGAGCATAACTAAAAAGTGTGTAAACTGTGAGCCGTGTAATATCACTACGGGCTTTTCGGGGGCGGGAGCATTTTCGGACGGAAAGCTTTCGCTGTCATATGAGGTAGGCGGAGACTTGCCAAGTCTGATAGGAGAGGATTTTGCACAGAGTCTTATTGACTACACTGACAAAATTTATCTTGAATTTGGTGCTGACAGTCATGTAGAGGGAATTAATCAGGGTGATAAGGTAAAGGAGATAAGAAAGAGAGCTATACAGTCGGGACTTAAGCTGGTTGACTGTCCAATCAGACATCTTGGAACTGAGAGGGCTCAGCAGATTTACGCAAGTATTGAGGATTATCTCGTGGAGCGCGGAGTTGAGATGATGTTCGGATATACCTGCAACGACATTATTCTTGAAAATAACCGCTGTGTGGGCATACGAATTAAAAAGACCTCCGGAAACAGCGACGAGACTGCTGTTTACGGCGAGGATATTATCATTGCTACCGGCAGAAGAGGAGCGGAATGGCTGGAGAAGCTGTGCTCTAAGTACGATATTATGCATAAGCCGGGAACGGTTGACATCGGAGTGCGCGTAGAGGTGCGAAACGAGATTATGGAGGACGTAAATAATGTTCTCTATGAGTCTAAGCTTATCGGTTATCCGAGGCCGTTCAAGAATAAGGTGAGGACATTCTGTCAAAATCCGGGAGGCTTTGTGAGCCAGGAAAATTATGATGACAATCTTGCAGTGGTAAACGGTCATTCCTACAAGGATTTAAAATCTGACAATACAAATCTTGCAATTTTGTGCTCACACAATTTTACAGAGCCCTTTAACCAGCCTATCGAGTACGCGAAGAAGGTAGGGGAGCTCACCAATATGCTGGGGGCAGGTCAGATTTTAGTGCAGCGCTACGGAGATATTCTTGACGGCAAGAGAACATGGCAGAAGGAGCTTGCGCAGGCAAATGTAAAGCCGACGCTTCCGGACGCTGTTGCTGGCGATATAACGGCTGCAATGCCATACCGCGCAATGGTGAATATTATTAATTTTATTCAGGCGGTTGACAACGTAGTTCCGGGATTTGCGAGCACGGAGACACTCCTGTATTCACCTGAATTAAAGTTTTACAGCAATAAGGTAAAAATGGAGCCTAATTTAAAGACGAATGTGGCACATCTGTACTGCCTCGGTGATTCGAGCGGCTGGACCAGAGGACTGATGATGGCGTCGGTTATGGGCGTGCTTATGGGAAGAAATCTTTTGGAGGAATAATGAAGTATTTAATTATAGGAGCCGGAGGCACCGGCGGAGTGCTGGGATTTTTTATGGCAAAGGCGGGAAAGGACGTAACGCTTATTGCAAGAAATGAGCATCTGAGAGAGATTAATAAAAACGGACTTGGAATACACCGCATGTGGAACGATACCGTAGAATACTGTCAGGTTAAAGCGGCAGATATGGAGAGCTATGAGGCACAATTATGCGCTTCAAACGAGGAGAAGCCAGATGTTATTATTGTATGTGTAAAGGGGTATTCGCTTGACAGTACAATACCTTTTATAAGGAGGGCGGCAAAACCTGAGACAATAGTTATACCTGTGCTTAATATATACGGAACGGGGGCAAAAATGCAGGAAAAGCTGCAGGAGCTGCTCGTGCTTGACGGCTGTATCTATGTCTCCGCAAATATCGAGAAGCCGGGGATGCTTATTATGCACGGCGAAATTCTGCGGGTTGTGTTCGGTGTGAGAAAACCGGAGGAATTCCGGACTGAACTCAAAGAAATACAGAAGGATTTTGATGAGAGCGGAATTTCAGGCGAACTTTCAGATAACATACAAAGAGATGCGCTTGAGAAGTTTTCTTATGTCTCTCCTATCGGGGCAGCAGGGCTTTACTGCAATGCATGCGCACGGGATTTTCAAAGGGAGGGTGAGCCGAGAGAGATGTTTAAGGCAATGATAAGGGAAATTACGGCGCTTGCGGAGGCGATGGGATATCCCTTCGAAAAGGATTATGTAGAGGTTAATCTTGAAATATTGTCAGGGCTTGCGCCAGAGACAACTACATCTATGCAGCGAGACGTCACGGCGGGACGCAAATCCGAGATTGACGGACTTGTATATGAGGTCGTGAGGCTCGGAAGAAAATATAACGTCTCAGTTCCGGTATATGAAAAAGTCGCAAAGGCGCTTGGAATGAAGGAATAATAAAAAATAAAGTATTTTTGATTGGTTTGATGCTCTTATAAATAAACGGACGCCGTTTTGAAACGGCGTCCGTTTTTTGATATTCACATAAGTGAGCGGTAAAGCTGCTCGATTTCTTCAACTGAAGTGTCTCTTGGATTTCCAGGACGGCATGCGTCTGCGTATGCGGATTCAGAGAGAAATGCGACGTCCTCGTCCTTGACGATTTCTTTTAAATCAGCAGGAATTCCCACGTCGGCAGAAAGCTTTCTTACCGCGTCAACAGCAGCCTGGCGGTATTCTTCCTGGCTCATATCGTCAACCCCCGCAACACCCATAGCTTTTGCTATATATTTATACTTATCGCCTGTAAACGGCGCGTTGTATTCCATAACAGTAGGAAGAAGTATTGCGTTTGCTACGCCGTGCGGTGTGTCATAGACTGCGCCGAGTGCGTGAGCCATAGAGTGGACAATTCCAAGGCCTACATTGGAGAAGCCCATTCCTGCAATATACTGTCCCAAAGCCATTCCGTCGCGTCCCTCAGGAGTATTTTCGACTGCACCTCGAAGAGAATTGGAGATAATCTCAATAGCTTTCAGGTGGAACATATCAGTCATTTCCCATGCGGCTTTAGTTGTATATCCCTCAATGGCATGAGTAAGAGCGTCCATACCGGTAGCGGCAGTTAAACTCTTAGGCATGCTTGACATCATATCCGGGTCAATAACAGCGATAATCGGAATATCGTGGGTGTCAACACACACAAATTTGCGCTTTTTTTCCACATCAGTTATGACATAGTTGATAGTAACCTCAGCGGCAGTTCCGGCGGTAGTAGGAACTGCGATAATAGGAACGCATGGCTTCTTTGTAGGAGCAACGCCCTCAAGACTTCTGACGTCGGCAAATTCAGGATTGGTTATTATAATGCCGACAGCCTTTGCCGTGTCCATTGAAGAGCCCCCGCCTACTGCGATTATGTAATCCGCTCCGGAAGCCTTAAACGCCTCAACTCCTGTCTGTACGTTCTCAATAGTAGGATTGGGTTTAATGTTTGAATAAATTTCATAGGCAAGACCTGCCTTATCCAGAACGTCAGTGACCTTTTTAGTCACATTAAACTTAATAAGGTCCGGGTCGGAGCAGACAAATGCCTTTTTAAACCCGCGGACTTTTACCTCGTCAGGTATGGAGTTGACAGCTCCGGCGCCGTGGTAAGAAGTCTCATTCAATACAATTCTGTTTGCCATAATAATACCTCCTGTTTGAAATTTGATTTATGCTGCCTGACGCGTTTTGCCGTGTCAGTAAACATCTGCCGTTGAATAATTAACCGAGTTGCTCAATCTTGCCTTCATTTTTGCGGTTTTTTATAACTGAAACAATCGTAGGTACGATACCGATAACCGTAAAAATATATAAAAGTACAAGATTGCCCATGTATGCCCCCTGGTCAATATAATTCTGCTTAACCAATTCAGGAACAGCGCGGAAAGCAGAGAAGAAATCTACGTTTATGTACTGCTTCAGCTCACGCACAACAAGGATTGCCAAATCCATGCGGTTGCCTATATAAGTCATGACAATCATCACAATACATCCTATGACAATTCCTTTATTTGTGAGCTTGCCGCCGAGAAGCTCATAGCCCTTAAGCGTGCATATTGCCATGACAATTCCAGATATGGCAGCAACTCTTCCGAGCTGTCCGAAAATAATTATACATATGACTCCGATAATAGAGCCGATAAGCGCGCCTACAATACCGCCGACAATGTTTTCTGATTTATTCTGATTTGCCTGCACAGCCATCGACATATCCTGATGAACTTTACCGGCGCAGTCTGAACAGACCTGTAAATACTGGCTGTTCGCTATGTAATTTGAAGTGCCAGTGTACTGGCCGCATAGCTGACAGCACTGCGTGTAGCCTCTGCTCTGAAGCATATTTGTAAGCACGTTGAGAGAGGAAGACACCGCTTCCTGAAGCTTCTGCGGGTTAGGAGTGTTTTTAAATCCCATTGCAATCATATTTCCGTTCTGACGCAGAAAATTGACAGGCTTGTTATCCTTGCAGAATTGGGTGAGCTCATCCTTGGTAAACATAATATAGTCAGGATTCCTCGCGGATAATGACGCTGTCAGCATAAAAGGGTATCTTGCATCAGCCGGATGCAAGATTACCTCAAAGCCGTTCCATGTTCCAAAAATGACACCATGATCATAGTCATAGCGCATATGGAGCTCAGAAGCAAGCTGCTGGTAGACTTGTGTTTTTTTACTCATTTGTAGTCCTCCTTGATGTTTTATATTTATTCGCATTCATTATAACAAAAATACAGATGTACAACAATAAAAACAAAAATATTAATATGTAACATAAAACTTAAAGTCGCCACAGGTAACTTTTCGGAAAAATGATAGGAAGGGGGAATTGTTTTAATAAATCAGTTTGTCTAAAATATGACAAAGATAAATAAACAATACTATTTAAGGAAGAAATCAGGAGGAAAACCACATGTCAGAACAGAATACAGTTGAAAAACAGCCTGTTACAGAAGAATATCTCAAAAAAATGGATGCTTACTGGCGAGCTGCAAATTATCTGGGCGCTGCACAGCTTTATCTTTTGGACAATCCGCTTATGCGCAAGCCGCTCACAATGGAGCATGTAAAGAAAAAAATTGTGGGACACTGGGGAACGGTGCCAGGTCAGAATTTTGTATATGTTCACTTAAACAGGGTTATCAAAAAATATGATCAGGACATGATTTTAATTTCAGGTCCGGGTCACGGTGGAAATTTTTTTGTGGCAAATACATATCTTGAGGGAACTTACAGCGAGGTATATCCGAATATCGGAGAGGATATGGACGGACTCAAGAAGCTCTGCAAACAGTTTTCATTCCCGGGCGGTATTTCAAGCCATGTGGCTCCTGAGACGCCGGGCTCAATCAACGAGGGCGGTGAACTTGGATATTCGCTTGCGCACGCATTCGGCGCTGTCTTTGACAATCCTGATTTGATTGCCGCATGTATCGTGGGAGACGGAGAGGCAGAGACGGGACCTCTGGCTACGTCTTGGCAGTGCAATAAATTTTTAAATCCTAAAAATGACGGCGCAGTGCTTCCTATTCTTCATCTTAATGGCTATAAAATCAGTAACCCTACTGTGTTTGCGCGCATCTCACATGAGGAGATGGAGCATTTCTTTGACGGCTGCGGCTGGAAGCCTTATTTTGTAGAGGGCAGCGAGCCTATGGATATGCACCGCAAAATGGTTGAGGCGCTTGATGCCGCAATGGATGATATAAAGGCAATCCAGAAAAACGCAAGGGAGAACAATGATACCAAAAGGCCTAAGTGGCCTATGATTGTTCTGCGCACGCCTAAAGGCTGGACAGGTCCTAAGGAGGTTGACGGAAATAAGATTGAGGGCTCTTTCAGGGCGCATCAGGTTCCGATTATGATGGATAAGCCGGAGCATCTTGAAATGTTAAAGGAATGGCTTGAAAGCTACCACCCTGAGGAGCTGTTTGACGAAAACGGAAGGCTTATTCCTGAGCTCAAGGCTTTGGCTCCTGAGGGAGACAGAAGAATAGGAGCAAATCCTCATGCAAACGGCGGCAAGCTTTTGAGAGACCTGCGCCTGCCGGATTTCAGAGAGTACGGAATCGAAGTTCCGAAACCGGGAGCGGTTGAGGCACAGGATATGGTAGAGCTGGGAGGATTTGTAAGAGATATTTTCAAGCTTAATGAGGAGTCGAAGAATTTCCGTATATTCGGACCGGACGAGACAATGTCAAACAGGCTCGGCAAGGTATTTGAGGTTACAAACCGTGACTGGAACAGCGAAAAATATGATACTGATGAGTTTCTGGCTGCCGACGGACGCGTTATGGATTCTATGCTGAGCGAGCATATGTGCGAGGGCTGGCTTGAGGGTTATCTTTTAACCGGCCGTCATGGATTTTTCGCAAGCTATGAGGCGTTTATAAGAGTGGTTGACTAAATGTGCGCGCAGCACGCAAAATGGTTAAAGGTCTGCAATCAGCTTCCGTGGAGAGCGTCAATCGCTTCGCTTAATCTGATTTTGAGCTCTAACGTATGGCAGCAGGATCACAACGGATTTACTCATCAGGACCCGGGTTTTCTTGACCATATTGCAAACAAGAAGGCTGATGTAGTTCGTCTTTATCTGCCGCCGGACACTAACTGTCTTCTCTCATGCTTTGACCACTGCATCAGAAGCCGTAACTATGTAAATGTGCTTGTGACTTCAAAGCATCCGAGACAGCAGTGGCTTACAATGGAGCAGGCTGTAAAGCACTGCACGCAGGGAATAGGAATCTGGGAGTGGGCGAGCAACGACCAGGGAAGCGAGCCGGATATTGTGATGGCATGCTGCGGCGATACTCCTACGCTTGAGACATTGGCAGCGGTTACAATATTAAGGAAAGCTCTTCCTGAAATTAAAATCCGTGTTATAAATGTTGTGGATTTGATGAAGCTTGAGCCTAAGTCAAAGCATCCTCACGGTCTTGGAGACGCCGACTATGACGCGCTGTTTACAAAGGACAAGCCTATTATATTTGCCTTCCACGGATATCATACGCTTATCCATGAGCTGACATACAGAAGAGCAAACAGAAATATTCATGTATACGGCTATCAGGAGGAGGGAACAATCACAACGCCTTTTGATATGCGAGTACAGAATGAGATAGACCGTTTCCACCTTGTAAAGAACGCTGTTAAATATCTTCCTCAGCTTGGAAACAAGGGCTCATATCTTATCCAGAAGATGAACGATAAGCTTGTGGAGCACAAGCAGTACATTCATGAGTACGGAATTGATATGCCTGAGATAAGAGACTGGAAGTGGGATTTGTAAAAAGTAAGAAAAACGAAAATTGTTTTTGACACAAGTATTTAATTAAAAATATTTAAAACGGCGGTATTAATTAGCTGAGGTTTGTACGGTAACGTACAGACGTCACAGAATACCGCCGTTTCTTTTATTTTTCTTTCTGAACTGTGCCGGCGTAAGGCGGTACCGCTCTGTAAATATTTTATAAAAATAGCCCTTATTCTGATAACCAACTTCGCGCGCGATACTGTCAACTGTGAGATTAGTTGTAAGCAGAAGCATTTTTGCCTTCCTTAAGCGAAGCGACTGCACGAATTCGGTATATGTGAGTCCTGTTTGTGATTTCAGAAGTCTGTTAAAGTAATCCTCCTGAAAATGAAATTCTCCGGAAAGCTGTGAGATTGAAATATTATTGAGGTTGCGGTTTATAAAATCGGTAATCTCCTCAAATAAAATCGAATTCATCTGCTTTCTCAGCTGTTTTGAGAGTGAGAAATCATATTGAGTACTCAATATGTGAAAAACCCTTATCAGAAGTCCCTGACATATAAAGGGCGTAGCCTCATCATGGCGAGAAAGCTCTTCCACAATACTGATAAGAGTCTGCTCCATAATTGTGTCGCCTCCGGAATGCGGCCTGAAATGCAGATACTGCTGCAATGTTTTCTGCTCAAGCAAAGCTGTGCTTAAAAATGACGATATACGCTCGGTGGTAACGGGGTGCTTTACAATATCATCAAACATAAAGTTGGTTATTCCCAAAAACAAAACTGTGGCGCCCGAGCTGTCAAGAATTTCCTGGTGCTGGCAGTTTTTGTCGATAAGACATAATTCTCCTTTGTGAAATGTAAATTCGCTGCCAAGAATTTTCTGGCGGTATTCCCCGTCAACTATGTAGAACAGCTCCATGTATTCATGTGAGTGCATCTGAGTGCGCGTGCCGGGGTTAAACGTGCAGCTGTATGTAAACGGCGTACGGCACGGAACAATAGTTGCGGACAGATGGCTGCTGTCGGGAATGTCCCACAGAAGCGCAAACAGCAGCTCCTCATCCGACATGGGGTATTCTTTTACCTCAACCTCATGAACGGAATATTCGGGGCATACTATGCCGAATTTCTGATAAATTTCAGGTGTGTCTGTATTTTTTTTATTGTAAATCAGTTGTCTTGTGAGTTTTTTTAAATTCATATCGAAAAGCTCCGCTTTATATTAAATCTATTATATAGTCATTACTGTTGAAAAACCATAGGCAAAAAGGGTATAATTTTTATAATAATAAAAAATAAGGAGCTGCGGGAGGTATAAATTTGGAACTGAGAGTACTCAGATATTTTTTGACAGTGGCATCAGAGGGGAATATTTCAAGGGCGGCGGACATGCTTCACGTTACTCAGCCTACGCTGAGTCGTCAGATTATGGATTTGGAGGAAGAGCTTGGAACAAAGCTGTTTATCAGGGGAAAACGTGAGATTACGCTGACAGATGACGGAACATTGTTCAGACAGCGGGCTCAGGAAATAGTAGAGCTTGTAGATAAGGCTGAGCATGAGTTTGCGCAGCGCACTGAGCAGATAGAGGGAAATATTGTTCTGGGGTGCGTGGAGACGCTTGGCAGCCGGGTGTTGGCTGATTTTATATGTGAATTTCACAAAAAATACCCTAAGGTGCAGTTTAATTTATACAACGGGTATTCCGACGATATAAAAGAACGCATTGACAGAGGACTTCTGGATATGGGACTTTTGGTGGAGCCGGTTGAGATTAGCAGATATGAGTATATAAGGCTTAACCAGAAGGATACTTACGGAGTGCTTATGCGCGCAGATTCTCCGCTTGCAGAGAAGGAAGCTGTGACAATAGAGGATTTGCTTAAAGTTCCCATTATGTTTCCGGGCAGAACAACAGTGCATAATGAAATTTTAAGCTGGTTCGGACCAGAGGCGTCAAAGCTTAATGTAGTTGAAACGCATACGTTATTATCAAATGCAGCGCTGCTCGTGGAGCGGGGACTGGGTTATGCCGTCACGCTTGACGGGGCGTTAGCCGTGCAGAATAAAAATCTTAAATTTGTCCCTATATGGCCTGAAAAGACGACAGAGAGCGTTCTCGTCTGGAAGAAAAACAGAATGGTAAATGCGGCTACGTCTCTCTTTATCCAGAACATAAACATGTTTATAAGGCATGGAAGATAATAGGATATAAGTATTAGAAATAAGCATAGGCGCTGTCTATAATAAGGTCAATAAATGGTTATTTGGAGATTATTATGTGTGAAGAAATTTTAATTGCCGGCTATTCAAATTCCGGAAATACAAATCATATAGCGAGAGCTATACATAGTATAACAGGAGGAAAAATTCTGGAAATATTTCCGGCACAGCCGTATCCGCGTGATGAGCAGCTCATGCTTAAGCAGGTTGAGAGCGAGATAAAATCTAAAAAATATCCGGCGCTGCTTCCCGTATGCAGCTGTTATATTAAATACTGTAAGTATTTATTTGCTGGGACTCCTAACTGGTGCGGCACCATAGCGCCACCGCTGGCTTCATTTCTCAAAAATTACAGCTTTACTCAAAAGACAATAATACCTTTTGTGTCGCATGACGGGGGAAACGCGGGAACGATACGCGAGGATATTCAAAAAATCTGCCCTCACGCCAAGGTTACAGAGCCGATCTGTGTGTATAAAGACGGGGGAGATACTCTCGATGAGCAGATTAGGGATTTTTTAAAACATATAGGCTGGGAAATAAAATGAATTTT
>ERZ1643246.4789-NODE-4789-length-10399-cov-9.682425_pt1 | contig 10399 bp, 4 predicted proteins | sample MGYA00579265_ERZ1643246 | MGnify/ENA primary metagenome ERZ1643246 (study PRJEB29033, sample SAMEA4952261) | chicken gut metagenome | biome: Broiler Chicken; feature: Gastrointestinal Tract; material: Caecum | place: Ireland | collected 2018 | study: Broiler...
ACAGGTACCAGGAAAGTAATATTGAGGGACGAAACGCAGTGCTGGAGGCTTTTCGCTCCGGCAGGACTGTTGACAAGCTTTTTGTACTGGAACACTGTGAGGACGGTCCGGTGCGGACGATCCTCCGGGAAGCCAAAAAGCAGGATACCATTGTCAGATTTGTGAAAAAAGAACGTCTGGATCAGATGTCTCAGACAGGAATGCACCAGGGAGTGATCGCCCAGACAGCGGCTTATGCCTATGCTCAGGTGGAGGATATACTGGAAGCTGCCAGAAAAAAAGGAGAGCCGCCTTTCATTTTTGTGCTGGACAATATCGAAGATCCTCACAATCTGGGAGCCATCATCCGTACTGCCAATCTGGCGGGAGCCCACGGTGTGATCATTCCAAAGAACCGGGCGGCAGGACTTACCGCTGTGGTAGCCCGGACTTCCGCAGGGGCTTTAAACTATACCCCTGTGGCCAAAGTGACAAATATCGCTAGAACGATTGAAAGCCTGAAAAAAGAGGGGATCTGGTTTGTATGCGCAGACATGGGAGGGACCCGGATGTATGATCTGGATCTGAAAGGTCCTATAGGGCTGGTCATCGGAAATGAGGGCCAGGGCGTATCCAAGCTGGTGCGGGAAACATGCGATTTCATTGCGTCTATCCCCATGAAGGGAGATATCGACTCCTTAAATGCTTCTGTGGCTGCGGGAGTGCTGGCCTATGAGATCGTAAGACAGAGATTAAGTAAGTAATACGGGTTTCAGATATGATGAAAGAGTATGATGGGATTTCTGATGAGGAGCTGATCCTCCGGGCCCAGAAAGGGGAAAAGAAACTGGAGGAGTTTCTGATCGACAAGTATAAAGGGATGGTCCGGAAGAAAGCCCACGCTATGTTCCTTATCGGAGGAGAACAGGAGGATCTGATCCAGGAGGGGATGATCGGGCTTTTCCGTGCGGTACGGGACTACCGGTCGGATAAAAATGCCTCGTTTGCAACCTTTGCTAATCTGTGTGTGGAGAGGCAGATTTATAAGGCGATAGAGATATCAGGCAGACAAAAGCACAGGCCGCTAAATTCCTATATCTCCTTAAGTGAGGAAAACAGTCCTTTAAAAGATACAGAGGACACCAAGCAGCAGAATCCGGAAGAGATCATTATTGACAGAGAAAACGCAGACCTTATGCTGGAGAGGATCAGAAAAAAACTCAGTCCGTTGGAGAATCAGGTCCTGGAGCTTTATCTGGAGGGACTGGATTACCATCAGATCGCCCGGCAGATGGAAAAATCTCCAAAATCCATTGACAATGCCCTTCAGAGGATCCGGAACAAGATCCATCTTCTGATGGAAGAGGTTTGAAGAATATACAGATATTTAAAAAGAAAGAAGGTGGCAGTCTATGCAGGAAAAGACAATATTGACAGTGATCCCTGTAAATGGGAAGCATCGGGAATTGCTGAAAAAGACTGCTCAGAATGAGAAGATGATTTTTTCAGACCCTGAGAGTGTTACTCAGGAGCAGGTAGATCAGGCGGAGATCATTTTGGGCAATGTCCCTCCGGAAATGGTAAAAAAGGCAAAAAATCTGAAGTGGCTGCAGCTGAATTCTGCCGGATTTGACGCCTATGCAAAGAAGGAGATCATGGGAGACCGGATCCTTACTTCCTGCAGCGGCGCATATGGCCAGGCAGTATCAGAGCATATGTTTGCCATGCTTCTGGCTTTGCAGAAAAAGTTACATCTTTACAGGGATGATCAGAAAGCTCATAAATGGGGAGACGAAGGACAGGTTACTTCCATCAGCGATACCACGGTCATAGTCCTGGGACTGGGGGATATCGGAAAACATTTCGCCTGGCTGGCCCATGCCCTGGGCGCTTATGTGATCGGGATTAAAAGGACTTACAGTCCCTGCCCGGAATATGTGGACGAACTCCATCTTCAGGAGGATACCAAGGGACTTCTGCCAAAAGCAGATGCGGTAGTTTCTTTTCTTCCAAGCTCAAAAGAGAATAAGGGCTTTTTCGGAAAAGAGTTTTTTGATCAGATGAAGCCGGGAAGTTTTTTCTTAAATGGAGGAAGAGGAGATACCGTTTCCACAGAGGATCTGTACCAGGTTTTAAAAGAGGGAAGACTGGGAGGGGCGGCCCTGGATGTGACGGATCCGGAGCCTCTGCCGGAGGATCATCCCCTGTGGGATATGCCTCAGGTATTCCTTACACCCCATGTCTCAGGAGGATATCATCTTTGCGTAACCCTGGATAATGTGGTGGATATCTGTGTAGACAACCTGCGCAGATACCTGGAAGGAAAGAGCCTGAGAAATCTGGTGGAGATCAGCCAGGAATAGTTTTATAGAGTAAGCGCCATATACCGTCGGATATAGAAAAACTTCTGCAAGCAGGCCTGCGCTGTTTTTCCGTATCTGATGCGGTATGGCTCAATGATGAAATAAAATTATGAAATTGAAGAAATTTTTCTTGCATTTATGAAAATAAATGTTATAATAAAAAAAGTGCATGGGGCATTAGCGCAGTTGGGAGCGCGCCACACTGGCAGTGTGGAGGTCACGGGTTCAAGTCCCGTATGCTCCACTTACTTTCAAGCGGCCGGAGAGAAGTTCTCTCCGGTTATTTTATGCTTAAAGCCGGTGTTTATGCAAGGTTTTGTGCTGCGGCAATTTTTTTCTATGCAAAAGCAAGTGTATAAGATATGCTTTATTTCTGGTTACAGTCTGGTTACACTTGTTTAAATGCTATACAATCTGCATTAGCGCCGGGGAAGATAATACCGCCCTTGCATTTTATGATTTTTAGGAGTATAATAAATTCATATTTCGGAAGCATAGCTCAGCCGGGATGAGCGTTCGCCTCACACGCGAGAGGTCACGGGTTCGATCCCCGTTGCTTCCATTGTAAAAGTGCTGAAAACAGCACTTTTTTTGATAGGATCAGCACCGCGGGGCTGAAATCTTCAAAATCTGTCGATAAATTTTTAGGACAAATCTGCGGTTTCCGGTTGATACTTTTCGTGATCCGGTATATACTGACAAGCAAAGCTGTTAGGATGAAAAAGGATCTTAAGCGCAAAGATACCTTCTGGTGGCTGCATTTCTCTACCATTCATAAGTTTATGCCTGATCGATCCAGATCATTGCGGAAAGTCTAAAATCATCTATTTTTCTTAAGATAATTCCTTTTTATTACACAGATTTTTATCCGGGATTTTTATCCGGATGATCCATTTATTTTTTCTTTTGCTGCCTGTCAGCATATTTCTTTTAGTGCGTTCGCACTGTACAATCCAATTTTTTAACAGGACAAATGGATCGAACAGGATGGGTACTGACTGCAGATCGTATGTATCTATGATGTTTTTCCAGAAATTTTAATTGCCGGAAAAGGGGTGGTTCCATTGGGATAATGATCCCGAAAGGGAAATTTAAGAGTGAAGGAGCTCTACGGAGTGTCCTTTTGTACCTGAAAACAGGAAAAATGAGAAAGGAAGCCAGATATGAAAAGATTAAAAAGACCCGTGGCGTATATATTGGCGGCGGTCCTGAGCCTTTCCTCCCTCCCTTGTCTGACGCAGGTTTCCGCAGAGGCAGAGACAGAAGAGCGCAGAGAAGTTTTAAATGAACAGAAGGCAGAGGAGCAGGAGGAGATAGAGCAAAGAGCCGTGCAGGTATCTGTTTCAGAAGGAAAGGGGTGTATACAGATAGAAGATGAGGCAGGGAATGTCAGTGAGGCTACCGCACAGCAGCCCTTATCTTTAGACTATCCTTCGGGAAGTATTCTGGATGTGAAAGTGATACCGGACGCTGGATACCAGATTGCTTTCTATAAAACAATGACAGACACAGGAGAAGGGGGAGAAGAGGCTGTATTTCCGGCGTCAGAAGAAAACAATTACCGGACGCAGATCAATGTAGACCAGGTAACCGGTGTCCAGGCCGGATTTTCCGAGAAGGATACAGAAAAATCCGGGGAGGATGGGGAGAATGAAGATAATGAAGATAAGCCGGAAGATGTCTCGGATGCTCCTGAGGAAGATGAGAGGGAAGCATCGGCTGCTGAACCAGCGGAGCCGGAAGACGATTATGGCGAACTGCCGGATTATGCAGGTTTGAAGATACCGGAAGGTTATTCTTTGCATCCGTCCTCCGGCAGAAAAATCTCTCTGTTCGCAGCAACCGATGACGATATCGTGGATCTGATCGTAGGCGACGAGGTACCCTGGTCCAATTATCACACCAGACACTATTCCCTTGCGGACGGATCAACGGCCTTCTGTCTTCAGCCTATGAAGAAATATCCAGATGCCGGCGTCCATGAAATAACGGAGATCAGGGACAATAAAGATGAGATTACTAAAATTTTATATTATGGCTATGACGGACCGGGATGGGACCAGGCCGGGATCGATCAGGGAGATTTTAATTCCAATTATACGGTTACACATCTGATGGGATCTTACATTTATAACGATTACCAGATAGGGATGGACAGTTTTGGGATCATTGATTATACACATGTAAAAATTGTCCTGGACGCCTATGAGAAAGTCATGGACATGCCGGATCCTCCGGAAGATGTCGCGGCAATGCTCTTTGATACGGGACACAATTCAGAAACCGGTCAGAAAAGCCAGGTAATGGCTGTCTTAGGATATCGTCAGCAGAATGGTTCTGTTGCGATACAAAAATCTTCGGCGGATCCTGAGATGACAGAAGGAAACAGTGCATATGGAAGTCTGGCAGGCGCGGAATACGGAGTATATATCCATGGAACAGAAGAACAGGTCGCAAAGCTGGTCACAGACGAGAATGGCTATGGGAAAGCGGAAGATATCCCGGCGGGCAGTTACGACATCCGGGAAATAAAGGCTCCCGCTGGATTTGTTCTGGATACGTCTACCGGATCCGTTACGGTTAAAGCAGGGCAGACGGCTGTTTACAGATGCCAGGATAAACCTCAGAGCGCTTTGATCAGTGTACTTTTAAATAAAATAGATGCAGAAACAGATCAGGGTAAAATGCAGGGAAGCCCCTCCCTGGCAGACGCAGAGTTTACGGTCAAATATTACAAGGGACTTTATGATAAAGATCCCGGACCAAAGGGAATAGATCCGGAGAGGGTCTGGATCATGAAAACAGATGGAAAGGGAGAAGTGCATTTATCAGAGACATATAAGATTTCCGGAGATGAATTTTATAAATCCCAAGATACCCCGGTGCTGCCTCTGGGAACGATAACGATCCAGGAAACAAAAGCGCCGGCAGGGTATCTGATCAATCATGAAATTTTTGTCCGCCAGATAACATCTGAGGGAGATAGTGAAAGTGCAGTTGCTTACAGCCAGCCAGCCGTGCCGGAGATTTCTCAGAAAGGGATTATCCGGCTTCTGAAAAAAGATGCGGAAACAGACGATGCACAGGGAGAAGGAAGCCTGGAAGGAGCTGTATATGAGATCCGAAACAGCGGCAATGATATAGTAGGCACAATGACCACAGATAAAGATGGCAATGCAGAAAGTGAAAAACTGCCGCTGGGTATTTATACCGTCAAAGAAAAAACAGCTTCTTCCGGATATCAGACAGATCCACAGACATACACAGCAGAGCTTACGGCCCAAAACAGCACCAGCGAAGTATTTTATAGATCCGTGTCCAGTGAGGAAGAGATCATCCGCGGGGGTATAGCTGTAGAAAAATGGGACGGTGAAAAAAATGCAAGAGAGTCCCAGGGGAAGGCAGACCTGTCAGGCGCCAGGATCCAGATCATCTCCCTGAACGATCAGGAAATCCTGGCCGGCGGAAAGACCTATAAGAAAGGAGAAGTTATCACTACCCTTACAACGGATAAGGATGGTAAGGCCGGCACAGCGGCAGATTTCCTACCATACGGAACTTATCAGTTAAAAGAAGCCGCTCCGCCTGCCGGTTATACATCCAATGGAATCACTACCCGGGATTTTCAGATCCGGGAAAATGGAAAGATCGTCCAAATGAACACTTCCGATACAGCTATAAAGAATGAAGTGATCCGCGGAGGTGTGTCTGTGGAAAAATGGGACAGCGAGCTGAACAAAAGAACTCCTCAGGGAGATGCAAGCCTGGAAAACGCGCAGATCCAGATCATTTCCCGGAATGAGAAAACCGTTATTGTAGGAGAAAAAGAATATAAAAAAGGCGAAGCGGTGGCTGTCCTTACCACGGATAAAGACGGAAAAGCCAGCACAGCGGCGGATCTGCTGCCATATGGCGATTATCAGTTAAAAGAAAGTGTTCCGCCTGCCGGTTATACATCAGCAGGAACCATTACCCGGAATTTTGAGATCCGGGAGCAGGGAAAAATCATCCAAATGGCAGATACAGATACAGGGATTAAGAATGAAGCAATCCGCGGGGGTGTAAGGGTTGCTAAATGGAGCCTGGAAACCAATGATCGTAAGCCTCAGGGCGGCGCCGCTTTAGGAGGAGCAAAGTTTACGGTTATAAACCGTTCTGCAAAGGCAGTTCTGGTGGAGGGACAGATGTACCAGCCTGGAGAAACGATCGCAACAGTAGAAACAGAGAAGAATGGTCTTTGGACATCTGCCAAAGACTGGCTGCCCTACGGTACATACGAGGTTGAAGAAGTCCAGGCACCGGATGGATATCTGCCGGATGGAGCACAGACGAAAACTTTTCAGATACGGGAAGACGGCAAAATCGTTTCCCTGGACAGCAGCGAAGGCGCAGTTAAAAACCAGGTAAAACGCGGAGACTTGAATTTTGTCAAAGTCGCAGACAGCACTCTGGAGCGTCTGGCAAATATACCATTTAAGATCACCAGCAAGACTACAGGAGAATCCCATATGGTCGTTTCTGATGTAAACGGCCAGGTGGATACTTCTTCCCGATGGAATCCTCACAGTCAGAATACCAACCGGGGAGAAACTTCCAAAGACGGCGTATGGTTTTCCGGATCTGTCAAAAAAGAAGTACCGGTAAAGGATGAAAAAGGAGCGCTGCCTTATGACATATACCTGATCGAAGAGCAGAGATGTGAGGAAAATCAAGGTTATAAGCTGCTTTCTATTGAAATTACCGTATACAAGGATCACTATACTATTCCTCTGGGAACGCTGACAGACGACAGCGACCTGTCAGAGATCGCAACGACTGCGATAGACAGTGACACCGAAGAACATTATGCCGCAGCCGGGGAGAATACAACGATCATCGACACGGTTGAATACACCAACCTGAATAAGGGAGAAGAATATACCTTAAAGGGAACGGTCATGAACAAGGCAACCGGAGAACCAGTGACAGATGACGAGGAAAATCCGGTTACTGCGGAAAAAACTTTTACTGCAAAGAAAGTAAATGGGACCGTAGAAATGTCGTTTACTTTTGACAGTACAAAACTGGCCGGGACGGATATTGTTGTGTTCGAGGAACTCTATCAGCAGAAAAAACTGATCGCAGAACATACAGACATCACAGAAGAAGATCAGACCATCCATTTCCCGGAAATCGGCACAAAGGTCATGGATCAGGAGACAAACTCCAATGCAGCAAAAGCAGATGAAAAGATTACTCTGGTGGACACAGTTTCCTATAAGAACCTGCAGCCAGGGAAGAAATACAAGCTTACCGGGACTCTTATGAACAAAGAAACCGGAAAGCCTGTAAAAGACGCTGAGGGAAAAGAGATCGCTGCAGAAACCAGCTTTAAGCCGGAAACTGCAGACGGCACTGTAAATGTAACATTTACCTTTGATGGAAGCAACCTGGCCGGAAAGACTATAGTCGTCTTTGAGAGCCTGGAAAAAAACGACACTGTGTATGCAGTACATACAGATATTAATGACCAGGCCCAGACGATTTATTTTCCGGGGATCGGCACCACGGCAAAAGACGCCGTATCCGGGACACCGTTCGGGGCGGCCGGAAAGATCACGTTAGCAGACACGGTTGCCTACAGCAACCTGACTCCTGGAACCGAATATACCCTGAAAGGTATCCTGATGGATCAGAAATCTGGTGAGGCTGTAAAAGCCGGGGGACAGGAAGTGACTGCTGAGACAACTTTCAAACCGGAAACTTCGTCAGGAACTGTAGATGTGATCTTTGCGTTTGACGCTTCTTCCCTGGCCGGGCATACCCTGGTGGTATTTGAGGAACTGTTCCAGACAGAAACCAGTATTGCAGAACATAAGGACATCACAGATGAAGGACAGACTGTCTATATCCCCAAGATCGGCACTACAGCGCTGGATAAGGAAACCGGAAGCCATAGCAGTAATCCGGATAAGAAAGTGACCATTGTAGATGCCGTTACCTACAAAGGGCTGATCCCAGGTAAGGAATACACGGTAAAGGGAAACCTGATGGACAAGTCTGTCGGTAAAGAATTACTGGTAGATGGAAAACCGGTAACAGCAGAGAAGACCTTTACTGCAGAAAAAGCAGAAGGTTCTGTGGAGCTTACCTTTACTTTTGACGGAAGCGCCCTGGCTGGCAAGACGGTAGTAGCTTTTGAGCATGTGTACTATGAGGATAAGGAAGTGGGAAGCCATGAAGATATGGAAGACGAAGACCAGAGTATCCGCTTTCCGGCCATTGGAACCACTGCCAAAGACAGCAGCACGAAAGATCATATCGCCAATGCAGGCAAAGTAACGGTCATTGACACCGTATCTTACAAAAACCTGATGCCGGGCCAGAAATACACACTGAAAGGCGTATTAATGGATAAGGCGACAGGAAAAGAGCTTCTGATCGGTGAACAGAGGGTAACTGCTAAGAAAGAGTTTAGCCCCAAAACAGCAGATGGATCCGTTGACCTGGAGTATACCTTTGACGCTTCTGCCCTGGCCGGAAAGCAGGTAGTTGTCTATGAAGAGCTGTATACCGGCGATAACCTGATCGGGGAACATAAGAACATCAATGACGAAGGGCAGACCGTGACCTTCCCCAAGCTTCATACCAATGCTTCCGATGGTGTTACCGGAAATCATACCGGAACTGTCAATGAAAAAGCAACTGTGGTTGATACTGTCACTTATACAGGGCTGCTCCCGGGAAAAGAGTACACCGTAAAAGGCACTCTCATGAATAAAGAAACCGGAGAACCTGTAAAAGACGCAGAGGGAAAGGAAATCACTGCAGAGAAGACCTTTACCGCCGAAAAAGCAGATGGCAGCGTAGAGCTGGTTTACGGACTGGATTCCACTCAACTTGCTGGACAGACGGTAGTAGTCTTTGAGGACCTTCTGTATAACGGTATAGAAGTCGGCTCTCATGCAGATATCCAGGATGAAAGCCAGAGCGTCCATTATCCAGACCTGGGTACTCAGGCGAAAGACAAGAGTACAGGTCTTCAGGAGGGGATCCGGAAGGAACATTCTGTAATCGCGGATACGGTGGCTTATCAGAATCTGCTCCCGGGCCGGGAATATACTTTGAAAGGAATCCTGATGAATAAATCCACCGGAACGCCGATTTTGATCAACAAAAAGGAGATTACGGCAGAAAAGACTTTCATGCCGGAAACAGCAGATGGAACTGTGGTCCTGGAATTTTCCTTTGACAGTACAGCTTTGAAAAATCCGGAAATTGTGGTCTTTGAAAGTCTGTATGTAAAGGATAAAGAGGTAAACGCCCACCGGGATCTCAATGACGAAGGCCAGACTGTAAAATATCCGGCACATAAGATCCAGACCCGGGCCAGGGATAAGGAATCGGGAACTCAGGAAGCCAAGGCTCAGGCTGATACAGCGATCCTGGATACGGTTACTTATGAAGGGCTGATCCCGGGCCAGAGCTATACTCTGAAGGGCACGCTCATGGATAAAAGTACCGGAGAGCCGCTGCTGATCAACGAAAAGCAGATCACTGCAGAGAAAACTTTTATACCGGAAAAATCCTCCGGAAGGGAAGAACTGGGATTTTCTTTTGATGCTTCCACAGCAGCCGGAAAGGAGATCGTTGTCTTTGAGCGCCTCTATGTACAGGAAATTGAGGCGGCTTCCCACACAGACCTGGAGGATGAAAATCAGACAGTAAAGATCAAAGTTCCTGAGGAACCAAAAACAGAGAAAAAAGAAACTCCGGGCGGGCCTGAAAAAGAGCAGGAGACAGCAAAAACCTCCGGCACTGCTTCTGTAAAAACAGGAGATGAAGCGCCTATTGGTGAACTTATCTGCATACTGGTCTTTTCCGGAATTGTAATAGCCGTGATAGCGAAGGAAAAAAGAAGGAAAAAGAGATAGCATTTAAAGCTATGAATAAAAGGGGACTGCTCCAGGATCATAGTATCCGGGCAGTCCCTTTCGGCTTTGTAAGGATTATAAATCACAGGGTATATAAGGCCACCATCAGAGGCATGGTCAGGATACAGACCAGGGTGGTCAGCA
>ERZ1643246.4790-NODE-4790-length-10399-cov-6.539927_pt1 | contig 10399 bp, 7 predicted proteins | sample MGYA00579265_ERZ1643246 | MGnify/ENA primary metagenome ERZ1643246 (study PRJEB29033, sample SAMEA4952261) | chicken gut metagenome | biome: Broiler Chicken; feature: Gastrointestinal Tract; material: Caecum | place: Ireland | collected 2018 | study: Broiler...
TTTCAATCCCCTGCTCTACCGACTGAGCTATCCGGGCAACGGGGCGCATTAAACCTGATTCGCCTCGTCTCGTCAATCAAATTTCTTCAATTTACTGCAGACTGCACAATCTATCATCACTTTGCCGCTATTGCACGCATTGTCAGGCAAACCAGGCGGTCCAGGCGGCGGAAAGCGGCATTGCCAGAAGGAGTGCTGGAAGCATGTTGACCACCGGGAACATTTTAATGCCACAGATGCGTAATCCGGTTGCCAGCAGCAATAAACCGCCTACGGCGCTGAAGTCTGCCATCATCGACGGTGTGGTCAGCGGTAAAATCAGCGCGGCAGCCCACGCCAGCGTTAACTGGATGATCAGTAATGGGATACTAATCACCGATACCGCAATACCCAGCGAGCAGGCGAAGATCATCGCCGTAAAGAAATCAAGAAATGACTTGGCGATTAAAATACTCGGATCGCCGGTCATCCCTTCGTTCATCGCCCCGAAGATCCCGGTGCCGCTGGCGCAAAACAGGACAATAATCGCGACATAATTCTGAATAAAAGATTCATGCGCTGGCTTCTTACGTGAGTGACGAAACAGATTTTGTGCTTTGGCGACTGCTGTATTGACACCTTTCTCCAGCAAACAAATTTCGCCAATTAGAGCGCCAAGTAGCGTAGCTAAAACCATCGCTGGAAGGTTGGCACATTTCACCACCAGTAAAATACCAATCCCCAGCGATGCCAGACCAAAAATTGATGTCATGGAGACGCGGATACGTTCCGGTAAGCGTTGGCTGAGCAGTGCGCCGAGAACGCCACCCAGTAAGACTGCACTAGCGTTGATAAAAGGGCCGATGACCACAAGAGTTCCTGTTAACTGTATTGTTTGATTTTCTTATTATGAACTTTTTGCCTTGTTGATGGCTTGTCTGGTCGCAAAGTCCTGGCTTGCACGTCTTAGCGAAAGGTGCCATGATTGCGCGAATTTTCTCCTCTCTGTACGGAGTTTGCCCGATGCACGCCATCTCCTTACATTCTCTCGCTTATCGCCGTTTCGCGCGAAACGTTTCCCTTTCTATGTTACTGCTCATGCGGTGAAGTTAACGCACGCTCACTGCAGGACAACAGTAAAATCAGAGCGTTTCTGCTTTTACTGATGTCTGGCGGTCGGAGCTGGTGACCAGTTTGACCCATATCTCATGGGGCAGGGTTTTACACCTTGTCCGGTATTCTTACTTCCCCGAAACGGGTTTGCGCTTATGAAATCAATGAATATTGCCGCCAGTAGTGAACTGGTATCCCGACTTTCTACTCATCGCCGCGTGGTGGCGTTGGGAGATACTGATTTTACGGACGTCGCGGCAGTCGTCATTACCGCTGCGGATAGTCGCAGTGGCATTCTTGCGTTGCTTAAGCGCACCGGTTTTCATCTACCGGTGTTTTTGTATTCCGAACATGCTGTTGAATTACCTGCGGGCGTTACGGCGGTAATCAACGGCAACGAGCAGCAGTGGCTGGAGCTGGAATCCGCAGCCTGTCAGTATGAAGAGAATTTGCTGCCACCGTTTTATGACACGCTGACGCAGTACGTTGAGATGGGCAACAGCACCTTTGCTTGCCCTGGACATCAACATGGTGCGTTTTTTAAAAAGCATCCTGCCGGACGCCATTTTTACGATTTCTTTGGTGAGAACGTCTTTCGCGCCGATATGTGTAACGCTGACGTAAAATTGGGCGATCTGCTTATTCATGAAGGATCGGCGAAAGATGCGCAGAAATTCGCAGCCAAAGTCTTTCATGCCGATAAAACCTATTTTGTGCTGAACGGCACATCGGCAGCGAATAAAGTGGTGACGAATGCGCTGTTAACGCGTGGCGATCTGGTGCTCTTCGACCGTAACAACCATAAGTCGAATCATCACGGCGCGCTGATTCAGGCGGGGGCGACGCCGGTCTATCTGGAAGCTTCACGCAACCCGTTTGGTTTCATTGGCGGTATTGATGCGCACTGTTTTAATGAAGAGTATCTGCGCCAGCAAATTCGCGACGTTGCGCCAGAAAAAGCCGACCTGCCGCGCCCGTATCGCCTGGCGATTATTCAGCTGGGAACCTATGACGGCACTGTCTATAACGCCCGTCAGGTGATCGATACCGTTGGGCATCTGTGTGATTACATTCTGTTTGATTCCGCGTGGGTCGGTTATGAACAATTTATCCCGATGATGGCGGATAGCTCGCCGCTGCTGTTAGAACTTAACGAAAACGATCCGGGGATCTTTGTGACTCAGTCGGTGCACAAACAGCAGGCGGGATTCTCACAGACGTCGCAGATCCATAAAAAAGATAACCATATCCGCGGACAGGCGCGTTTTTGCCCGCATAAGCGGTTGAATAACGCCTTTATGCTCCATGCTTCTACCAGCCCTTTCTATCCGCTGTTTGCTGCACTGGATGTTAACGCCAAAATTCATGAAGGGGAGAGTGGGCGTCGGCTGTGGGCTGAGTGCGTTGAGTTGGGTATTGAGTCGCGCAAGGCTATTCTTGCGCGCTGTAAGCTGTTCCGCCCGTTTATCCCGCCCGTTGTTGATGGCAAATTGTGGCAGGATTATCCGACATCAGTGTTAGCCAGCGACCGCCGTTTTTTCAGTTTTGAGCCGGGGGCGAAGTGGCACGGCTTTGAAGGATATGCCGCGGATCAGTATTTTGTTGATCCGTGCAAGCTGTTACTCACTACACCAGGTATCGATGCCGAAACCGGCGAATATAGCGACTTTGGCGTTCCGGCGACGATTCTGGCGCACTATCTGCGTGAGAACGGCATTGTGCCGGAGAAGTGCGATCTCAACTCCATTCTGTTCTTATTAACTCCGGCGGAAAGCCACGAGAAGCTGGCACAACTGGTGGCGATGCTGGCGCAATTTGAACAGCATATTGAGGATGACTCGCCGCTGGTTGAGGTGTTGCCGAGCGTTTATAACAAGTATCCGGTGCGCTATCGCGACTACACCCTGCGCCAGTTGTGTCAGGAGATGCACGATCTGTATGTCAGTTTCGACGTCAAAGACCTACAAAAAGCGATGTTCCGCAAGCAGAGTTTCCCGTCAGTGGTGATGAACCCCCAGGATGCGCATAGCGCTTATATTCGCGGTGACGTGGAGTTGGTGCGGATTCGTGATGCCGAAGGGCGAATTGCGGCAGAAGGGGCGTTGCCTTATCCACCTGGCGTGCTTTGCGTGGTACCCGGGGAAGTCTGGGGTGGGGCGGTTCAACGTTATTTCCTTGCACTGGAAGAAGGGGTGAATTTGTTGCCGGGATTTTCGCCGGAGCTGCAAGGTGTTTATAGCGAAACCGATGCGGATGGCATGAAACGGTTGTACGGTTATGTGTTGAAGTAAGAATAAAAAAAACGGGTCGCCTTCTGGCGACCCGTTTTTCTTTGCGTAATTAGTGGCTAACCGTCTGTGTGCCTGTCGGGACACGAACGTGTTTATATTTGAACATCGCCATGAACGCGAAGGCCAGAACCACGGAGTAACCAGCGAAAATCAACCATACGGTCTGCCAGTCGGTAATGCCGTTTTGGGTGTACATCTCAACAACTTTACCGCTCACGATGCCGCCGAGGATACAGCCGAAGCCGTTAGTCATCATCAGGAACATCCCTTGTGCACTGGCGCGAATTGCCGGGCTAACTTCTTTTTCGACAAACACCGAACCAGAGATGTTGAAGAAGTCGAATGCGCAACCGTAAACGATCATCGACAGTACCAGCAGTACAGTACCGAACGGAGTCGGGTCGCCGTAAGCAAACAGCGCAAAACGCAGGATCCACGCCACAATACTGATCATCATTACGTTCTTAATACCGTAGCGGCTTAAGAAGAACGGGATGGTCAGAATGAACAGGGTTTCAGAGATCTGCGAAATCGACATGATGATTGACGCATGCTGCACAATAAAGCTGCTGGCAAACATCGGATCTTTGTCGAAGCTGTGCAGGAAGGTATTACCGAACATGTTGGTAATCTGCAGTTCCGCGCCCAGCAGCATTGAGAAGATAAAGAAGATTGCCATACGCTTGTTTTTAAACAGCGCGAATGCATCGAGGCCCAGCAGGGTTGTCCAGCTCTGATTCGCTTGCTGTTTAGCAACCGGAATATGCGGCAGAGTCAGGGTAAACAGAACCAGAATGGCGGAAAGTGCTGCGCCAATATACAGCTGCATGTGGCTTAATTCGAAGCCAGACAGGCTCACCACCCACATTGCCATGATAAAGCCGATGGTGCCCCAGATACGGATTGGCGGGAAGTCAGTAACGATATCCATCCCGGCATTTTGCAGGCGATAGTAAGAGATGGTGTTGATTAACCCAAGCGTTGGCATATAAGCAAACGAGTTAATCAATATCACAAGGAACATCGCTTCCGGTGTCGTGACCTGTGCCGCCATGAACAGCGTGATAGCGCCAATGGTGTGGCAAATGGCATATACCCATTTCGCACTTAACCATTTGTCGGCCACAATCCCCAGCAGCGCAGGCATAAAGACCGCGGCGATACCCAGTGAGCTATAAACTGCGCCAATAGAAGCACCGTCAAACTTCAGGGTAACAAACATATAGGAGCCGAGGGTCGTCAGCCAACTTCCCCACAGACAGAACTGCAGAAAAGAGAGGATTTTCAGCTGCAGCTTAAGATTCATGTTAATTTCCTCACATCGTGATGCGGATGAGTGTTTGAAAAAGCACATTTGACCGTGCGAGATGATGGGATTCTATCAACTTCGCGGACTGGTTTTTTGTTACCTGTGGCAAATAATTGCAAACATTCCCAATTTGCAAAACGAAATTGTGATGTGGATAACATTTTTGCCCCTGAGCATCGTCAGGGGCGGTTAATGGAATTATCGGCGGCGGTAGGATTTTTGCGCGGTATTCACTTTATAAAGATAACGGCGAGATTCCGCAGAGGGATGGCGGGTCGTCAGCGTCTGATAAACATCGCCCGGCGTCATGGTGTTAATAATATTGGCAGCCTGAATCTTATCATTCGAAAAGACTCGCAGCACGCTGCCTGCGCCGCCGTTATAGGCGGTGATGACGGCATAACGCCGCGATGTTGGGTTATCAATTCCGCCGAGATAAACATTGTTCAGCATCGCCAGATACGCGGTGCCGGTATCAATATTGCTGGCAGGATCAAACAAGAAACTGCGGCTCGGCGTGCCGGATTTCCCCTGCGAGCGGAACACATCTTTCCCGGCAGTATGTTGTACCACCTGCATTAATCCCAGCGCATCGGAACGGCTGACCGCATACGGGTTAAAGGAAGATTCGGTCTGCATAATTGCCAGAATCAGCGACTCATCAACGCCATATTTCCGTGACGCCTGGCGGACCATGCCGAGATATTTGTGCGCACGTTTATCAAGGTGGTTCGGCACCATGTTAATGGTGACGCTGTAGATGATACGCAGCCCGTTGCTGCGGCTCTTCAGACGGTTTTTCAGCAGATAATCCGCGAAGTTGCTTGCGCGACCTTCCCAGCGAATCGGCTGCCCGGTGTTGTCCACCACCTGACCGTAAAGGAAAGGTTCTTTCGAAATCGTAATATCATCAACGTCGGAATAGAGATCGACCGAACTCGGATCGTCACCCATCAATAACGTTTTGATAATTGCCCGGCGCAAATGCGCGGCAGGTTCTGTCCCGGCGATGGTTTCGATAGTAATCGTACCGTCATCGAAGTTGATGTGGCTGCGGGTCTGATATTGATCGGTGTATTTCACGTAGTCCTTAGGACCAGCGATCACCACCTCTTTGAAGCCCCAGATGTTCTCAATATTGTGGGCAAATTGCCCCATCAGAATATCAAAACCGTTGGTATCTTTGACCCAGGCTTCGTTATAGGTATCGCCTTTTTTGGTCGTCGAACAGGAGATGAGCAACGGCGCAATCAAAGCCAGCGCGAGATATTTTTTCATCATTCCGGGTGCGTGTTGTGTTTGTTTTTAAGCAAGCTGCCGGAGGCGTGCTCCGGCACTGTTTTTATTTTTTATCTTCCGGCGTATAGCCCTCGATATGCACCTCTTTACCCTCGAACAGGAAGTTGACCATCTCCTGCTCAAGCAGCTTGCGGTGCTCGGCATTCATCATGTTGAGTTTCTTTTCATTAATCAGCATGGTTTGCTTGTGCTGCCACTGCGCCCAGGCTTCTTTGGAGATCTCGTTATAGATGCGTTTTCCCAGTTCGCCGGGGTACAGCTGAAAATCCTGACCTTCTGCTTCACGTTGCAGGAAAGTACAAAAAATCGTTCTGCTCATAAATCATCCTCTTTATCGACTCACGCGCTAAACCGGCGCGCCAGTGCGTAACTGCTGTAACAAACGCTCCACGGGAGCCGCCAGGCCAACTGACGGCGGTTGCGCTAAGTTATACCAGAGCGCATTGCCTTCATCCATGCAGCCGGTGAATGACGACACGGGAAGCCACATAGGCACAATATCTAAGTGGAAATGGCTGAAGGTATGCCGAAACGCGGTCAGTTGCGTCAGGTTATCGGCAGCAATCTGCCGTTGCGCCAGCCACTGCCGCAAACTTTCTTCGTCGGCAAACTGCGGGAAACAGTATAAACCGCCCCACAATCCGCTCGGCGGACGCTGCGCCAGCAATACTTCATCTTCGTGCTGTAATAGCAAAAAGTAGCCGGTGCGCTCCGGCAGCGTCTGTTTCGGTTTTTTGCCCGGATAAAGCGCCCAGCTATTGTTGGCGGCGGCAATACATCCGTTTTGTAGCGGACAGAGCGAACATTTCGGTTTCGAGCGCGTACAAATCATCGCACCCAAATCCATCATCGCCTGATTAAACCGTTCCACGCCAACCGCGGGCGTCACCTGCTCGCTCAAACTCCATAATTTATTCTCGACCTCTTTTTTCCCAGGCCAGCCGCTTACAGCATAGCAGCGCGCCAGCACGCGTTTGACGTTACCGTCGAGAATCGGAAAGTGCTTACCCAGAGAAAGCGAGAGAATCGCGCCTGCGGTGGAACGCCCGACGCCCGGCAGTGCTGCAACTTCCTCAAAGGTTTCCGGGAATTTACCGCCGTGTAAGGTCGCCACTTGTTGTGCCGCTTTATGCAGATTGCGCGCGCGGGCGTAATAGCCAAGCCCGGTCCACAAGTGGAGAACTTCGTCGAGCGGCGCATTGGCGAGATCGGTCACCGTCGGGAAGCGCGCCATAAAGCGTTCAAAATAGGGGATAACGGTCGCAACCTGAGTTTGTTGCAACATCACTTCTGAGAGCCATACTTTGTAGGGCGTCTTGTCAATTTGCCAGGGCAGAGTTTTTCGCCCGTATTTATCGTACCAGTCCAGAACCTGGGCTGAAAATTGCGACGCTTGCATGGTCACCGAATTCACTGTTGTTGGGGGCAAGATTGCAGCACAGCGACGGCAGGGTGTAAACCGGAACTTTCCGCAGCCACGGCCTTATCATGCTTGCATCCGGCAACTAACTTTGGATAATGCCCGTTTTCAGAACACTTTCACAAGCGACTAAACCTTTATGAAAAACGACGTCATTTCACCGGAATTTGATGAAAACGGCCGCCCACTGCGCCGTATCCGTAGTTTTGTGCGCCGCCAGGGGCGACTGACCAAAGGCCAGGAACATGCGCTGGAAAACTACTGGCCGGTGATGGGCGTTGAGTTCAGCGAAGATATGCTGGATTTCCCCGCGCTTTTTGGCCGTGAAGCGCCGGTGACGCTTGAGATTGGTTTTGGCATGGGGGCGTCGCTGGTGGCAATGGCTAAAGATCGCCCTGAGCAGGACTTCCTCGGCATTGAAGTGCATTCACCGGGCGTTGGTGCGTGCCTGGCTTCTGCGCATGAAGAAGGTTTAAGCAACCTGCGCGTGATGTGTCACGATGCGGTTGAAGTGCTGCATAAAATGATTCCTGACAATTCATTGCGCATGGTGCAGCTCTTTTTCCCTGACCCGTGGCACAAAGCGCGCCATAATAAACGCCGTATCGTTCAGGTGCCGTTTGCCGAACTGGTAAAAAGCAAACTGCAGCTGGGGGGCGTATTCCATATGGCGACCGACTGGGAACCTTATGCGGAACATATGCTTGAAGTGATGTCTTCTATTGACGGTTATAAAAACCTGTCAGAGAGCAATGATTACGTACCGCGTCCGGCATCACGTCCGGTGACGAAATTTGAACAACGTGGTCATCGTCTTGGTCACGGAGTATGGGACTTAATGTTCGAGAGGGTGAAATAATGGCAAAGAACCGTAGCCGTCGTCTGCGTAAAAAAATGCACATCGACGAATTCCAGGAATTAGGATTTTCGGTGGCATGGCGATTCCCGGAAGGTACATCGGAAGAACAGATTGATAAAACCGTTGATGATTTTATTAACGAGGTTATCGAACCGAACAAACTGGCCTTTGACGGCAGCGGTTATCTGGCCTGGGAAGGTCTGATCTGCATGCAGGAAATCGGCAAATGCACCGAAGAACATCAGGCGATTGTGCGTAAGTGGCTGGAAGAGCGCAAACTGGATGAGGTACGCACCAGCGAACTTTTCGACGTTTGGTGGGACTAAGAAAGCATACGGGCGATGACAAATGCAAAACTGCCTGATGCGCTACGCTTATCAGGCCTACAAAGATGCACGATCGAGTAGGCGGGATAAGGCGTTTACGCCGCATCCGGCATGGAAAACGCGTACTTTGTTATCAATCTGGGGCCAGCAAATGCTGGCCTGATTTGTTCTTGAGGGAAGACTATGATGCGCAAAATGCTGCTGGCGGCAGCACTTTCAGTGACGGCAATGACCGCTCACGCCGACTACCAGTGCAGCGTCACGCCGCGTGACGATGTGATTGTCAGCCCGCAAACCGTGCAGGTGAAGGGCGAAAACGGCAATCTGGTGATCACGCCAGACGGCAACGTGATGTATAACGGTAAGCAATATTCCCTGAATGCCGCCCAGCGCGAGCAGGCGAAGGATTATCAGGCTGAACTACGTAGCACGCTGCCGTGGATTGATGAAGGCGCGAAAAGCCGCGTCGAGAAAGCCCGTATTGCTCTGGATAAAATTATCGTTCAGGAGATGGGCGAAAGCAGCAAAATGCGCAGCCGTCTGACCAAACTTGATGCGCAGCTGAAAGAGCAGATGAACCGCATTATCGAAACGCGCAGCGATGGCCTGACGTTCCACTATAAAGCCATTGATCAGGTTCGCGCTGAAGGCCAGCAATTAGTGAATCAGGCAATGGGTGGAATTTTACAGGACAGCATTAATGAAATGGGCGCGAAAGCGGTGCTGAAAAGCGGCGGTAACCCATTACAGAATGTGCTGGGAAGCCTGGGGGGGCTGCAATCCTCAATCCAAACCGAGTGGAAAAAGCAGGAAAAAGATTTCCAGCAGTTTGGCAAAGATGTTTGTAGCCGCGTTGTGACTCTGGAAGATAGCCGCAAAGCCCTGGTCGGGAATTTAAAATAATCCTCTATTTTAAGACGGTATAATACTTTTTTATGCCGTTTAATTCTTCGTTTTGTTACCTGCCTCTAACTTTGTAGATCTCCAAAATATATTCACGTTGTAAATTGTTTAACGTCAAATTTCCCATACAGAGCTAAGGGATAATGCGTAGCGTTCACGTAACTGGAGGAATGAAATGGAGTTTTTCAAAAAGACGGCACTTGCCGCACTGGTTATGGGTTTTAGTGGTGCAGCATTGGCATTACCCAATATCACCATTTTAGCAACCGGCGGGACCATTGCCGGTGGTGGTGACTCCGCAACCAAATCTAACTACACAGCGGGTAAAGTTGGCGTAGAAAATCTGGTTAATGCGGTGCCGCAACTGAAGGACATTGCGAACGTTAAAGGCGAGCAGGTAGTGAATATCGGCTCCCAGGACATGAACGATAATGTCTGGCTGACACTGGCGAAAAAAATTAACACCGACTGCGATAAGACCGACGGCTTCGTCATTACCCACGGTACCGACACGATGGAAGAAACTGCTTACTTCCTCGACCTGACGGTGAAATGCGACAAACCGGTGGTGATGGTCGGCGCAATGCGTCCGTCCACGTCTATGAGCGCAGACGGTCCATTCAACCTGTATAACGCGGTAGTGACCGCAGCTGATAAAGCCTCCGCCAACCGTGGCGTGCTGGTAGTGATGAATGACACCGTGCTTGATGGCCGTGACGTCACCAAAACCAACACCACCGACGTAGCGACCTTCAAGTCTGTTAACTACGGTCCTCTGGGTTACATTCACAACGGTAAGATTGACTACCAGCGTACCCCGGCACGTAAGCATACCAGCGACACGCCATTCGATGTCTCTAAGCTGAATGAACTGCCGAAAGTCGGCATTGTTTATAACTA
>ERZ1643246.4791-NODE-4791-length-10397-cov-13.061207_pt1 | contig 10397 bp, 12 predicted proteins | sample MGYA00579265_ERZ1643246 | MGnify/ENA primary metagenome ERZ1643246 (study PRJEB29033, sample SAMEA4952261) | chicken gut metagenome | biome: Broiler Chicken; feature: Gastrointestinal Tract; material: Caecum | place: Ireland | collected 2018 | study: Broiler...
GAAAGGAGATGGGCGCCGGCGTCTCCCGGCCGTGGTAGTAGCACCACAGCCACCGCAGGCACCAGACCAGCTTGCGGATCAGCAGGGCCAGCAACAGCAGCCCCGCCAGATTGATGAGTTCCATGGCGCCTCACTTGTCCTTCTCGTCCTCGTCGTCCACGTCCTTGTAGTCCACCGTGTACACGGGGCCGTGGAATCTGGGCTCCTGCCTGTCCTCGTCCCGATAGCGGGCAGAGGTCTTTTTCAGCCGCCGTGCCACCAGGATCACTGCCGCGATCAGCAGGATAGGCACCGCGAACCGCAGCGCCAACAGCAAAAAGCTCCCCAGCAGCCGGAACAGCGTCAGGGGCAGGCCCACCAGCAAGCTCATTTGTCAGTCCTCCTTCCAGCCGCCCAGGCGGCGCTTTGCCTCGTCGGAATACCGTGCAAAAGCCGAGGGCACCGCCCGCTCTCCCAGCTCTTCGGCGCCGGCCCAGACAAAGTCCGCCGGGCCGTCTCCGGCCACCTCCAGGGTGTAGCCGGTCATGTGCCACTCCACATGGGTGAAGATGTGCTTGGCGGTCAGGCGGCTCTCCCACTGTTTAGGCGTCAGCCCCCAGCTCTCCACCACGGCGGAGGCGGCAGCCTCGTCCAGAGTCCCCTCCGCATTGGGGAACTCCCACAGCCCCGCCAGCAGCCCGGTCTTGGGCCGCTTCCGCAGGGCCACCTGCCCCTGCCGCAGCAGCAGGAACACCGTCCGCTCCTCCACCCGGCGGGGCTTTTTGGCCCCCTTCACCGGCAGGTCCTCCGCCGTGCCCCGGAGACGGCCCAGGCAGAAGTCCCGGGCCGGGCACTCCAGACACCGGGGCGGGCCGTTGGGGGCGCAGACCGTGGCCCCCAGCTCCATGGTGGCCTGGTTGAAGACGCGGATGTCCTCCGCCGTCTCCGGCATGACGGCCTGGACCTGGGCCCGGACCGCCTTTTTGACCTTCGGGTCCGCGATGTCGTCATGGCAGTCCGTCAGCCGCATCACCACCCGCAGCACGTTGCCGTCCACCGCCGCCTCCCGCTGCCCGAAGGCGGCGGAGGCGATGGCACCGGCGGTGTAGTCCCCGATGCCGGGCAGTTTCAGCAGTTCCTCATAGGTGTCCGGAAATCGGCCGCCCTGCTCCGCCACGATTTTGGCGGTCTTCTGCAGGTTCCGGGCCCGGCTGTAGTAGCCCAGGCCCTCCCACAGCTTCATCAGCCGCTCCTCCGGGGCGGCGGCCAAAGCCTCCACCGTGGGGAAGGCCGTGAGAAACCGGGCATAATACCCCAGCACCGCCGCCACCCGGGTCTGCTGCAGCATGATCTCCGACACCCAGATGCGGTAGGGGTCCCGGGTCCGCCGCCAGGGCAGGTCCCGGGCATTGGCCCGGTACCAGTCCAGCAGAGGCGCCGGCAGGCGCTGTAAGATGTTTTCAGTTGTCAAATTCTCCTGGGACATGGTATGATTGTACCAGATCCGCCAAACGGATACGGCATCCTTTCCGAAGGTCCGCCGCCGTGCCGCCCCCGGCCGCACAGGCACTGCGTTTCGGTTATTGTACCACATCCGGCGGAAACTTCCCACCCCCTGGGCAAAAATTTTGAAAGTTCCTTGACCTTCCCCCGGGTGGAAGGTGTATGCTGCCCACAGATGTGAGGTGATACGCTTGAAGATCAACGAGGTGGAGGCCCTGGTGGGCATCACCCGGAAGAACATCCGCTTCTATGAGGCGGAGGGCCTGCTCTCCCCCCGCCGGAACAGCCAGAACGGCTACCGGGACTACGGGAACGCGGAGGTGGAGGCCCTGCGGCGGATCAAGCTGCTGCGGAAGCTGGGGGTGCCGCTGGAGGAGATCCGGCAGATGCAGCAGGGCGTCCACACGGTGGGAGACGGCATGCGCCGCCATCTCATCACGCTGGAGCGGGAGCGGAAGAACATAGAGTCCTCGCTCCGTCTGTGCGCCGGCCTGACGGACCGGCAGGAGCCGCTGGAGGAGCTGGACGCCCAGGCGCTTCTGGACGAGATGACCCAGCTGGAACGGGAGGGAACGACCTTTATGAACAAGCAGAAGCAGGACACGAAGCGCCGCCGGTATGCGGCGCCCGTGCTCGCAGCGATCCTGATGGCGGTGCTGATGGCAGGGCTGATCTGGCTCTTCCTGTGGGCCTTTGCCGTGGACCCGGCGGGGGTGCCGCCGCTGCCGGTGCTGGCCCTGTTCGTGGTCATTCCGGCCGCGGTGGTGGTGGGCGTGATCATCGCCCTGGTCCAGCGGATCCGGGAGATCGAGCAGGGGGAGGAAGACGATGCGAAACGATATTGAGAAGGCCCGGGAGCGGCGGCAGGCCATCCTCTCCGCCATCGTCTGCGGGGCGATCCTGCTGGCGCTGGCCGCCGGCCTGCTGTGGCTGCGGACGATCCCAGGCGTGTCGGGCTGGCTCTCCGGCCTGCTTCTGATCCTGGTGATTTTTGACCTTGCGCAGCTGGTGTCCCTGGGCAGAGCCCTGTGGGAGCGGCTGCGGGAAATCGAGAAAGGAGAACTGTATGATTCTGTTGACGATTGAGTATGTCCCCGGCAGGGAGATCGAGGCCCTGGGCCTGGTAAAGGGCACGGTGGTCCAGTCCAAAAACTTCGGCAAGGACTTTATGGCGGGCATGAAGACCATCGTGGGCGGTGAGATCAGGGGCTACACGGAGATGCTCATCGAGGCCCGGCAGATCGCCACCAAGCGGATGGTGGACGAGGCGGAGGCCCTGGGGGCCGACGCCGTGGTGGGCCTGCGGTACGGCTCCGCCTCTGTGATGCAGGGGGCGGCGGAGGTCATCGCCTACGGCACGGCGGTGAAGTTCAAGGGATGACCGTCACCTTTCTGGACCACAGCGGCTTCCTGGCGGAGCTGCCGGGGGTGTGTCTGCTCTTCGACTGGTGGAAGGGGGAGCTGCCCCCTCTGCCGGCGGGAAAGCCCCTGCTGGTGTGCGCCAGCCACCGGCACCCGGACCACTTCGACCCCAAGATCTTCTCCCTGGACGACGGCCGGCGGGAGGTCCGCTTCCTCCTGGGCAGGGGCATCCGCCTGACGGACCGGAATCGGGAAAAATGGGGCCTCTCGGCGGAAACCGCCGCCAAGTGCCAGGTGCTCTCCGGCGGGGAGACCGCCTCCCCCCTGTCCGGCGTCACCGTGGAGACGCTGCCCTCCACCGACGAGGGCGTGGCGTTCCTGGTGACGGCGGACGGTCAGACCATCTTTCACGCCGGGGACCTGAACTGGTGGCACTGGGAGGGGGAGGATCCCGCCTGGAACCGGAACATGGAGGTCGATTTCAAGCGATTTTCCGAGCCCCTCCGGGGCCGGCGGATCGACCTGGCCATGCTGCCTCTGGACCCCCGGCTGGGGGCGGACGGCTTCCGGGGTCCCCGATCCTTTCTGGAGCTGGCGGACATCCGCCGCTTCCTGCCCATGCACCAGTGGGGGGACTTCGCCTTTACGGAGCAGTTTCTGGCGGCCTGTCCCCAGTTCCGGGACCGGACCGTCCCTGTGGTGCGCCAAGGCCAGCAGTTCACATGGGAATAAGCGGCAAAAGCCGGACCCTTTCGGGTCCGGCTCTTTTCTGCGTGGAGCGTTCCGTGATCGTCACTCTCCACTCCTCACTCTCTTTTCAGGTCTGGGGCAGGATCAGGCAGCTGCCGGTCACTTCGGGACCGTAGGCCGTCAGCTCCGCCGCGAAGTCCGTGGCCTCGCTGGCGGCGGTAACCGCTGCCGTCAGCGCCGGGATCTGGTCCGCCGTGGTGACGGCGTAGATCCGGTCCACCAGGGGGGCGATGTCCGCCAGCACCAGGCCGGCGGCGTCGTCAGTCCCGGCGGTGAGGACCTCCGCCGGCAGCTCGATGGAGATGACCACGTCATATTCCGCCAGGGCGCTCCGCAGCTCCTCCAGGAACGTGCGGATGCTCTCCGCCCGGTCAGCGCCGTTGTAGTCGATCTTGTCCAGGGGGCCCGTTGTGGGATAGCCCACGTCCGTCAGCAGGATCTCGTCAAAGCCCAGATCCGCGATCTCCCGGGCCAGGCCGCACAGGTACTGCCGGGCCGCCGGCTTGCTGGGGTCCAGCCAGTTCAGATCGTTCCCGTCATAGTAGATATAGCCGCCGGTGTTCTTCAGGCCCATGCCCTCCACGTCCGCCCGGGCAGCGATGGGGTCCAGGAAGCAGCTCATCCGGGCGATGGTGTGGAAATCGCTCTCCGTCACCTCCGTCAGGGCCGCGGCGGTGTCCTCCGCCGTGCTCACCGTGCCGGCTGCGGCGCCGGCGGCTGCAAAGCAGATGTGTCCGGCGCTGTCCTTCAGCGTGACGGCGGCGGCGTTCCAGGCAGGGGCGGACATCATAGTGGCCCCCATCCATGTCTCCTGCCAGGCCGCCCGGGTCAGCGGTGCCGCCCCGGCGGAAAAGGCCGCCAGCTCTGCCGGCGCCTCCGGCTCCTGGACCGTGATCTCCACATTCTGCAGGGGATCCTCCTCTTCCGCAGGCGGAACGGATGCCTCCTGCCGCCAGGGCAGGTCCAGGCGGGCGTTGCCGTCCGCGTCGTAGACGATATACTCCTGCAGCCACAAAAAGCCCACTGCCGCCAGGATGATCAGCACCAGCACCACGGCCAGCGCGATCTTCCCCTTGGAAGTCCGGCCCCGGTAGCTGCGGTAGCCCTTTGTTCCTCCCATGCGGTCACCTCACTTCCGGAGAGCTGTCTCTCGTTCAGGGCTGGATGGCGTTGAGCTTCTCCACCCGCCGGGCGTGGCGTCCGCCCTCGAAATCCGTGGAGAGGAAGACCTCCACCATCCGCTCCGCCAGGTTCTTGCCGGTGAAGCCGGCGCCGATGGCCAGCATGTTGGCGTCGTTGTGGCGGCGGGTCATCTCCGCCTCCAGGGAGTCGGCGCAGTGGGCGCAGCGGATGCCCTTCACCTTGTTGGCGGCAATAGAGATGCCGATGCCGGTGGTGCAGATAACGATGCCGCAGTCATATTCGCCGGAGGCCACGGCCCGGGCCGCCGCCTCGCCGAAGTCGGGGTAGTCGCAGCTCTCCGTGGAGTAGCAGCCGAAGTCCTTGTACGTGTGGCCCAGCTTTTCCAGCAGCTGGATGATGTCGCATTTCAGCGCGTACCCGCCGTGATCGGAACCCAGAGCGATTTTCATGGTGATCGATCTCCTTTTCAAGTTCTCCCATCCGCCGCCCGGGGATGGGAGTTGGAATTGCCTTTATTATAGCCAGATTTTCCCCGAAATGCAAATCACAAATCGTGCCACACCGGCTGGCCCTGCCGGAAGGTGCAGAACCGCCGGAAGCCGCATTCCCGGAGAAGGGCCTGCCCCTCCCGGATGGCGCAGCCCACGGCGGCCGGCGCGTGGGCGTCCGTGCCCAGGGTGATGACCTCGCCGCCCATGCCGCGGTACAGCTTCAGCCATTTGGCGTCCGGCAGGGGCGTGTTGCCCCGGTTGGTATTCAGCTCGATGCCGATGCCCTTGGGGATGATGGTGCGGAAGATGGCCTCCATCTCCGCCTCAAAGCCGTCAAAGCTGACGTGCATGCCCCGGTTCTCGTTGAGGTACCGCAGGGGCAGCGTCAGGTGGCCCAGCACGTGGAAGCCGCCCCACCGGGCCAGCCGCTGGATCTGGCCCAGGTAGTCGGCCAGGCAGGCCCGGGTCTCCGCCTCGTCCCTGGGGGCCAGGCTGTACAGGTCCCGGCCGTCCATCCGCTCCGACAGGATGTGGATGGACCCGATGACGAAGTCCAGCGCCGGGGCCCGGGCCATGATGGCCTGGCTCCTGTCCAGGTCCCAGACGGCGTCTCCCAGCTCCACGCCCAGCCGCAGGCGGATCCGGTCCCCCACCGCCGCCTGGGCGGCGCGGAACTCCTCTGTCAGCGGGGCCCAGTCATAGGTCTTGCGGGGCGCTGTGCTGCCGAACCAGATGGGCTCCACATGGTCTGTGAAGCAGATCTCCTGAAGCCCCTGCCGGATGGCGGCCTCCGCCATCTCGGTCATGGAGGAAAACGCGTCCGGCGAGACCCGGGAGTGGGTGTGATAGTCCGCAAAATACATGGTGCCTCACTTCTTGAACTTCTTGAAGAAGTCCTTCCGGCCCTGAGTCTCGCTCTCGCCCATGGTCTCGGCGAACTTCCGCAGGGCCTCCTTCTGCTCCTTGTTCAGGTTCTTGGGCGTCTCGATATAGACGGTGACGTACTGATCACCCCGTCCCCGGCCGTTGATGGAGGGGATGCCCTTGCCCTTCAGACGGAAGGTGGTGCCGGACTGGGTGCCCTCCGGCAGGGTGTACTTCACCTTGCCGTCGATGGTGGGGATCTCCAGCTCCGCTCCCAGCACCGCCTGGGTGAAGGTGATGGGCGCCTCGCACAGGACACTGGTGCCCTCCCGCCGGAACAGCTCATGGGGCCGGACGGTGATGGTGATCAGCAGGTCGCCCGCCGGGCCGCCGTTCTTGCCGGCGTTGCCCTGGCCCCGGATGGAGATGGTCTGGCCGTTGTCGATGCCGGCGGGGATGCTGGCCTGGATGGTCTTTTTCTTCCGCACCATGCCGCTGCCCCGGCAGTCCTTGCAGGGCTGGTGGATGATGCGGCCCTTGCCGCCGCACTTGGCGCAGGGGGCGGAGGTGGCGAACACGCCCATGGGCGTCTGCCGCCGGACCTGGACCGTGCCGGTGCCGTGGCAGTCCGGGCACACCTCCGGCGAGGTGCCGGGGGCGCAGCCGCTGCCGTGGCAGGTGTCGCAGGTCTCGTACCGCTCCACGGTGACTTCCTTCTCACAGCCGAAGGCCGCCTCCTCAAAGCTGATGGCGATGGACATGCGGATGCTCTCGCCCCGCTGGGGGGCGTTGGGATTGGTGCGCCGTCCGCCGCCGAACCCGCCGCCGAAGAAGCTGCCGAAGATGTCCCCCAGGTCGCCGAAGTCGAAGCCCCCGTCGAACCCGCCGCCGAAGCCGCCGGCGCCGAAGTTGGGATCCACGCCCGCGTGGCCGTACTGGTCGTACCGGGCCTTCTTGTCCGCGTCGGAGAGGACCTCATAGGCCTCGTTGACCTCCTTGAACTTCTCCTCCGCCGACTTGTCTCCGGGGTTCAGGTCCGGGTGGTACTTCCGGGCCATTTTCTTATATGCCTTTTTGATCTCGTCCTCCGAAGCCCCGCGGCTCACCCCCAGGACCTCGTAGTAATCTCGTTTCTGTTCTGCCATAGAATCACCAACTTTTCAATTAGGAATTAGAAATTAGGAATGAGGAATTGTGGTGTCCGGCAAGGCTGGACGGATCTTATGGTTCCATCCGCCTGCGGCGGATTTCATAACTCCTAATTCCTAACTCCTAATTCCTAACTCGCGCGAGCGTGCCGCGCAGGCGGGGTGTCCCCCCGCCCGCGCGGCCGCATGATGTCTTGTTACTTCTTGTTGTCGTCATCGTCGACCACCTTGTAGTCGGCGTCGTAGTACTGGCCCTGCTGGCTGCCGGCATCGCCGCCGGCCTGCTGCTGGGCGCCGCCCTGGGCGCCCTGGGGATTGGCCTGCTGGTACAGCTTCTCGCTGACGGCGTAGAAGGCCTGGGTCAGCTCGTCGGTGGCGGTCTTGATGGCCGCGGTGTCCGTGCCCTTCAGGGCCTCCTTCAGCTTGTCGATGCCGGCCTGGACCTTGTTCTTGTCGTCGGCGGGGATCTTGTCGCCCATCTCGGAGAGGGTCTTCTCGCTCTGATAGACCATCTGGTCGGCCTGGTTGCGGACCTCGACCTCCTCCTTCAGCTTCTTGTCCTGGGCGGCATACTGCTCGGCTTCCTTCACAGCCTTCTCGATGTCCTCCTTGCTCATGTTGGAGGAGGAGGTGATGGTGATGTGCTGCTCCTTGCCGGTGCCCAGGTCCTTGGCGGAGACGTTGACGATGCCGTTGGCGTCGATGTCGAAGGTCACCTCGATCTGGGGCACGCCGCGGCGGGCCGGGGCGATGCCGTCCAGGTGGAAGCGGCCCAGGGACTTGTTGGCGGCAGCCATCTCCCGCTCGCCCTGGAGGACGTTGACCTCCACGCTGGTCTGGTTGTCGGCGGCGGTGGAGAAGATCTGGCTCTTCTTCACGGGGATGGTGGTGTTCCGGTCGATCAGCTTGGTGAACACGCCGCCCATGGTCTCAATGCCCAGGGACAGGGGGGTGACGTCCAGCAGCAGCAGGCCCTTCACGTCGCCGGTGAGGACGCCCGCCTGCAGGGCGGCGCCCATGGCCACGCACTCGTCGGGGTTGATGCCCTTGAAGGGCTCGTTGCCGGTGAAGTTCTTCACGGCCTCCTGGACCGCGGGGATCCGGCTGGAGCCGCCCACCAGCAGGACCTTGCTCAGGTCGCTGGGCTTCAGGCCCGCGTCGGACATGGCCTGGCGCACGGGGCCCATGGTGGCGTCCACCAGATGGGCGGTCAGCTCGTTGAACTTGGCCCGGGTGAGGGTCACGTCCAGGTGCTTGGGGCCGTTGGCGTCGGCGGTGATATAGGGCAGGTTGATGTTGGAGGTGGTGACGCCGGACAGCTCGATCTTGGCCTTCTCGGCGGCCTCCTTCAGCCGCTGCATGGCCACCTTGTCGCCGGTCAGGTCGATGCCGGTGTCCTTCTTGAACTCGGCGGCCATCCAGTCCATGACGCACTTGTCGAAGTCGTCGCCGCCCAGGCGGTTGTTGCCGGCGGTGGCCAGCACCTCGATGACGCCGTCGTCAATGTCCAGGATGGACACATCGAACGTGCCGCCGCCCAGGTCGTACACCATGATCTTCTGGCTCTGCTCCTTATCTACGCCGTAGGCCAGGGCCGCGGCGGTGGGCTCGTTGATGATGCGCTTCACGTCCAGGCCGGCGATCTTGCCGGCGTCCTTGGTGGCCTGACGCTGAGAGTCGGTGAAGTAGGCGGGGACGGTGATGACCGCCTCGGTGACGGGAGCGCCCAGATAGGCCTCGGCGTCCGCCTTCAGCTTCTGGAGGATCATGGCGCTGATCTCCTGGGGGGTGTAGGACTTTCCGTCCACGGTGACCTTGTAGTCGGAGCCCATCTCCCGCTTGATGGAGGAGATGGTGCGGTCGGGGTTGGTGATGGCCTGGCGCTTTGCCACCTGGCCCACCATCCGCTCGCCGGTCTTGGAGAACGCCACCACAGACGGGGTGGTGCGGTTGCCCTCCGCGTTGGGGATGACCACGGCCTCGCCGCCCTCCATGACGGCCACGCAGCTATTTGTCGTACCTAAGTCGATACCGATAACCTTAGACATAATGATTGCCTCCAATTTATCTCGAAATTTTTATCATTGATTGGAAATATACAGAATTAGGAATGAGGAGTTAGGAATTAGGAATTGTGGAATCCGCCTCCGGCGGATGAATTGGAATCTGCCCGGCTTTGCCGGACGCTCAATTCCTCATTCCTAATTTCTAATTCCTAATTCAGTTCGCCACCTGCACGATGGCGTGCCGGATGACCTTGTCGCCCAGCATGAAGCCCGCCTGGAATACCTGGCTCACCACATTTTCGCCGAAGTTCTCGTCGTCGATGTGCATGACGGCGTTGTGCTTCTCCGGGTCGAAGGGCGCTCCCTGGGCCTCGATCTCCGTGACGCCCAGCTTCTTCAGGATCTCCTGGTACTGGTGAAAGATCATCTCCAGCCCCTTCTTGTGGGGGGAGTCCTCATCGCCCTCTGTGGACACGGCCCGCTCCAGGTTGTCGTACACCGCCAGGAACTCCCGGATGGTGTCCGCCTTGGCGTCCTGATAGAGGCTGTCCTTCTCCTTGGCGGTGCGCTTGCGGTAGTTGTCGTACTCCGCCGTCAGCCGCACGAACTGGTCCTTCACGGACTCCAGCTGCTTGGCGGCCAGCTCCGCCGCCTCCATCTGCTCCCGGGTCAGGGTGTAGGTCTTCTCCTTTTTCTTCCTGCCCTTGGGGGCCTTCTCCGCCTTCTCTGCGGTCTCCGGGGCTTCCTCTGCGGGGGGCGCCTCCTCCTGGGGCACCTCCTTCGGCTCCTCCGGAGTCTCTTCCGCGGGCCGCTTCGTCTCTTCGCTCATTTGTCTGTATCCTCCTTCGGGGGCAGCTCCTGTTTTCCAAACAGCCGCGTCAGCCCCTCCGCAAAGCCGGAGAGCCGGGCGGCCACCGCCCCGTAATCCATTCGTGTGGGTCCCACCACGCCGATCAGGCCCCGCATGTCGTCGCCGATGTCATAGCTGGCCACCACCACGCTGGTGTCCTGCAGGGCCTCGCTGACGTTCTCCGGGCCGATCAGGATCTTCATGGGCCCCTCGTCCGGCACAGGGAGGTTTTCCTTGCTGTCGGACAAAAAGCTCATCAGCTGGTGGGCCTTGTCGGCGTCCCGGAACTCCGGCAGCTTCA
>ERZ1643246.4792-NODE-4792-length-10395-cov-8.476499_pt1 | contig 10395 bp, 9 predicted proteins | sample MGYA00579265_ERZ1643246 | MGnify/ENA primary metagenome ERZ1643246 (study PRJEB29033, sample SAMEA4952261) | chicken gut metagenome | biome: Broiler Chicken; feature: Gastrointestinal Tract; material: Caecum | place: Ireland | collected 2018 | study: Broiler...
GTGAGCAGACCGACGGTGTATAAGTACATAAGATTGATTGAACATTGAATATTTCTTATAAAATCGAAATTTGACAGGGACAAAAAGGCCATAATATAATACCACCAGTTGAAAGAACCGTTTGCAAAATTGCAGACGGTTTTTTTTATAAAGTTTACATTATTGTGGGGTGGTCTCATGATTGCGATCGAAAATGTTCCTGTAACGGAAGACGAAAAAGAGCAAGTGTACAACTGGATAAGTGATATACTGCAAGACTTGCATGAATTGTCGGAATGTGTAGAGCGTATCCAAAACGATGTATCGGTAGCGGCAACAATCGGTGACGTGTTGTTCGCTTTGACGGAGTTCAAGCCTGCATCGCAATATGCGTTTGATATTTTCGATAGGATGCATACGTATTTGAGCTCGGAATGCAGGAAGGAGGATGCGGCTGATGATGATAGCCAATAATGCAGCATATACGCCGGCAGATCCTATGCCGGGAAAAAGTCTGCTGCACATTGTTTCAGTTCGGGAAAAAATAGATGCTTGCTTCATTTACTACGATTTTGCAGTGGGTCCAAGTGTTGGCTGGGCATCTGAAAAATATATTTCAACCGGAACATGGCTGCTGTGTCAGCGCATTGATGCAAAAACGGGGGCAGATCCATTAAGCTATTTACTGTCCGCCGTACGGTCTAATACATCGTGTGCATTGATTTCAGATATCAAACAAGCTGTGGGATGCTGCATTTGTGCAAACATTGATGTGTCTACATACAAAGGCAGGCAGGTACCGCACATCACACATACTTATCCGGCATCATCGTATACGATCAGACCAGACGACATCCGTATCGGAACCACCAGTTGGGCCGCAGGCAGCGCAGACACGATACGTGCTGGTTATATTGCACGTTATGCAGGATTGCCTGTATTGCAGGTTGATGTACGCGAAAAAGGATCACCGATGGTTGACTGGTGCGCAGCCCATAATATCGCGTTGCTGCCGATGACATTTCCCGCTGGGGATTATAGTCTCCCGGGCAAGAAAGTGATTGTTGATCGTAAAGATAGCATTATCGAACTCTATCACAATTTTGGTCATTCATCAAATCGTGCGTCGTATGAGCACGCTGCAAATATAGCCGCAGCGCAGGGATGCCGCCTGGTGTATGTGATTGCAACGGACGAGGCGGAGCAGATCAATTGTATTGAGGATGTTTCGCGGTGGTCAGCCCTTTTGCATAACGGCACAAAGATAAATGGAAAAAATCTGCGGGAAATTTTAGAGAAGTACACATTCATCCACAGCAATGCAGATTTCTTGTTTGTTCCAAGGACACAACAGTGTGGGGCAATATGGAATGTGTTGCAGCAGTCACAGTAATCATAAAACTCAGTTGTGAAGTTGCCGCAAAGCAATATATGAACAATTATACAGTGTTTCCTTAAATTTCATATTACGATTATTGACCTAGAGTCTGTTTTAAAACCTCGAACTTGTGTTCAAAGAGCTAAAATGATAGAATAGGGTTTATGAAACGACATGAAATCAGTGAAAAACAATGGAATAGAATCAAATCCCTGTTTCCGTCAGAAAAGAACGCCATCTTGTGGAGAATTTATTCCTCAAACTCAAAAATAATCGTCGTTTTGCCACCAAATATGAGAAGAAAGCCCTCTATTTTCATGCCGTTGCCTGCCTTGGTGGTATCCTTGTTTGGTTACTTTGATGGTTTTAAAACAGACTCTAGGAGATGATACGATGGAGTACAAGCATGAACGAGCAGCCTATAAATCCCTTCCGATTCCTCAGGATCTGTCGAAAGAGGAGCATGCCCGCTACCTTATGCTTTGCCTGATCTACAGGCAATACAGGGAGGGTATCCTCGAACGGGATGTCGCAGAGGTATTCAAAAAGCTTGTCTGCAACTGGGAGACTGGACGTACACAGGATAAGGCGGCAGTACTACGCTACTGTATCGCCAATGCGTTTGAGGATGCAACTAAACTGGGACAACAGGGACAAAATGCAGACTGGGACAGTGTGTGGACTATGATAATGGAATACATGGGTCAGCCGCTCGTACGGAGTAGATCAGTTTGAGCAAAACAAGAAATGGGAAATCCCAAACCAAAGGGATGTGCCTCAGTTGGCCCTTAACGATGATCGAGATAATTTTAGTGCCTCACCAACATAATGAATGACCAAGGCTTTGTCTATCGTTGGACTTGCAAAGCCGGATAACGTGAGAAGACCAACAGTATAAAATTGATGGAAAAACGAAATTTGACAAAAATGTCGAATTGATACAATAATTTTGAAGATAAAAAGACCGTTTGCAAATTGCAGACGGTCTTTTTTTTGAAAATTGGTGGATGCCTGGCAAAAATTTTTTCGCGCAAAGTTTGTGAACAAAACGTCACAAATTGGCCGCCGGCAGCAACAGTTATTAACGAATGGGGCCCCAAAAAAGTAAAGCAAGGGATGGATAAAAATGGTAATTAAATATTTTCCGTTGAATTTTTGCTTTTATCATGACATCGAAAAATAACAGGTTCAAAAAAACTGAAAATTTTTCGCGCAAAGTTTGTGAACAAAACGTCACAAATTGGCCGTTGGTAGCAACAGTTTTAAACAGACAGGGGTCCGAAAAAACAAAAATGAGGTGGATAAAAATGGAAATCCTTCAAAACTTCCCGATGGAGCTCCTCAAAAAAGTACGTTGGATGAACTACGTTACGCATCCGCGGCCTGGTGGAGGAATCGACAAAATTCCGATCAACCCGAATACTCTGTATACTGCCAGTGCATGCACTCCGAGTGCACGAGTCAGCTTTGAAAAAGCAGCCGAGCAGGTGGGGAAGGAAACGGTCGTAAAGCTGAACACGGGGGAGTATGTGCAGAAGACCATTGCCGGCGTCGGATATGTGTTCGCTGATGACGGTATCGTCGGCATCGACCTTGATCATTGCATTCATGATGGCAAGGTAGATCCATGGGCTCAAAAGTGGGTAGATGAGTTAAACAGCTATACGGAGTTGAGTTTCTCCCGTGACGGTTTACACGTTTTGGGTATGGCCTCCTTAGGCGGGCGGAAAGGGATCAAGACAGATTCGATTGAGATCTACGACAACAAGCGATTTTTTGTGGTCACGGGTCTGCCGTACGGATCAGTGAAACCATTGCGCGAAGCACAGGAGGTCGTAGATCGCTTGTATGCAGAACTCTCAGGCGATAAAGCAAGCGCAGAGCAGATGGCAATCGAAGATTTATCCGCTCCGCCGCAGGAAAAATCAGTCCAGACAGCCGACTCAGAGCAGGCAGCAACGAAAACACCGACTCCCACGGCGCATGCAGCTCTGCCCCACGTGACAAATTCGGAAGCAAAAAATTATTTTGAAATTGGACTAGAAAAAGACAGTAAATTTCGGAGCTTGTGGGATGGTAATCGTCCGCACCGAAACGAGAGCGTTGATGATCAGGCTCTCATGGCCAAGCTTGCATACTGGTGCAACAGAGATCCGGAACAGATGCGAGAGAAATTTTTATCTTCGCCGCATTACGCACAGAAAGATGCGGCACACAAGGACAAGGCGGAGCGCAATGATTACCTGCGCAGAACCGTAGCAAAGGCTTTATCATTGAGCAATGCAACCGCTCAGGACGATGACGAGAAGTATCGAGAAAACCATAAATTTGTTGGAGAAAGGATGGTTCGGATGTATGGAAATGGCGTGAACGCAGACAAAACGGACACGGAAAATTGTGTAAAGCAGGCGGACAGCGAGAAGACGGCGACCGAGAACAGCGTGTTGAGCCTGTTTCGCCCGGTGTCCAACTTTCAGGAAATGAAAGCCGAATGGCTTGTACCGTATTTGATTCCGGCAGGTCAAATTACAGTGTTCGCTTCGGCGGGCGGGATTGGTAAAACCACTGTTATGTGCCAGCTTGCTGCTGCAATCAGTAGCGGTACGGCCTGTTTGCTGGATCAAAGCGATCAAGTAAAACGCGCTCCGGGCAAGGTGCTCTTTTTGACAACCGAGGATTCTATTTCCAAAAAATTGAAGTCGAAATTTAGGCGTATGGGCGCAAATCAGGAGAACATTATCGCTCCCGACCCTTCGCTTGACAAAGATGGTTTGCTGCGTGGCCTTAAATTTGGAACGCCTGCATTGGCAGATGCAATTCGCAGTATACGACCTTCATTATGTATCTTTGATCCGATTCAGGGCTATGTGCCGGCAGAAGTCAATATGGGGGCTCGCAACGCGATGCGCGATTGTCTGGCTACGTTGGCTGCTCTTGGTGAGGAGACCGGATGTACATTTATAATCGTGTGTCATTCGAACAAGCGGCGAGGCGCAAGTGGCCGGGATCGTATCTCGGATTCATCGGATATATGGGATATCGCACGATCGGTACTTATGGCGGGATTTACGCAAGATGAAGGCGTTCGATACATTTCCAACGAAAAGAATAACTACGCTCTGCGTCAGAATACCATTTTGTTCGAAATCAATGAAGGACTTCCAGTGAAGACTGGTACCACTACGAAGCGTGATGCTGACTTCGTGATGGAAGCCTTTCATGCACAAAAGGAAGGCAAGCGTCCGAACGAGGAGCTGCTCAAGGCGCTGAGGGAATCGGCAGTAGCAGGCGATTCGGTGAGATTTTCTTATGAAGACTTCAGGGCAAAGTATGGTGAGTCAATTTTTGGCGAATCGCAACCGTTGCGAGCATTAAGAAGGGTTAAACCTATTTTGGATAAAGAAGGGATCGTACTAGGGTTAGAAGAAAACTTTAGAGGTCATGGCAAAACCTGCAACGGATTTATTATCGAGACCGATGTTCCGTTCTAATTTGCAGTAAAAAGGAAGGCGATTGCATGGTTGGAGCTGGGAGCAATGTTCTCATTCAGCTCTAACCATACAATTTTTATATATCTATGGAGGTAAAAATGAACATACGTTATCCAGCCTCAGAAAGTGAAAAAGGGCAAATCATTGCATCGATAGATGTTTTTCTTTGGTACACGGAGCGGATGGCAGATACTGCTTCGCATATGCGCGATAGTATAGATGTCTCGGAATCAGTGGGGGATATCGACGCGGCTCTGGAAGATCTTCGCGCAGTGAGCCGCGATATTTTAAGCGCGCAGAAAGTGCTCAAAACCATATGTTTGCGGAAAGAAAGTGCAGGTGAGGCAAAATGACAGGTTATATACCCGCAGATCCCATATCAGGAAAGCATCTGTTGTATATTGTCCGTGTTAAACGGGATGATAAAGCATACTATGTTTACTATGATTTTTCTGTGGGGGCAAGTGTTGGATGGGCTGCAGAGAAACATATCAAGACGGGTGAGTGGTTGTTTTGTCAGCGTATTGATTTGTTAAAAGCACAAGCGCCGCTTTCATATCTGATGGCTGCTGTGCGCGCTGAGCCGCTATACAAAGATGTTGCCGATCTGACGGAAGCGAAAGGATGTCGGATTTGCGCAGATATCACTGTGCATACATATCATGGTGAACTTCGGCCTGCGGTTAGCCGAACTTACCCGGCAAGCAGCTATACGATTAAACCCGAGGATATCCGTATTGGTACGACAAATTGGTCCAACGGATGCAGTGACCGAACGCAGGCCGGCTATTTGGCGAAATATACGGGACTGCCTGTGTTGCTCGCTGATACACAGGAGCGAATGTCGCCTATTATAGAGTGGTGTTCTTTAAACAAGATTATAGTGCTTCCTATGACGTTCCCGGCTGGGGATTATAAGGTCTGTGGCGGAAAAACAATCGTAGATCGTAAACAGAGCATTGTTGAGTTATATCACAATTTCGCGAAATCTGATGAGCGTGCCTCGTATGCTCGGGCAGCAGACACGGCCGCGGGACTTGGCACCCGGCTCATTTATATTGTTGGTACCGACACGGAGGATCAGGTCACCTGCATTGATGATTTGGCCCAATGGTCCAGGGGCTTCAATAATGGAAATAGAGCCAACGGAAGCACCTTGCGCGCAGCGTGAAATGATTACAAGCGGATGCATTCAAACGCGGATTTTGTATTTGTCCCGCACAATCAGCTGTGTCAAAAGATATGGGATACGGTGCAGGAGTAGTTAGAGATACTGAACTCGCTCATCTGCACAAATTTTTGGAAGACACTGTTCTGTTCCATAGATCAAGACAACAAGCGTCAAAAGTTTTTTGTCTGAGACAGCGTATTGTATGCACATAAATGCTTGGATAAGTTATGCTGGATAACGAAGGCGCAAAACATCAACCATAGGGTGGGTAGGGCAAATGTAAAAATTTCCATTTTTTGATGCTGTACGGCTCACCTCTCACCGTGTGTGTGAAAAAATCGTGATTTCATGATTCCATGATTCCATAACTTTTTTTTGATTTTTTCAATCAGATTTATCTTTTTATATTATACACATTTAAACACAAAAAAAACATCCTGTATATCAAAAAATCATAAAATCATGAAATCATGATTTTTTTCTATGACGGTATCGTCCTTTATTTTATGACCTACCCCTCACTGCAGCTATATGATAGAGGGAAAGACATCCCCCGGCAAGTCGGACACATACAGCATTGTTCATGTTTTTTCTTGGGATCACCAAATTTGACGGAATAAAAGCGTCAGCATTACAATACAGGTATAAAAAACGGACTGGATCATACCTCGTGCGGAGGTGTATTCCAGTCCAATTTTTGTTTCGAGGAGGAATCATTATGAACAAGCTGTGCAAACAGATTCTGGCGTCCATGCTGCCGTACGGAGTGACGACTCTGTGCGCGTTGCGGATGCTGCCATTGGGCGACTACAATGTATCGTACCTCTACAGGATGGTCAAAAAGCTGGAAGACGATAATTTGCTTGCAGAACGCCGTATTAAGACCAAGACGGATGGCCGCGAATACCATCATCGATACCTCGCACTGACCGAAGCAGGCCTGTACACGCTTGCCGAATGCGCAGGCAAAGAGGATATCGCCGTGGGTACAATGGCGCCCGGAGCGATTGGATACGGCTTTTTGAGCTATGTCGGCAAGACGGACCATATCCCAAAGGTGCAGACCATGCCCAATGCAGGCATCCTGTCCCTTTTGCGTGAAAAGGAATATGAAGCCCTGTTCGCGCGGGCTGGTATGTTGGCACTGCCTTTTGAAAGGCCGGATCTGAGCCGCGTGCTGTTTTGGTACGCTGAAAAGGGAACGGCATTTGGTAAGCCGCCGAATCGCGTCGCAGCGATTATCTTTGGGGCGCTGCAGGCATGGCGGGATGAACAGCCTAAGGTGGTGGATAAATCCCTGCTGCATCCGTCAGCGCCCGTCTGGTTTTCGTCCCGCATTATTCAGATGGTGGTAGGCCAGCCCTCATCGCCTCATCACTCTTTCACCACTTATGACGGAGTGATTTGGGACGGTGTCCGCTACACGGTGGTGTACCACGCAGGACCAAGGGGAACTGCTTGGGCGGAAGATGCGAACAAACGCCTTCGCGCCTTTCTGGATAATGCGTTCCGTATCAGTAATTTCATGCACAATGCGATCGCTGTCTACAAGACGCAGTTTGAGTGGGGGGCGCTGTGGAAGGATCCGGAACACAAACGCCGGCAGAAAAATAACAAAACGACGCTGGGCAAACCGTTCGCCAATTTCTTTGTGCTGCCATACAGCCGGGATGCCTGTGTACAACTTCAGCTCGTTGTAAGCGGCGGGGATTTTCCGATTAAAAAAGGCATTAATTCGGTGTGCAAGTCGTTAGGTTTTGAAAAAAGACCCTCCGAGTGGTATACAGCATTTGAAGATAGAAAAAGGCGCTATATTGCGTTGACCCCGTCCGCAAGCGAAATGGCGGAAATGTTCGAGCGATATGAAACCGGCGACAGGGATTGGGGAATCGTATGCTTTCAATGGATGGAGCGGGAGTTTTGGCAGTTATTTGAGGGGATCGAGCTGATCCCTGTAGTAGTGGATCAGAAATAATCATAAAAAAGGGCGCGTCGCAAAATGAAATTGCAATAGCAATTCACACAAAAAGCGAACACAACAAGACGAACCGACCCTCAAAAGGAGCTGTTCAGGCTTCTCTTGAGGGTCGGCTTTTAGAGACAGACTATTTTGCAACAGCCTTTTTTTATTATCCCTCATATGCCAGACAGGGCAAATCTTCCTCGTCCAGCATGGGCCACGTTACATCGGATACCACACAGTAGGTTCCGGGGGCGATCTCGTCGGACAAATAAGTTGCCATCGTAAGCTGGCAGCGCAGCGCGTCATCCGTCACGCTTAACGAATCCGTAATCGCGTCAATGCAGTGCTTATAATCGTAGTTGTCATTGTCTTTCATAAAACGGACACATTGACCGGATGGATAGATATGATAGAACGACATCCGATAGTGCTCGAAAACCGGCACAGGACGGCCGCAGCGCTTCGATTCTTCCAGGACAGCGGACCCAATGGTATTGCGCATGTCGTATTCCTTTTTCACCCGGTTCGGCTTGGACGACTTGCCGGGCAGATGCGGAAAGTGATAGATGACCTGTCCGTATTCCGTCAAAATTACACGGACATCATCAGCCGGCTTTCCCTCCGTCATATCGCAACGGGAAAAAGGATAGACCTGGCTGATATCGAGCTGATCCAGCAGTGACAGGATAAGGGACAGTTTCTTCATGGCCGTTTTGCGGAACCAGGACAGGGTAGACATGTCCTCCTCCAGACAGTACGATGATTTCATACACTCTTCGGCGCAGTTTGCTGAGTCTGCCAGTTGCAAAGCGTGGACATCGAGCTTGTGCAATAAATTCAGAATTTCCTGATCGTCTTTCTGTGTTAACATTGATATCGCTTCCTTAGCATAGAGTAGTAGTTATTTGAGCCCCTCTCCAAGGGCTTGCATAGCGCGGTTGGATATTGTCGATGGATGCACCTCCTTCCAAAAAAAGAACCATCTGCAATTCTCAACTGCAAATGGTTCGTTTTTCTTTTATTGTACCCCCTGCGATTGGAGTGCGTCAAATCTCGGTTTTCTAAGAAAATATGAAAAAAACTGGCTGCTGTCATGGTGGCTGGTGAACGCAGTTAGCTTTTGTGCCGCACGCGGGGCCAATCTGCCTGTCTCCTTGTCGAACGCGGTACGCAAGATTTGTGGCGTCATGGCTCCGGCTTTGCCTGCTGCACTTTCATGCAGGTTTCCGCGCGGGTACGGATATCGGCTCTGTCGCGCATCCGGATCGAAGCTCAACGGAGCGGTCAATGCGGGGAGCGATGTCTCTCTTATCAAAAACCCACTCCAATTGGCGCTATACGCCGCCTCAGCCGCGCGAACTTGTTTGGCAAGTGTTGTGTCGAGGGGCGTGCTCGAAGCTCACACATCAGCGTTTTGAGCTCAATTTCCGTGGGGTTATCCCCGTACATTGGCGAGCAGCCCTGTGCCAAGGTCAAAGAGCGGGCAGGAACCGATCTCCCCCTGCGCAGGACGGCAATGTTATTCAGATGCCGGTTCTCGTTTCCGAATAGCATATCTATTTCAAAACAGCAATGTCAGGTGAATGCGAAAGTGTTCGAGAGCGGTGAGCCGTACTGCCCTGCTCCACCATCCATTGCACTTTGCCTTGAGAATTGGGCAAGGCGGGATACTGTCTTCTGACAGTCCGGCTCTCTGGTTTTTAGTTTTTGGCATAAAAACCTGCTAAACAAAATCAAGGACTTTTCAGCAGGTTTTAAAATTGTTTCGTCAATCTATATGTGTATGGGCATCCGCACGAAAACTCGATGCCATCGGCTGCGATGTATTGCGCACTGACTTGAATGGTGATATCACCATTTCGACGGACGGGAAGAATGGATACTACTTCTCGTTTGAGGATGCAGCCGCATAGTGACTGGGAACGGCAGAAATGGTATAATATTGGTAATACCCATTCCCGTGCAGCGAACATAATCTTAGACGAAAGGAGAGAAGCGTGTCCCTTGGGGGATGCGCGAAAGATGTGAAAAAAATTATCAGTTTGATCCTATCCTTTGCCATGTGTGCAGCAATGCTCTCAGCAGCGTTTGCAGCAAATGAGGACTTAATTTTCCACGATGCGCGTAGCGACTTCCCGGCGGAATTTGCCGACAGCAAGATCGTAGACGCGCAGGCCCTCGGCGAAGACAAGATCGCTGCTTTAACAGATGACGGCGACTTATGGCTGCACAGTGACGAGTTCGGCACTTTCAAGAAAGTAGCCGAAGACGTTGTAACCTTCGACGGCAGCTACTACGCGCTGGCTTACATTAAGGAAGACGGCTCGCTCTGGATCGACGATGAGGATGTAAAACCCGCAGATGGCGTTGTCTCCGAGACCGAAAACGGATACAAAAAGGTCATGGAGAATGT
>ERZ1643246.4794-NODE-4794-length-10390-cov-18.110111_pt1 | contig 10390 bp, 9 predicted proteins | sample MGYA00579265_ERZ1643246 | MGnify/ENA primary metagenome ERZ1643246 (study PRJEB29033, sample SAMEA4952261) | chicken gut metagenome | biome: Broiler Chicken; feature: Gastrointestinal Tract; material: Caecum | place: Ireland | collected 2018 | study: Broiler...
TGAAGAAATACAAAGCTATCACAAAGACAATCCGGACAAAGCAGACAGAAAAGAAATCCCTCCAGTCACAGAAAAAGAAACTCAGTTTCCTGCAGCCAGTCCAGTATTACCAGATCAGCCAGAAGATCACGACTCTTACTGAGGATATTGAAGAATTGCTGTCGCAGAAAGAACGGCTTCTCTGTGATAATTATTTTCACAATGAATCCGAAATAAAGGCAAGCGAAATTTCTCTTAAAAATCAGAAAGATTTTTTAGAAAAACTGGATTTACAGTATGAAGACTTCTCTATTAAGCTGACCGAAAATCAAAAACTGTTTCAGGAAATCAAAGCAGACGTCAGTCCCGAAAAATCAGAGGAACTGTTCGATGCAAGAGTTGATGAAAGAGATACAATTAGGGATCATGTTTATCAGAAGTTATATGCCACAATGGGACAAAAATTTGATGCTTCCCTGTTTCATGACTCTGTCAGGGATATAGACAACCGGCTTGGTGAAGATTCAGAAGCTTTCCGTAAACGAGTTTCTCAAAAACGTATTGAACAGGAAATTGAACGCAGGAAAAATCAGCCTGTCCGACAAAAGAGAAAAAATCAGAATCATGAACGGTAACTGGCGGCAGCAAGTATGTTGCCGTCTATTATTTTTGAAAAAAGCTCATTTCCGAAGGAAATTTTACACTGCCCTAAGTCCTTTTTGAAAGTTGTTTATATATTGTTTTTATGATAAAATACAGTTATTAATTTTGACCGGGAGGTATCACATGGCTATCAGTTCCAACAATATTCAGGTCTATACAACTCTTTCCAGAGATCTGGTCGCTGAGATTGATAAGGACGCAAAAGAGAACTTCCGCACACGCTCTCAGCAGATCAACATGATCCTGACCGAATATTACAAGACCAGAGCAGCAAACGATCCTGATACAAAGTAAAACACTGATACGTCCTGTAACCACAGGAAATATCAGTGTTTTCTTTATCTTTCCCTTAATTATAAGGTTCATGGGAGCCGTATGTATTACCAAAACTGATATTGACAGCCACAGGCATCCTCAGCTCAAGTGCTTTTCGGATCACATAATCCACACCCATCATCAGTTCGGTCGTGCGAGGGAATCCCTCCTGACGCGGTATCCCCATCTTCACGATAATAAGCTCAGACTCCGGCGCCGTGCCCCGGTATATCCGGCCCTCACTTCCTCTTCCATTTCCTGCCGCGATCCCGGCTACGGCAGTTCCGTGTCCGCTCATATCACGGCTTAAAACCATCCCCATGTCTAAGCCCGGAAAGCCGCCTGAAGCGTTCTCTTCCAGCACTGTATTGATTTCTTCTCTTGTAAACTCACTGCCCACAGTATATCCCGCAGGAGGATTCCCTGATGCCGACTGATCCCACAGCGATACGATCCTCGTGGTTCCGTCCTCATTCCTGAAATCCGGATTCGCATAATCAATCCCGCTGTCTACGATCCCGATCAGAACGCCCCGGCCGCTCAGATTGTACGGCGCACTCTGGACGGTATCAATGCAGGAAACCTGACGTCCCGCGTCCGCCTGAAAATAAAGGCTTTTCGGCTTCTCGATAAATTCCACTTCCGGAATGCCTGCAAGCTCTTCAATCCGCTCCTCCCGAACCACGATCACCGCGTATCCGTTCATCAGCTCCGTCACAGACGTTGAGATACTCCTGACAGATTCCAGACTGCCGGAATATTTTACGATCAATTCCCACTCCCGCTCTTCCGGGTCATAACCGACGTCCAGCTCTCCGGAACGCGCCCGCTCTTCCGGGGTTGCGTCGAGGGCGAGGTTGAGGATATTTTCCACCTTCTGACTCATATATACCTCCTGCTCATATAACTTTCATATGGGCCTGCCCCGATCTGATAAATCTGATGCAGCATGTTTCTGTATCATACATCCAATTCCTGATTCATCGCTTCACACCGCAGCGGTTTCCCGCGTCAAAGCGTTGGATTGACAGGTTTTTCCCTGTTTTTTATACTGGTCTGCAGTCAATACTAATCAGATCAGGAGGCCCCTCATGAAAATATATGCATTTGAAGTAAGAGATGATGAAAGGGAATATTTTGAAGAGTTATCCGAAATTCCGGGAATCGAACTGGAGCTGCACCCGGAAGGGCTGACCGGGAACGCGATTTCAAAGCTGGAGCCCGGATGCGGAGTCACTGTCCTCGGTATGTACAATTACCGCAGGCCCGAGCTTGATATGCTGAAAGAACGCGGCGTACTCTGCCTGTCCACACGGACGATCGGATACAATCATATCGACATTGATCACGCGCGCCGGATCGGGCTGCATGTGTGCAACGCGTGTTATGATCCCCATGGTGTTGCGGATTATACGATCATGATGATCCTGCTCTGCCTGCGCAATTACAAACAGGCGCTCTGGCGTACACAGGTCAATGATTTCTCCCTCACCGGACTCATGGGCAGGGAACTGAAAGATCTCACTGTGGGAATCATAGGCACCGGACAGATCGGAAGCGCGGTCATAAAAGAGCTGTCGGGTTTCGGCTGCCGCATCCTCGCCTGTAACCGGCACGAAAATCCTGCCGTATCAGATCTTGCCGAATACGTCTCTCTCGAAACCATTTACCGGAAAGCCGACGTAATCTCCCTGCACTTTCCGCTCACCCCGGAGACCTACCATATGATCAATGCCGAGGCCCTCTCCCGAATGAAGAAGGGTGTTGTGCTGATCAACTGCGCAAGAGGTGCTCTCACAGACATCAAGGCGCTGATCTCCGGCATCGAATCCGAGCAGATCGGAGCGCTGGGACTTGACTGCATAGAATACGAAGAGGATATCGTCCACAGGGATCTGCGTACCGATATCCTCTCCAACCGTGATATGGCTTATTTAAGACAATTTAAAAATGTTATCCACACCCAGCACATGGCTTTTTACACAGACAGCGCCGTTAAGAGCATGGTATACTGCGGAGTGCGCGGACTAGTTGAGATGGCAGCCGGAAAAGAATGTCCTACACAGCTGTGCTGATCCGGCGCCGACGCAGACCTGCAGTCCGGTCCTCACGCCAGTCTGTACCCTTCTCGCAGAGCAATCATTTCCGGTAAGCAAAAAGCGGCAGCCCGTCTTTCATCGGCACTTTTACCTCGCCCTGAATCAGAGGCAGCGCATAATCAATAAACTCCTGCCCGATATCCGAACCGTTCCCCGTAATCCACTCAAGGGGTACGGTCTTTTCCTGATTGCAGATCAGGTTTACGTCTTCCGCAACATAATCGATCTTATAATCTTCGCCCGGCAGACGGGAGAAGCCGATCATCTTTCCTGTCTCGCCCTCGATGGCGCATTTCACCCCGTACGCACCGGAGGCAATGGCTTCTTTCTGGTCCGTTCCTGAGAGCATTGCAGAGGAACATCTCTGGCATACATTCAGTTCGATGGATCTTACTTTTACCCCAATCTTCTCTTTCACCAGGTTCTCCAGATATTTTCCGGAACCGGTGAGCATCTTATGCCCGAAATTATCTACGCCCACATCGCTTGCAAGCTCACAGATAAATGTTCCGTTTCCATCGTTAATGCCTTCCGAAATGCATACGACCAGATTCGACACTTTCCCAAGTGCTTCTTTCACATCGGAAATAAATTTCTCCGGATCAAATGCCATCTCCGGCAGGTAGATCAGCACCGGATTGTCTCCCTCGAACTTCCGTGCAAGGACGCCGGCCGCCGTCAGCCATCCCGCATGGCGTCCCATGATCTCCACGATGGTGACAGACTTCTTATTATCATATACAGACGCATCGACCGCGATCTCACGCACGGTAGACGCCACATATTTTGCAGCGCTCCCAAAGCCAGGCGTATGGTCCGTGCGTACCAGATCATTGTCGATGGTCTTCGGGATTCCCATGAACCGGATACTGCTTCCTGTTTTTTCTGCATAACGGGAGAGCTTGCTCACCGTATCCATGGAATCATTGCCGCCGATATAGAAGAAATATCCGATCCCGTACTGTTCGAACTTCTCAAACAGTTTCGGATATACTTCATCGCCAAGATCCTCCGGCAGCTTATATCTGCATGAGCCCAGATAGGATCCCGGCGTCGTCCTGATCAGCTCCAGTTCGCCGGACCGCTCCAGCGGCTCCATATCCATGATCTGATCGTTTAGAAATCCCTCAATTCCGTTGATCATCCCATATACCGTCCCGCATGCATCTTCTCTGTTCAGCGCCTCATATACAACACCGTACAGGCTTGCATTTATCACAGCAGTCGGCCCGCCTGACTGCCCTACGATCACATTTTTCTTCATTGGTCTCCTCCTTAACACTTCATGTACCGATCAAAACCGATACCTCTACTATATCTGAAAAAAATAAATTTTACAATATGCAGTGATCAATGGTATACTAAAGTCGCAAACAAAACTGTTGCCTGAACAGTAATAAATAAACGCATTACTGCGGGGAGGAAAAATATGAAATATATATCATTTGCCATACCGTGCTACAACTCGGAAGCATATATGGAAAAGGCAATCAACTCAATCCTTGTCGGCGGGGAGGATGTGGAGATCCTCATAGTCAACGACGGTTCCAAAGACGGTACACAGAAAATAGCCGAGCGCTATCAGGAAAAATATCCCACTATCGTGAAAGCCATTAACAAGGAAAACGGCGGACACGGCGACGCTGTCAACTGCGGGCTGCAACACGCCACAGGGAAATATTTTAAAGTTGTGGACAGCGATGACTGGGTGGATGAAGATTCGCTCCTCAAGATTCTCGATGCAGTCAAAGGCTTTGTCGAAGCGGACTCTGAGGTCGATATGGTCATCGCAAACTATGTATACGAAAAAGTCGGCATGGAGCATAAAAAAGTAATCCGCTACGACAACGTGCTTCCGGAAAACCAGATTTTCCGCTGGGATGATATCGGACGTTTCCGTCTGGATCAGTACATTCTGATGCACTCCGTCATCTACCGCACGGAGATGCTCAAGCTCTGCCAGCTGGAACTGCCGAAACATACCTTCTATGTAGACAATATCTATGTATATTATCCGCTGCCGCACGTACGCACACTGTATTACCTGAACGTGGACTTCTACCGGTATTTCATCGGACGCGAGGACCAGTCCGTCAACGAAAAGGTAATGATCAGCAGGATTGACCAGCAGCTCTTTGTCACAAAGACTATGATCGCAATGTACGAGCTTCGCATGATCACGAGCAAAAAGCTCCGGAAATATATGATCAACTATCTGGCGATCATGATGACAGTCTCATCGATTCTGTGCATCCGCTCTAAAAAGCAGGAAAATCTGATCAAAAAGAAAGAGCTCTGGGACTATCTGAAGCGGAAAGATTACAAGACTTATATCAAGATCCGCTACGGCATCCTCGGACAGACCATGAACCTGCCGGGGCGCCCGGGCAGAAAGGTTTCTTCCCTCGCATACAGCGTGGCAAGACGTCTGATCGGATTCAACTAAATGTATAAAACTGACAGCCATGACACATACTTTCCTTAAAATGAAAAAGGAGTGTGTATCATGGCTGTTAATTTTTCTGAAAGTATGACAAAAGAAAACCTTATGAGAGCCTTCGCAGGGGAAAGTCAGGCCCGCAACCGCTATACGATAGCGGCAGAGCGTGCGGAAAAAGAAGGCATGCTTACCATCGCAGAAATCTTCCGCTATACCGCGGATCAGGAGCGTGCCCACGCCGAGCGTTTTTATGAACTTCTGAAGGATCTGTCCGGGCAGACGATCCATATCGACGGAAGCTATCCTGTCGACCAGCAGGACAGCCTGCCTGAACTTCTTCGCGCCGCAGAGCACAATGAACACGAAGAATTTGCCGACGTCTATCAGGCATTTGGAAATACTGCCCGTGAAGAGGGATTCTCCGAAGTGGCATCCGCCTTCCATCAGATTGCAGAAATCGAGCATATCCACGAGCAGAGATTTGCAAAATTGGCGGAAATGCTGGAATCCGGCACATGGTATCAGCCGAAAGCAGTGTCCAAATGGATGTGTACCAACTGCGGTTATATCCACGAGGGGAATCAGGCACCGCCGGTATGCCCTGTATGCCGGCATGCGCAGGGATATTTTATTCCTTATGAAATGGCATGCTACAAAATCGACTAGCTCGATTCTTATTGGCAGAGAATCAGCTTTTCTCCCGCCTGATATCCTTCCGCAATCTTCTCCGTAAGGATAATTCCGGCGTCAAAAGATGCAAATGTGACAGCACTGATGTTTCCGAACTTAGTGCTGTCTGCAAGTACATAACTGATCCGGCACTGCCGCATGGCAGTCCTTTTCACCTGTGCTTCGCCGGCATCCGGCGTGGTAAATCCCTCATTTCTGCTGATACCGTTTGTCCCGAAAAATCCTTTTGTAAAATGATATCTTTCCAGCGTCTCCATAGCCTGGGCACCGATCACCGCCTCAGTGGAACTCTTTAATTCTCCCCCGACGAGAAATACGCGATTTCCCTGCGCGGCCAGTTTCTGCGCATGCGCCACCGCATTTGTCACAAACGAGGCTTTCGTCCGGACAAGGAACTCGATCATATATCCGGTAGTCGTCCCTGCATCCAGATAGACAAAATCCCGGTCCTCGATCATCGCCGCGGCACACCGGGCAATCTGAATCTTTTCTGCTTTCTGCACTTCCACTTTCTGGGCGACCGTAGGCTCCTGCGTGACAAAGGAGCCGTCACTTGTCACGGCTCCTCCGAATACCTTTGTCAGTCTGCCGGCCCTGTCAAGAGCCGTAATATCACGGCGTGCAGTAGATTCGGAAATGCCGAGGAGGTCTGTGATCTCCGCCACAGTAACGCTCTTCTTTTCATCCAGAAGAGCCAGTATCTTTTCATATCTCTGTTCTGATAACATAACAACCTCTTTATAATTGTATTTCCTCTATTGTACGCCAATTTTTCTGATTAATCCACCTTCTTCTTCAGCAGTCCGAGCAGCAGCGCAGATATCACAGTACCGACCACCAGAGCTGCAAGATACAGAAGGGCATTGCCCACCACCGGGAATACGAAGATACCGCCGTGGGGAGCCATAAGTGTACAGTTAAATGCCATGGACAAAGCTCCGGCTACAGCTGAACCTGCAATGCAGGCCGGGAGCACATGGAGCGGATCGGATGCCGCGAAGGGGATAGCGCCTTCCGTGATAAATGCCAGTCCCATGATAAAGTTGGTTGGCCCGGTCTCTCTCTGTTCTTTGGTAAACTTATTTTTAAAGAGCAGAGTTGCAAGTGCGATCGCACACGGCGGCGTCATTCCGCCGATCATAACTGCTGCCATGATATCATAGTTTCCTGCCGCAATAGAGGCTGTGCCGAATACATACGCCGCTTTATTGAACGGGCCGCCCATATCGATCGCCATCATGCCTCCGAGGATCAGACCCACAAGCACCTTGCTGGTCTCGCCCATATTGGAAAGGCCTGTGTTGAGCGCTGTATTGATGCCTCCCATAATCGGCTCTACCACGAAGTTCATCAGAAGCCCCATGATCAGGATACCGAATACCGGATAGAGGAGGACCGGTGCGATCTTCTCTATGGCCTGAGGCAGTTTTCCGCAGATCTTGCGCAGTCCGAGAATGATATATCCCGCTGCAAATCCGGCAACAAGCGCGCCTAAAAATCCTGACTTTCCGCCGGATGCGATCATACCTCCCACAAAGCCCACGGCCAGAGCCGGCCGGTCGCCGATCGCCATGGCGATAAATCCTGCAAGTACCGGCAGCATGAAACCGAATGCAGTGTCTCCGATCCCTTTAAAAAGCGCTGCCAGAGGCGTGATCGTTCCGAAATCCGCTCTTTGGTCGGCAGGCAGTGCATTCAGGTCGACCGACAGTCCGTCGATCAGGAATGCAATTGCAATAAGGATACCGCCGCCTACTACAAACGGAAGCATATGAGACACACCGTTCATAAGCTGTGTGTAGATCTTATGCCCTATGCCTCCCGATTTAGCGCTTCCGGAAGAAGCAGAACCTCCCTCGCCTGTTCCATGATATACCGGGACATTGCCCGACATCGCCTGTTCGACCAGCTGATCTGCCTTGCTGATTCCGTCAGACACCTGACACTCGATCACTTTCTTTCCATCAAAGCGTTCCATAGGCACCTGAGCGTCCGCCGCCACTATAATGCAGTCCGCCTCCCGGATTTCTTCATCCGTCAGCACATTCTCGGCGCCGCCGGAACCCCTTGTCTCTACTTTTATGAAGCAGTTCTTCGCCTTGGCAGCTTTCTCGATACCCTCCGCAGCCATATAAGTATGTGCGATTCCGGTAGGACAGGATGTAACAGCAAGAATCTTAAAATCCCCTGCCGCTTCCTCATTTGTATCAGCCAGACGTTCGTCGATATCACTCTGCTCCTCATCCGCCTTGTCAACGATCTTCAGAAACTCATCCACACTCTTCGCGTTTCTAAGATTGTCCGCGAAGTTCTCGTCCATCAGAAGTACCGACAGCTTGCTCAGGACATCCAGATGCACATTGTCCTTTGTATTTGGCGCCGCGATCAGGAACATCAGCGTGACCGGCTGTCCGTCAAGAGAATCGAACTCCACACCGTCCTTTATTACCATGGCCGCAAGTCCCGGCTTAGTCACTGCATCACATTTCCCGTGCGGGATTGCAATGCCTTCTCCGATCCCCGTAGTACTTTCTTCTTCCCGTGCATACACCTGAGCCCGATATGCCTCTCTGTCATTGATTTTTCCACTTTTGACCATCAGGTCGATGATCTGGTCAAGCGCCTCGCTCTTCGTCTTCGGAGTTCCCGTAAGGGAAATGCTCCGCTCATCCAGCAGATCTGTGATCCTCATTCTTAAAACCTCTCTTTCATGATAACATTGCAGATTTATACGATCTTCTGATACAGCTCCATAATCTCATCCTTTGTGGCAAGATACTCTGAAAATGCACTGGCACTTCCCGCTGCAACTCCCATATAGAATGCGTGTCTGTAATCTTTTTTCTCCATCCATCCGGCAGTAAATCCGGCTACCATAGAATCCCCGGATCCCACTGCGTTTACAAGGACGCCTTTCGGCGCCGGCGTGTCATATACACTGCCGTCCTCTGCTACAAGAACAGCACCTTCTCCGGCCATAGAGATCAGTACGTTTTTTGCTCCCATTTCCTGTAGTTTTCTTCCATACGGGACGACCTCTTTCCTTGTTTTTAATTCCACACCGAACAGATCGCCCAGCTCATGGTTGTTCGGTTTGATAAGAAACGGATGATATTTCAGTACGTTCAGAAGAAGTTCTCCCGTCGCGTCCACTACAAATGTGACCCCTTTCCCTTCCAGCCGCTTCAGGATCCGGCTGTATATATCATCGGGCATAGAAGCCGGGATACTGCCTGCCAGCACAAGTACATCTCCTTCGTCCAGAACATCCAGTTTCTTCATCAGCTCCTCCGTCTTTTCGCTGCTGATATCCGGCCCCATCCCGTTGATCTCGGTTCCGTCGATGCTTTTCAGCTTGACATTGATCCGTGAGATTCCGTCTTCAATCCGGATGAAGTCAGATCGCACTCCGATCTGCTCCACCCGGCGGATGATCTCATCTCCTGTAAAGCCGGCAACGAACCCGAGAGCCGTGCTCTCGATCCCGAGATTCGTGAGGATCGTCGAAACATTGATCCCTTTTCCTCCCGGCAGGAGCAGTTCTGAACTTGTGCGGTTCGTAAGCCCGAGTTTAAACTCATCGACAGAGACGATATAATCCAGAGACGGGTTAAATGTAACTGTGTAGATCATTTCGTTCCCTCCATTTCTTTTTGTGACTACATTATATATTCATTTTCAGTCAATTTCAATCAAAATAATTCACATATTTTTTGATTGTTTTTGGTTTATTTTGCACAAATTTGATTTTCAATAATCATTCATTCCTATTTTTGACTGAAAATGCAGTTTTTAAACACTCCCCAGGCACAAAAAGCCGCCGCAGCGGGAAACCCTGCAGTATGATCTGCACGTACAGTCTCCCGCCGCGGCGGCTTTCGCTCTTCTATTCTGTTTCTAAACAGCAATTACATATCCGACGCACTCGGTTCATCAGATAACCGGGCTTATCTCGTCACGATATCAACCGGCACGTTAAAGATCTCTGCAACTTTAAGGATCGTGTCAATGTGTCTTCCCGTAGCTGCTGCAAAATGATGTGTCGGTCCGCACTCGCTCCAGCGGTTCACAAATTCTCTAGCACCGCATGTGAAGTGTGTTCTCATATTTGTATCTCCGAAGGAAAGGATCGGTCCTTCCTCGTTGACTCCCTCTGCCACTACAAATTTGAAGTGTCCGTCTCCGTCCTGTGTGATCGCAAGAT
>ERZ1643246.4798-NODE-4798-length-10385-cov-13.853921_pt1 | contig 10385 bp, 11 predicted proteins | sample MGYA00579265_ERZ1643246 | MGnify/ENA primary metagenome ERZ1643246 (study PRJEB29033, sample SAMEA4952261) | chicken gut metagenome | biome: Broiler Chicken; feature: Gastrointestinal Tract; material: Caecum | place: Ireland | collected 2018 | study: Broiler...
GGAAGAGCGTGCGGAGGTTGCCGCCACAAACAACGCATAACCGCGCGGCTTTTTGTGTGCTGGCGGTGCAGGAAGTTTGCGTTCAGATTGCCGTTAATTAAGGCATATCAGGGCACTAATTAAAGATTTTACATTTGTTGTACTATAAAAAACAGCCGCGGGGCGCGGAAAATTTTTCCGCGCCCCGCGGCTGTTTTACTTATGTAAAAGATTATTTACAGGTTTTCAAGCACGTTTTTCATATCGTACATTCCCGCGGGTTTGCCCGCAAGCCATTTTGCCGCGCGTATCGCACCCGCCGCGAACACCTTTTTGGAGCGTGCCGAGTGCGCAAGCGTTATAATTTCGTCCTCGCCGCAGAACAGCACCTCGTGTTCGCCCACTATCGTGCCGCCGCGCACGGCGTGCATACCAATCTCTCTGCCGCGCGCGCCTACCATTCCCTCTCTGCCGCATACATACGGCTTCTTCTGCTCAAAGGCGGAATTTGCGCTGTCGGCAAGCATAAGCGCCGTGCCGCTGGGTGCGTCCTTTTTAAGGTTGTGGTGCTTTTCCACAATCTCTATGTCAAAGCTCTCGCCGAGGAAGGCTGCCGCCTCCTTTACCAGCTTTACCAAAAGGTTTACCCCTACCGAAAAGTTTGCCGTGCGGAATATGGCGACTTTTTTGGAACATTCGGCAATAAAGGCGAGCTGTTCGGGGGTATATCCCGTTGCGGCAATCACCGCGGGCACGCCGCGGCCCGTGCAGTATTCCATTTCGTCTTTCAGGCAGGCGGGGGAGGAGAAGTCAATCACAACGTCAACATTTTCCTGCACTTCGGCAAAGGTCTTGTATACCTTGCCTTTAAAGTTTTCGCTCTCGTGCAAATCTACGCCGCAAGCGACCTCGGCTTCGCCGTCGCCCGCGAGTAATTCGCATATATTCCTGCCCATATGTCCCGCTATTCCGCAGACAAGTATCTTAATCATACCTTTTTCAACCCCAGCTTTGCAATACATTCGTCCATTATCTTCTTGTGCGCGTCTTCAAGCTCGGTGAGGGGAGGGCGGGGCAGTCCCGCGTCGAGCCCTATCACGTTGCAGCCGTATTTTACGGGTATGGGATTTACCTCTGTAAAGCACGCGTCAATCAGCGGCAGAAGTCTGTCTTCAAGTTCGTTGGCTCTGTCCAAATCGTGCGCCGCCATATATTCGTATACCTGCTTGCACTCTTTTGGCGCGATGTTCGAAACTACCGAAATGAGTCCCGCGCCGCCTATTGCAAGTATGGGCAAGTTCAGGTTGTCGTCGCCCGAATATACGTCCATCTTTCCGCGCACGCGCCTCATCGTTTCGCAAATCTGCTCCATATTGCCGCACGCCTCTTTTATTCCCGCCATATTGGGTATTTCGGCCAGCTTTTCGGCCGTCGCGGGCAGAATGTTCACGCCCGTGCGCGGGGGCACGTTATACGCGATTACGGGTATGGAAACCGCGGAGCATATGGCCTTGTAGTATTCCACTATGCCGTTTTGCGTGCACTTGTTGTAGTAGGGCGTGACGGCCAGCAACCCGTCGGCGCCTATGCTTTCGGCAAGTTTTGCCATCTCAACGGCGTGCGCCGTGCTGTTTGAACCGCAGCCGAACATAATCTTGGCGCGGCCCTTTGCGCGCTCTGCCGTAAAGCGCATAACGGCGGCTTTCTCTTCGTCGGTCATCGTGGGCGGTTCGCCCGTGGTGCCCAGCACAAGGAGCATATCCGTGCCGTTTTCAATCTGGTATTCAATCATTTTCCCGAAGGCTTCAAAGTTGACTTCTCCGTCCTTGAAGGGGGTAACCATAGCCGTAGCCGTTCCCTTAAAAAATCCGACCATCCGTAAATCCTCCATACGGAAAATTTTGTTAATATATTATATTTTTGTAAAACAAAAAAGTTTGAATTTTAAAATAATCTGTGTGCGTTTATATTGCGGTTGAGATTTCTCCGCTTCGGTCGTAAGGAGCGAAGCGACTTTAATTGCGATTGCTACCTATATAAGGCAATCTGCCGCTGCAAGCAAAAAATGTTTATTATCCCATACTATTCACGCGGCAGAGTTTCGTCACTACGTTCATCTGCCGTTTCCCTTCGGGAGCCTCGGCAGGACATCGCTTCGCTCGCGCACGCGCGTCAATGACAAATATTATTTTAAAATAATTACGTGCGCAAGGCGAATTTAGTTCGCCGTTAAGCGCGACACAATTTGTCGCGAAAGCGAGCTCACCAAAGGGGGAATTGCACCGATTATACGATAAGAGAGCCCTTAAAATCGGTGCAAGGGGGAGCTGGCTCCCCCAAATCACGAAGATTTTACGCTGTCACCAAGCGTAAAATCTGTGAGCTTATTGAATATATCCCTTCGCCGCAAGCAGTTCGGCAAGGAGCACCGCGCCGCCCGCCGCGCCGCGCAGGGTGTTGTGCGAAAGACCTATGAACTTATAATCGAACACGTTGTCTTCGCGCAGTCTGCCCGCGCATACCGCCATTCCGTTTTCAACCATTCTGTCAAGTCTGGGCTGGGGGCGGTTGTCCTCTTCAAAATAATGTATAAAGTGTTCGGGTGCCGAAGGGAGGTGCAGCTTCTGCGGCTCGCCTTCAAATGCCGCCCACGCGCTTAAAATTTCTTCCTTGGTAGGCTTGTTTTCAAAGTTTACGAAAACTGCCGCCGTGTGTCCGTCGGATACGGGCACCCTCAGGCACTGCGCCGTAATGGCGGGGCCGTCTGCGGGCACAATTTCGCCGCCTTCAACGTTGCCCCATATTTTAAGGGGCTCTTTTTCGCTCTTTTCCTCTTCGCCGCCGATGTAGGGTATAACGTTGTCCAAAATTTCGGGCATTGTTTCAAATGTCTTGCCCGCGCCCGATATCGCCTGATATGTGGTTACCGCGGCGCTCTTTATGCCGAATTTTTTAAGCGGGTGCAAAAGTGGCACGTAAGATTGCAGCGAGCAATTGGATTTTACCGCAATAAACCCGCGCCTGGTGCCAAGGCGCTTTTTCTGCGCTTCGATTACCGCAAGGTGGCCTGCGTTTATTTCGGGTATAACCATCGGCACGTCGGGCGTAAAGCGGTGCGCGCTGTTGTTTGAAACTATGGGGCATTCCAGCTTTGCGTAAGATTCTTCAAGCGCCTTGATTTCCTCCTTCTTCATATTGACCGCGCAGAAGCAGAAGTCAACGGAAGAGGCAATCTTTTCCCTGTCGGCCGAGGCGTCAAAAACTACCATATCGGCGTACTTTTCGGGCATAGGCACGCTCATATGCCAGCGGCGGAGCGCGTCTTTATACTTTTTGCCCGCCGAAGAGGCCGAAGCCGCAAGCACCGTTACGTTGAACCAGGGGTGATTTTCAAGCAAAAGGAGGAACCTCTGTCCCACCATTCCTGTGGCGCCTATAACGCCGACGTTGTATCTTTTCATAAATGTTCTCCTGAAATTATAAAGCCAAAAAAACCGCAGGGCACGCCTGCGGAAAAAGATTTTTATGCCTTTTACCAATAGCGCGACGCATACAAAAAGCGACAGTTGCAAAGGTATTGACCTTTACACCCAGCGCAGGGCAAGGGGAAAGCTGCGCTTCGGCGGAGATGCCCTTTCGCCGTGCAGAATAAGAATGCCCTTTGGTTCAACTGCGCGGGTACTGATGCTCGTCCGCTCCTCTATTCAGTACGATAAATATATCACAGCCCCGCCCAAAAGTAAAGAATTTTATTAAACCTCAATCAAAATAATTGAAAAAATAATAACTTTGCGGTATAATGCTGTAAATAACGCTTAAAAGGCTGCGGGCGGCTTCCGGCTGCGGCGTAGCGCACAATTTTGTGCGCGGCGCGGCCGCGCCCTGTAAGATTACTACCTATATTTTTTAACAAGGAAACTTTTATGGCAGATTCCAGAGTAAAGTCCTTTGAAGGAAACGAAATATCCGATTATTCGCGCGCGGAACTTCCCAAGGGCAGGTGGGGCGATACGTGGACGGTTTTCAAGTCCAACTTCGGAAAGATTATAATAAACAACCTGCTCACGCTCGTGTTCTTTTTACCGCTCGTGCTTGTGGTGTATTTCCGCAATGTGTACGTAAACACGGTGTCGGGCACCTACCCGTTCGGCTCTAACTTGGGCCCCGTGGGCTTCCCTTCCACGCCAAACGTTTCGGGGCTTGCCGAAAGCCTTAACTTTTCGGCGGATATGCTCTTTTACTCGCTTGCGATAGTGTGCGGCCTGATTGCCGCGGTGGGCGTTGCGGGCGCGTGCTATTCTATGAAAAAGCTGGTGAACACGCACGGCGAATTCACGGTGAAGGGCTACTTCCGCGGCGTTAAAAAGTGCTATCTCAACGTCGCCTTCCCCACGGCGCTGTTTATGATAGTTTTCTTCTGCACCGTGCTTGTGAGCGACTGGAAAAATTATCAGATAGCCATCGGCGAGCCTTCGGCCTGGCCGATTGCCGCAACCGTGCTTATGATTATACTGTGCGTGCTCGTGGGCATAATCTGTATGTGGTTTATCGCCGTGGGCGTGAGCTACAAGGTCGGCCCAATACAGCTTATAAAGAACACGTTCATTCTTATAATCGGCAGCATTATCCAGACTATTATAATGCTCGGCATAGCGTTCATACCCGTATGGTTCCTGCTTATGGGTTCGTTTATGCAGATAATAGCGCTCATACTCTTCATAATCTTCGGCTTTTCGTATGTGTTCCTCGTGTGGATGAGCTTCACGCAATGGGTGTTCGATATGTACATCACGCCCAATTTAGAGGCGCAGAAGGCGGCCGAACGCGCAAAAAAGACGGAGAAAGAGCTTGCCGAAGAGAAGGCGGAGGAAGAGCGCAGGATAGCGCGCGAAATACTCGCCGCAGGCAAGAGCGAACTTGTGGGCAGGCCCGTTCCCCCCATAAGCGGCACCGTGCCCGCGCTGGGCAAGTCCTTTTCGAGGGCGGACATAGCAAAGGTGGGCGAGGGCAGGAAACAGCTCGAAGCCGACATCGCCGCATACGAAGAGGAGCACAAGAACGACCAGCGCTACGCGGAATACAACAAGATGTTTGCCGAAAGGGAAAAGGCCTTGCAGGACGATAACAAGAAGGGCAAGAAGAAAAAGAAGATAAGCGCAGACAACCTGTTAAGGTAAAGGCGGCTTTTGCAATGAACGACGGCTACTCCGCCCTCGGCGGAAAATTTGAATACCTCAACTCTGACTGCGACTATGAAAAATGGTCGCAGTATTTAATTAAGACGCTCCAAGGGCTGGGCGCAGGCCCGCGCGGCATAGACATAGGCTGCGGCAACGGCTACTTTACGCGCGCCCTTTACAGGGCTGGCAAGGATATGTGCGGCACAGACATCTCGCCCGAGATGCTCACCCGCGCCCGCGAGCTTGCCGCCGCCGAGGGCGTCCGCGCAGAATTTTTACTCGGCGATATAACCAAACTAAAATACAGCGGCAGGGCGGACTTCGCCGTAGCCGTGAACGACTGTTTGAACTACGTCCCCCCGCAAAAACTGCACGCCGCATTTTCGCGCGTGCGTGCCTGCCTTAAAAAGGGCGGCGCGTTCGTGTTCGATATAAGCACGGCATATAAGCTCAAAAACGTGCTGGGCGACAATCTGTTCGCAGATGACGGCGAGGATATAACCTGGCTGTGGTTCAACAAATGGAAGGGCGACAGGGTAGAGATGGATATCACCGTGTTCACCAGGCAGCAGGACGGGCTTTTCCGCCGCGCGGACGAGCGTCAGGTGCAGTATGCGCACGAAATTCCATCCGTCAAAAACTGTCTTGAAGAGGCGGGCTTCAAAGTGCTGCGCACCGAAGGGCATCTCGGCGAAGAGCTCAAAGAGGACAGCCTGCGCGCAAACTTTATATGCCTCGCCGTTTAAGGCGCGTTTAAGCGCCCTTTGCGCACTTTATATATAATTGTATATCAGGTGCATACAGGAAGTAATCATATGAACAGACTTTATAAAACGCTTATATGCGACAAACAGGCGTCGCTTACGGTTACAGATACGACCGACCTCGTGCAGAGGGCGCGCGACGTGCACTCGCTCGACGCCGCGGCGGGCAAGACGCTCGGCGAGCTTTTGACCTGCGGCGTGTATATGGCGGGGTGCTTGAAGAGTGAAAAGGGAGCAATCTCCATTACAATAAAGGGAGCCGAAGGCGGCGGGAGCGCCAGCGTTTCGGGCGATATAGACCTGCATATGCGCGGGTATATCGACGGCTCGGCGGGCGGCAGGCTTAAAGGCGGCTTTATGACGGTTGTCAAGGACGACGGCTTTTACCGCCCCTTCACGGGCGCGTGCGAGCTGATATCCGACGACGTTTCGGAGAATATGGAGCACTATTTCGACCTTTCCGAGCAGATTCCCACCAAGGTGCGCGTGGGCGCGAAGTTCGACGGCGAAAAGTGCCTTGCGGCGGGCGGCGTGGTGCTGCAACTTCTGCCGGGGCATACCGACGAAGTTGAAAAATTCGCCGAAGAAAAGTTTGCGGAAATTGGCGACGTCGCCGAAGATATCCGCACCCTCGGCGCGGAAGGGCTTATAAAGAAGTACTTTTCGCAGCAGACCGCAGGCGTGCATATGTACATAACCGAACCGCAGTATAAGTGCAACTGCTCGCGCGGGAAGATAGCAACCCTCCTTCTTTCGGTGGGCAAAAGCGAGCTTGAAAATATTCTTAAAGAGCAGGGCGAAGTTTCGGTGCATTGCCACTACTGCAACACAGACTACAAATTTCTTAAAGAGGACATAGATAAGTTATTTAAATGAGCAGGGAAGCCATTGATTTCAGCGACGACAGGCTACTTACCTTAGCCGCCCGCAAGCTGGACGACCACAACTTAATAGGCGCGCTCAAAATCCTTAACAAGAACGCCGAACTCAACTTCGACGACGACCGCTCGTTTATGCTGTATGCCGAGGTGTTCGACGATATGGAGCTTTACGAAAAGTCTGTGAACAACTGGTTCCGCTATCTCGACGAAGCTCCCGAAGGCGACCTTGCCGACGCCTACGAAGGGCTTGCCGTAAACTATATGAACCTCGACAACGAGCACTTTGCCGCGTATTACTACAACAAGCTGCTCATAGAAACGGACGACCTCTCGCCCGACGCCAGAAGGGAGATTATAGACGGGTTTCTGCGCAAAAGGGAAAATCCTCTGCACTTCGTATACCCGCCGCAGATTGCCGATTTTTCTGCCGAGATGTCGCGCGGGGTGGAGTTTATGCGCGCGCAGCAGTACGACAGGGCAATCGAGCAGTTCGACAAGGTGACCGAGGGCAACCCCCGTTATTTTTCGGCGCGCAACTACATCGCAATGTGCAACATAATCTGCGACAAGTGCGACGAAGCCGAGGCGGAATGCCTTTCCATACTCAAAGCAAAGCCCGACGACGTGCAGGCGCTCACCACGCTCGCAGCCGTAAAGACAGAGCAGAAAAAGGCCGACGAGGGCAGGGAGCTTGCCTTCAAACTTGTCAGCCTGAACGCGAAGGACCCCGACGACATATATAAAATTGCCACGGTGTGCTGCGAAAACAAGCTGCACAAAGAGGCGTTCGAGCTGTTCTGCAAGCTGGAAGGCGACTTTGCCTACGATACCACGGTGCTCTATTTCAAGGCGATAGCCGCCTATAACAGCGGCAACTACGAAGAGAGCTTTGCCGCCTTCGACAAACTTTTAACCATAAATCCAGACGCCGTTGTGGCGCGCTACTATCTGCGCCGCGCGCGCGAAAACGTTGCGGCGGGAAAGCAGGAGGAGTTCGGTTATTTTTACCGCCTGCCCCAGGACGTGCGCGAAAGCTCGCTCGAATTTTTATCGGCCTTCTACCGCCTGCCCAGGCGGGGCGCGATGAAGCTCGCCAAGGACGTGAACGTTCTGGAATGTATAAAGTGGAGCTTCGACGAAACGGAAAATTCAGAAGATAACCAGCTCCACCTCGTCGCGGCGCTGTGCGCCGTCAAGGGCGGGTACGACGACTATGTGCGCGGCCTGCTTTTAAACGCATTTTTATCGGACGGGCTTAAAATTTCCGTCCTGCACGACATCTGCGAGCGCAACGAAGATAACCAGTTCGGCGTGGTCATCTGCAACATATATAAGTGCGTAGATATTTACGCACTGCACATAGGCAGGGCAAAGCGCAAACATTTTCTTTCGGCATATTCCGTGCTTGTGTCGCGCTTCGGAATACTCGACGAAGGCTATTCCGCCAAGTTCTGCGGCGCGGCAGAACGGCTTTACAAGGCAATGTCGCGCTACGGCAACCTTGAACTTGCCGCCGGCGAGCGCGCCCTCTCCGCCGCAATGTTCACCGTTTCGGGAATAAGGCAGTCAGAGGTGCCCCAAAGCGACGTGTGCAGCTTTTTCGACGCCGATAAAAAGGCGTACGAGGCGATAATGGAGGCTATGCAATGAAGTTATACGATTTCGACGGAATGTTCGATAAGAGGCTTTCCGAATATATATCCAAAAACGCGGGCAAGTTCAAAGAGGAAGAGTGGGAAGATATGATTCCCGAAATGTACGCAAAGTTCGGCAACACCGTTTTGAAGTCGCTGGGGACAAGCCCCAACGGCTACTATGCCGCAATGCAGCCCGCCGAGCTTGTAAAGTGCCTGCGCGCGCACGTAAAAAACGGCGTGCCCGTTTCTGAATTTTTATGCAGGGCGATAGAGGCGCGCCCCGAGTGCGAGGCTATGCTTCTTCCCCTTTTAGACGGCGCCGAAGAGGGGCTCAAACAGTATGTGGTGAACATTCTGGGCTCGTCGCCCGCGGCTATCCCCGCATATATGCGCCTTATAGAGCGCGAGGAGGACGAGGACTTCAAAAACCAGTGCGCCGACTTTATAAAGGAGAACGCCGACCTGGTTAAAGAGCGCGCGCTCGAAAATTATAAAAACGGAGTGCAGCGGCCGCTTATGCTGGAAATTCTTTCAAAGGTAAAGGGGCGTGACGAGCGCATATTCGATATCCTTTTAAAGGAGTTCCGCTCGGGCGACGACGTGCCTATGCTTGCGGGATATCTGGCCTCTTACGGCGATGAAAGAGTACTTCCCTACCTTTTGGACAAGATAGACGAAGAGGGCATATCGTATGTCGAGTTCCAGGAACTTAAATACGCGATAGAGGCGCTCGGCGGCGAATACACCAAACAGCGCGACTTTTCTGGCGACGAATATTACGAGCTCATACATTCGCACAGCGTATCTTCCGCCGATATCTTTTCGGCGTTCGAAGAGGGCGCCGAAGGCTCGGGTAAGGCCAATTGACCGCACAATATGCCGCAAATACTGCGTTTTTAAGGGGGGGGTAAGCAATATGAACGGCGCAAAAGCTAAAATCCTTGTTTTCTGCCTGTCGCTTCTTTTTGGCGGCCTTTGCTTCGGTCTGTGCTTTCTTGACGTCGAGGCCTTCTATCCCGCAAAAATCGCGGGGACGGTGATTTTTACAGTATGGGGCTTTTCTGCAATTCCCGCATATGTTGCGGCGGTTGCCTTGATGCGCGCCCGCGCGGAAGGACTGTATTCGCGCTTCGGCTTTTTTGCGTATTCTTTGTGGATACTCGTTGCAATACTGCCGCTTCTGCTTGCGCCGTTTTTTATGGTGTATTACTACATACCAAAAAATTTGTGACGGAAAAATTTAAAATGTTTATAAAAATGGGGCGTGGCGGACGAAAATTTTTTCGTCCGCCACGCCCATTACTTTACAAAATTCTGCAATAATTGCGGCATATTGCCGCGGCAATCAGCCTGTTCCGCCTGCGGTTTTGCTTTTGAGCGCCTTCTGCTGTTTTTTGAACATATCGTTGGCCTGGTCTATCATATCCTTCTTTGCGGGCGCGGCTTCGTAATATCCGCGCGCGCTCATCTGCTGGTACAGCGTATACTGGTTTTCAGCCACGCCCAAAAGATTGTCTGTAAAACTCTTTCTCACGTTCTTGCCGTCGCCCTCGTACAGCGCGGTGGTATAAAGGCTCATCAGCGCCTTTTCGCTGTCAAGCATATCCTGCAATGCGTCCTTTTCGCAAAGGCTTGTGTCACTCTTTGTAAGTTTCATCTTTTCCTCCTTTTCAGCCAAGTTGTTTCAAAAGCGCGTTGTAGCGCTTTTCGTGCGCGTCTGCTATGCAGGTCATACAATCGGCAAGCGCAGGGTCTGTAAGCGTGTTGGAATACATTCTCGCTTTCTTGCAAATCAGGCCTTCCGTCGTCAGGGCCTGCGAAAGCATTGTAAGTTCTTTTGCGGTGATAGAATCTGCCATATAAAACACCTCCGCAAAAGTTTTTGCCACGCCAGCGCGTTTTTATACGCCCGCTTTATCCGTATGCCGTCATTTTGCTGCGCGG
>ERZ1643246.4800-NODE-4800-length-10383-cov-3.521592_pt1 | contig 10383 bp, 9 predicted proteins | sample MGYA00579265_ERZ1643246 | MGnify/ENA primary metagenome ERZ1643246 (study PRJEB29033, sample SAMEA4952261) | chicken gut metagenome | biome: Broiler Chicken; feature: Gastrointestinal Tract; material: Caecum | place: Ireland | collected 2018 | study: Broiler...
CTGTCGCCAATTTCAATTTTATCGCCGGGCATATCGCCGTGCATCATAGTTGCGTTGTCTACCTCCGGTGCAGTCCAATCAGAAAGACCAGATAAAATCGTCAGCACATTACTTGTCATTTCGACACCTCTCCTTGTTGTTGCAAATCGGCTGCGCAAACCGTTTTTTGCGCGGCGTGTTTGCACAGTACTACATTTTTATTATACTATGTGACACATCAATTTTCCAGTCACTTTCAAAAATCAGAAAAAGCTTGGTGGTTTTCACAAAGAAAGAAAAGCCGCAGGCAAATAATCGTTAAAAAATACACAAAATCCTTTTCTCTGTGCAGCAATGTTTCCGCCGGCTGGTGCACAGCCCCGCTTATACACGCTGCAATGCCCGTGAAACACTCCAGTAAAAGCGGTCTTTCCCAACCTTCTGCGTAATCCCGCTGCGCTGCATCATTTCGTTCACACTTTGTGATACGCCGCACACACCGACAATGATCTGTTTTTCCTGTAAGCGCTCCACCAGCTGTAAAAAGGCTTGCGCACCGGAAATGTCCATATAGGAAGTGCCGCGCATCGAAAACAGCACTGCCGGGGCTCCCTGCACCATATCGTAGATGGCGGCAATCTGCTCCGTATTGGCAAAAATGACCGAGCCCGTCACATACACCACCTGTGCCGAACGATATTCTTCTTCAATTTCGTCGGGTTTATCCAAGCGTTCGGGATTCACACGTTCATAATTGATTTCCAGTTGAGACAAGCGCACTACCAAAAGGATAAGCGCCACAATCACGCCCGCCAAAATGGCAATGGTTCAGTCGAACAAAACAGCAGCGGCCATCGTTGCGCCAAATTTTAAGATGGCGCCTTTAAAGCGGTGGCTGAATAGATAGCGAATGGTTTTCCATTCGTTCATGCGCCAAGCCGTTACCATCAAAACGCCCGCCAAAACGCTCAAAGGAATTTGCGCCATAACAGGAGCAAGCAGCAGCATCGACACCAGCAAAACCACCGCATGAACCATGCCGGTCAGGCGCGTCTGCGCCCCGGACTTCATGGCGACGCTGGTACGCGCAATGGCGGCTGTGGCCGGAATACCGCCAAAAAACGGCGAAAGCAAGTTGCCTACGCCTTGCGCAATCAATTCGCGGTCACTGTTCAAAGGAACACCCGTCATGCGCGCTGCACTGGCTCCGCACAGAAGGCTTTTAATCATACACAGCGCCGCAATGCTGATCGCCGGCGGCAAAAGCGCCTGAATTTTTTGAAAGTTCATCCCCTCCAAAGTGAATCGCTCCGGCAGCAGCAGCGTTGTCGGAATTTCGCCTACACGCACAGCATTCGGAAACGCGAATACTGCCAGCAGAGCGGCCAAAATAATGCCAACTAAAGACGAAGGAACCACGCTGTTCCAACGCTTGGGATACACCACCATCATCAGCACTACGAACAAGCCCAGTGTCACCGCGCCCAAGTTGATTTGGAAAATGCCATTGGTCAGCCAATGCAGCAATTTTTCCACTGCGGTGCTGCCCTGCGAGGTGGTGCCAAAAAAGTTATCGACCTGCCCCAGCGCAATCACGACAGCGATACCGGAGGTAAAACCTGTAATGACCGGCATAGGCAAATAAGCCGTCACGCGGCCCAAGTGGAAAATTCCGGCCAAAACCAGCAAAACTCCGGCCAAAACGGTGGCCGCAAACACACCGGACATTCCATACTGCGCCACAATCGACATTAAAATAGCCGCCATTGCACCGGTTGGGCCGGAAATTTGGTAGAAAGCACCGCCAAGCAAGCTGATGACAAAGCCGCAAATCACTGCCGTCAGCAAACCCGATGCAGCGCTTGCCCCGCTGCCCACGCCAAAGGCCAGCGCCAGCGGCAGTGCTACCGCCGCCACCGTTACAGCGGCCATTAGGTCTTTTGCGAATTTTGCCGCGTTATAACCGGCAAATTCTGATCGTAGCTCCTTCCAATAACTTTTCACATCAATACACCCTTTTTTTCGTATGACTGCCATCCGTTGGCATATCACTTCTTTCCTTTATCATATCACGAGGATGCTGTTTTTCAAACTGTTTTTCCGACAAAAAAAGCTGTGCAGCGGTTTTGAACTGCTGTACAGCTTTGCATTGCTTTTTTATACTGCCTTATTTTAAACCGTACCCATTCCTACGGGCATCATCAGCACCTTACCTGTGCCGCGATATACGTTGACCAGCCCTTCGCCCGAGGCGGCAGAACCGAGCAAACTCTTGCCCGAGCGCTCCACTGTAAACGCCAGCCCGGCGCTCCACGCCACGGCATAGTTGCCGTCAATTTTCAGCACATCGTTTTCCAGCGTTACCTCAATCAATTCCTCTCTGGGGCAATCGGCCTCGATGCAAAATACACCGGCGCCGTTCAAGCTCAAATTGAACAGACCTTCGCCGCCGGCCACCGCCGAGGAAAAGCTGGAGCGCATGACCGCTTTGTGCTTTAAACGGGAGTCACACGCCAAAAACAGGCCGTCATCCAAAACCACTGCGCCGCCCCATTCGGCTGCATCCATTAAAATCAAGTGCTTATAAGTCGGCTCCAGCATCATCATTCCGCTGCCGGTATACTCCGGCTTAATGGTGCTTTCTCCGCTGGCCTTTCCGCGCATCGCTTTGCCCAGCAAATCTCCCACGCCTTTAATGCCGGTGGTGGCGTTCACATCACCCACCATCCACTGCATTGCCCCGGCCTGCACGGTCACTTGGGCTTTGCTGAGGTCGCACAGCACCTGACGTTTTTTCACATTCATTTCAGCACAGTAATAAGCAGCCATAGCCGAACCGGGCTGAATACTCAAATCTTTTTGATGTTCAATCACGGTAAAGGGGCCCATTTGCTGCACGATTTTCACATTGGGGTTGTTGGTCAAATTTGCAATTTGATACATAGGTAGTTCTCCTTTTCAAAAATTTGGGCAGTAAAAGCTCATTCTTATTTTTATCAAAAACCGTGTATGTGCTGATTTCATTATACCACTGCTTTTCAAAAAAGGAATGTCTATTTGCAAAAACTTTTTTTAAAGGAATATTTTTTGTTTCCGGTGTAATTGCTGCTGTAATGGTTTCCCCATCCTGTACGGCAGCTTTCTGAACACCGAGCTTGTTCTCGTTCTCATCCAGCAAAACAACATAAATTTTGTCGTAACCGTCCGGCAAAGCCGCTTTTAACTGTACACTTTGGCCGTCGGTGGTCGCTGCTTGCGCAGAAAAAGTTTGCTCCCCTTTTAAAAATACTTTCCACCCATCTTCCTGCGGAGTCACTTCACCAAATTCCGACGCATGGAAGCTATATGCAATTTGATTGCAGTCGAGATACATTGCCGGTAAAGCCCAGCGCTTGCGTTTCGGCTTCTTGTGCGGAAAGCAAAAACAGCTTATCTTGTGTCACTTGTCCCTCTGTGTCCACTTGAGAAACTACAATTGCATTTTGCTCTTCCGGGCTAAACTGGGTTCCCAAAAGCGTTTGCTCTCCGCCCGCATTGTTTTCGCCATTTAAAAAGGCTCTTAGGTCGCTGTCCTGCCAGGAGGCGCCTTCAGGGCTTGCATCAAATGCCACATCTGTTTTGAGCATCTGCTCCGAAAGCAAAAATAATTTTTCTCCCGTTTGCAGAACGCGCCATGGAACGCCTCCAAAATAAAGCCTGTCGCCTGTCCACATGGAGGCGCCAGCCGCTTGCGCAGGCGCTTGAACGGCGATTTGTTCCGGCCAGCCCTGCCTTACCTGCGCGCCTTCCTGCGTATAAACTGCGGCGCCGGCAACGAGTAAAAATGCGGCAATGGGGGCAATCGCCTTATGCCATCGAAACTTGTTGTGCAAAATATTCACTTCTCCTTTCTTGGTTCACAGCAGACGGAAAGCAAATGTTGGCTGCGCTTGTGTGACTTGTGCTGTGTTTGCGAAAAAAACAGTTAAAAGCTTTTAACAGAATAACACTTAATGCTGACATCAGCCGTTTGTTTTGCACTTTTTTGCATATTACCGGTTGAAAAAGCGCTTTTCGGGCAAAAAAGGTCAAAAAAATAAAGGCATACCTAAAAAGCGAATGTTTTGCTGATCACTCAGTCGGCAAACATTGCATTGCAAAAGGTGCACATGAACTGAAAAAGCTTCTTGTACCCTCGTCGCTCTGCGATTTGCACACAAAACTCCGTTTTATCTTTTTAGGTATGCCTAAATGAAGAGAAACAATATTCCCTAAAAGGGTTTCTTTTCTTACATCAGCTTACGATACAAAGCGGCAATTTCTTCCACAGAAGTATCTTTCGGGTTGCCCGGACGGCAAGCATCCGCGTAAGCAGACTCGGAGAGGAACTGCACGTCCTCCTCCTTGACGATTTCTTTGAGGTCGGCGGGAATGCCCACGTCCGCAGAAAGCTTTTTCACCGCCTCGCAAGCTGCTTTGCGGTACTCGTCCTGCGTCATGGAATCAACACCCTCAACGCCCATCGCGCGGGCGATTTCGCGGTATTTCTCACCGGTGCACTCTGCGTTGTACTCCATCACAGTGGGCAGCAAAATAGCGTTTGCCACACCGTGCGGCGTGTCATACACAGCGCCCAAGCTGTGTGCCATCGAATGAACAATACCAAGGCCAACGTTGGAGAAGCCTTGACCTGCAATGTACTGTGCCAATGCCATGCCCTCACGGCCTTCGGGCGTATTATCCACAGCACCGCGCAGGTGTTTGGCAATCAGCTCGATGGCTTTCAGGTGGAACATGTCGGTCATCTCCCAAGCGCCCTTGGTGATGTAGCCCTCAATGGCGTGGGTCAGCGCATCCATACCGGTTGCGGCGGTCAAGCCTTTGGGCATAGAGGACATCATGTCGGGGTCAACGACAGCCACTTCGGGAATATCATTGGTATCCACGCACACAAATTTGCGGCGTTTTTCCACGTCGGTGATGACGTAGTTGATGGTAACTTCGGCTGCCGTTCCCGCCGTGGTGGGAACCGCAATGGTAAACACCGCGTGCTTTTTGGTGGGAGCAACGCCTTCCAAGCTGCGCACATCGGCAAATTCAGGGTTATTGACGATAATGCCCACAGCTTTTGCCGTATCCATCGAAGAACCGCCGCCGATGGTAACAATGCTGTCTGCGCCGCTGGCTTGGAATGCCTTTACGCCGTTCTGCACGTTCTCGATGGTGGGGTTGGGCTTAATGTCGCTGTACAGCTCATAAGCAAGGCCCGCTTTCTCCAACAGGTCGGTTACTTTTTTGGTTACGCCGAATTTCACCAGATCGGGGTCGGAGCAAACAAAAGCTTTCTTGTAGCCGCGTGCCGTCAACTCCGGCACAATATTCTCAATTGCGCCTTTGCCGTGATAAGAAATTGTGTTCAATACAATACGATTTGCCATTGGAAAACATCTCCCTTTCACCTATCTAAAAATTAACGATAAAGCGGGCCGTAGTGTTTGCATGCCGCAAAGTCGGCCGCTTCAAGGTTGTCGGTACCAAATGCCGCCCAAGTGTGCGGACGGTAAATCTTCTCGTCCTCCACGTTGTGCATGCTGACGGGAATGCGCAGCATAGAAGCCAATGTAATAAGGTCAGCGCCCACATGGCCGTACACCGTAACGCCGTGGTTGGCGCTCCAGTTTGCCATCACGCTGTAAACGTCTTTAAACGCGCCCTTGCCCGTCAGCTTCGGCACAAACCAAGTGGTGGGCCAAGTGCGGTCGGTGCGGTTGTCCAGCACAGCATGTTCTGCTTCAGGCAGGGTTGCGGTGTAGCCTTCTGCAATTTGCAGCATGGGGCCGACGCCCTCGGCAATGCTCACGCGCAGCAGCGTGACCGGCATTTCCGCCTGTGTTTTAAAGTGGCTGGAGAATCCGCCGCCGCGGAAGTATTCGTAGTTGGCACGGCACCAGTCGGTGGCCTGCAAGCACGCATTCACGTCCTGCTCGGTCATCTCCCAGAAGGGCTTCATGCAGCCTTCGCCGTTTTCGTTTTTCGATGCGCCGGTGCAGTCAAGCGCCGTTGCGCCGGAGTTGATCAGGTGAATAAAGCCGTTTGCCGCTTTGCCCTGCGCCTTTTTGCCGGTGACGCGCTCGTAAGCCTCGGGGCTCCAATAAGTGCGCACATCATGGAAGCAGGGTGCGGTGTTGGTCACCAGTGTACCCAGCATCATGGCAACGCCGTTCAGCGTGTCGTTCTCGGTGGCAAACGGTGTGGGGGCTTTGGTGCCGTTCCAGTCGAAGGTCGAAGCCAAAATTGCCTCGGTGAAGTCGCCGTTCGGCAGCCAGTCCGTCCAGTTGCGCTGGCCTTGGAAACCGCCTGCAATGGCGTTCTTGCCCAGCGCTTCCTCATGCCAGCCCAGCTCGGCGAGCTTCGGGTTGCCATAGAGAATATCGCGCATAATGATGCTCATTTTTGCAATGAATTCCCAATCCTTATCGGCGGGAACCACCTTGGATTTCGTGATAATTTCGGGCAGGTTTTTGCCCTCGTTGCAGTCAAGGCCCTCTTTGCAGTTGGCGCGAATCCAGCTAAGCGCCTTTTCGTATTCCTCGGGGTCGTAAATGCCCAGCGTCACGCGGCGCAGGATTTCGGTGAGGTCGCACCACTCAGCGCGGATACCAAAATATTTTTGGAACATTTCCGCGTCGCAGTAGCTGCCCATAATACCCATGGAAACAGCGCCCATATTGACGTAAGCTTTGTTTTTCATCCAGCCCACGGCAACGGCACAGCGTGCATAGCGCAGAATTTTTTCCTGTACATCGGCAGGAATGGTTTCGTCGGTAGCATCCTGCACGTCGTGGCCGTAGATGGCAAAAGCGGGCAATCCCTTTTGGGTGTGTGCCGCCAGCACAGCGGCCAGATAAACCGCGCCGGGACGTTCGGTGCCGTTAAAGCCCCAAACTGCCTTGATGGTTTTCGGGTCCATATCAAACGTTTCGCTGCCATAGCACCAGCAGGGGGTCACGGTGAGTGTCGCCACCACATTTTCGCGGCTGAATTTATCCTGGCAAGCCGCGGCCTCCGCGCCGCCGCCGATGGTGCTGTCCGCAATCACGCACTGTACGGGTGTGCCGTCGGGATAGCGCAGATTTTCGCTGATTAAAGCTGCGGCACGCTTTGCCATGCCCATGGTTTGTGTTTCGAGGCTCTCACGCACGCCGCCCCAGCGGCCGTCAATGGTAGGCCGAATACCGATTTTGGGATACATCATGTTGACTCTCCTTTTCTAAAAAAACGTTCCGCACACGCCCAGCGCTCGCTGTCCTTGGGCACATATTGTGTGACCGTTTCAATTTTTTGTATCATCGCCCGCCCTTCGGCAAGGCTGTCAATTTCTCCAAGCGCTTTCAGCTGAAGCAGCAAATTGCCCAGCGCCGTTGCTTCCACCGGGCCGGCTTGCACGGGAACGCCCAGCACGTCCGCCGTCAGCTGGCACAAAAGTGCCGCTTGGCATCCGCCGCCCAAAATATGCAGCGTTTCAAAGCGCTTTCCGGTGATATTCTGCATTTCCAAAAAGGTTGCGCGGTACTGCCACGCAAGGCTTTCGTAAATGCAGCGCGCTACCTCACCGACGCTTTGCGGCACAAATTGACCGGTTGCACGGCAATATTCCCGAATGCGCTCGGGCACATCGCCCGGTGCGGCAAACTGCGGCGCATTTACGTCAATGAAGCATTTCATCGGCTCGGCTTGCTCGGCCATGGCGGCAATTTCGCCAAAGCTGTACGCTTTGCCCTCGCGCTGCCATTGCCGGCGGCTTTCCTGAATCAGCCACAGACCGGTGATATTTTTTAAATAATTGATTTTTCCGTTTGCGCCCAGCTCGTTCGACATTTCTGCCTCGCGGCTTTGCGCGGTTAAAACAGGGGCATCCAGCTCACAGCCGAACAGGCTCCAGGTGCCGCACGACAAAAACGCGCTGTTTTCCCCTTGTGCGGGCATCGCCGCCACGGCGCTTTGAGTATCGTGACCGGCCACGGCCACCACCTTTGCGCCCTGATATTCCCCAATCACTGTTCCGCTTTGCATCAGCGGCGCAAAAATCTCTTTGGGAATTTCAAATGCCGAAAGCACGGCTTCGCTCCACGTCTTTTTCTGCAAATCCAGCATTTGTGAGGTAGAGGCAATGCTTTGTTCACAAACAGCCTTTTTACAAAGCTGGTAGGCAAACAAATCCGGCATAAACAGCACTTGCTTTGCTTTGGAAAGGTCGGTTTCCATCAGCTGAAACAGCGTATTGATGGCCATCAGCTGGCTTCCCGTCGCCGCGTACAGGTCTTGTGCGCTCATCACGGAAAACGCCTTTTCCATGGTGTGCTGGGTTCGGCTGTCGCGGTAATGGACAGGCTTTTCCAGCAAATTGCCGTTTTCGTCCAAAAGGCCGAAATCTACGCCCCAAGTGTCAAAGGCGATGCTGTCCACAGGGCCCGCCAATTCCAAAGCCCGATATACTTCCCCCATCAGCTCGGGGAAATTCCAGCGCAGATGGCCGTTTTCCTCAATGGGGTTATTTTCAAACCGGTGAATTTCCCGGTAGGTCAACGCGCCGTTTTCATATTCGCCCAAAATGGCGCGTCCGCTGGAAGCGCCGAAGTCAAACGCCAGCAACTTTTTCACTGCACCACGCCCTTTAATCACGTTTATTTCAAGCCGTTATCGAACTTTTTATAGCCGGGATGGCGGCCTGTTACTTTGTAGTAGCCGCGCAGGTCAATCAGCTTTTGAATATTCTCGCGGCTGATGTCCTTGCTGCCGCCCAAGATGACGGCGTTGATGGTGATTTTCGCCCACAGCTCCAAGCTCTCCATGCGATAAAAGGCGGTGATCACGTCGCTGCCCACAGCCAGTGCGCCGTGGTTCTCCAGCAGCATTACGTCGTGCTCCTCCAAATACGGCTCGATGGAATCGGGCACTTCGGACGTGCTGGGCGTGCCGTAGGGTGTCAGGGGCACACTGCCGATGACAGCCACATCCTCAATCATATTGTACATATCCATCGCTTTATGCGCCACAGCAAAGCCTGTCGATCCGGGAGGGTGTGCATGAACGACGCTCCACACATCGGGGCGCTTTTCATAGCAGCGCAAATGCATTTTAATCTCACTGGACGGACGCAGACCCTCCGCCGCTTCCACGATATTGCCGTCTGCATCAATGCGAATCAGCTTTTCCGGCGTGATAAAGCTTTTGCTCATACCGGTGGGAGTGCAAAGGAAGGTGCCGTCCTCCAAGCGTGCCGAAACGTTGCCGTCGTTTGCCGCTACCCATCCAAGCTGCCACATCTTGTGGCACACATCGCAGATTTGTTCTTTGATTGTCTGAATATCCATCTTTTATATCCTTTCCTGCATCTAAATTCGATGAATCTTTTCCACATCGCATACAATGGTATACTTGCAAAAAATGATTTTTTATCCGTGGGATTATGCCCTACATGTGAATTATAACGCGCCGCCGCACTTTGCACAATGTCATCTTTAAACAAATTAACAATCTGAAATTTATCACTGATGACCTTAATAAAAATTATTCCACATCGTGGTATCCGCTTTGATTCCCCTTTGGAACATCGAAAAAGCACGCTGTAACACCAATAAGTCCATTGATATTTTGATGTCGCTGCCGTTTTCACCGTGTTTTAAATCGGGCTGCTTTTAGCATTTGTTAATTTTTGTTAACAAAACAATGAGCATTTTTGGGTTTGCTGCATAAAAAAACAGCGAACCGTTTGCCGCCGCTTTCCGTATACAAACAGAAAGCAAAGCAGTCAAAGGGTTCGCTGTTGGATGCTGCGGTTTTATTCCAGCACGGTTCCAACCGGAAAGGCCGCGCGAAATACCTTTCGCACCAACGACCCTGCAATAAGCAGCTGTAAAGGCAGCGCCATGACAAAATTGCGCGGAATATTGTACAGCCATGCGCCGAGAATATGGCTCCAATCTCCCGTATGTACCGCCCCTTCCATAGCGCCATACAGCGACATGATGATCACCATGGGCACTACCATGCAGGAGGATACACAAATTACTTTTTTAAGCACAGAATCTTCCGGCTTCACCAAAAAGCCAAATGCAACGCCTTTCGCTATTTTGGACACGAAAAACCAGTCGCAGCACATAGCGAAAACATAAGCAATCGGAAAGCCAACCCACGCGGCAGTGATGACCTCAAAATCCAGCTTTCCATATTGAAGTGCAACGTTATAAACGCTCATCCAAAGCACCATGACAAAGCACATCAATACCGTGTAAATTAAACTCTCTCTTTTGTTTTGCGGCATACCAACTTTTTCTCCTTCCATTGTCGGGCTTTTGCGCCCTACATAATTATTTTACCAGACGCAAAACCCTGCATGTAAGTATTTTTTTGCAGTCAGAATGG
>ERZ1643246.4801-NODE-4801-length-10382-cov-5.782415_pt1 | contig 10382 bp, 7 predicted proteins | sample MGYA00579265_ERZ1643246 | MGnify/ENA primary metagenome ERZ1643246 (study PRJEB29033, sample SAMEA4952261) | chicken gut metagenome | biome: Broiler Chicken; feature: Gastrointestinal Tract; material: Caecum | place: Ireland | collected 2018 | study: Broiler...
TTTATGAGCGGTACAGAATGAACGATGAGAAGGTACATCTGGAGTTTTCTGTTTTTCATGAAAAATAGGAAGACTTGCGGACAAAGAACAGAAGGTTCTCCCCTGCTGGCAGGAGCGGGGGAGGAACTTTCAGGGACAAGAGGCAGAGCGTTTCTATAACTATCGGACGAAAAATCGGCAGCCGGGAGCAAACAAAGCCCCCGGCTGCCCTTCTCTATCCGAAAAACTATCCCAATCTTTTTACCCTTCCAACTTCTCCCGAAACGCCCCCAACAGCCTGTCATTCTCCTCCGGTTTCATAAAACAGAACCTCACATACCGGTTATCCAGAAACGGAAACGTCGAGCAATCCCGGATCATCAATCCCTGCCGGATACAATGATCAAAAAGATCCTGCGAACTCACATCCGGCTTCCGGATCCGGACCAGCATGAAATTCGCCATGGGCTGGTAGACCTTCACCGAATCCCATCCCGACAGTTCCTGGAACATCCGATCCCGTTCCGAGCTGATCAGCTCCCGGGTAAGGCGGATGTACTCATCATCCGGAAACATCAGCCGCCCGGCAATTTCCGCCAGAGAGTTGATGGTCCAGGGATTTTTCCTGGTGTTGATGGCCTTGATGAGATCCTGATTGCCTGTGATCGCATACCCCAGCCGCAGTCCCGGTGCCGCGAAGAATTTGGAAGTTCCCCGCAGGATAATCAGATTCGTATAATAATTCGTCAGGGGAACGCAGGTGATATCCGCCTCGCTGGGGGCAAATTCCACATACGTCTCATCCACCATGACAAAGATGCCGTACTGCAGGCAGGCGTCCAGGATCCGCCGCATCTGGCCGCAGGTGATGGCGGTGGAGGTGGGATTGTTGGGGTTGCACAGCACCAGCAGATCCACCTGATCGGAGAGGTGGGTGCAGAAATCCTCCACATCCATGGCAAATCCGTTCTCCTCCTTCAGCGGATAGTACAGCGTCGTCCCTCCGCCCAGGGCGATTTCCCGCTCATATTCCGAGTAGGTGGGCCCCAGGATCAGAGCCTTTTTGGGATGACGGGTCTGGATAAACAGGGAAATCAGCTCTGTGGATCCATTCCCCACGATGATATTTTCAAAATCCGTGTCCGCGTATCGGGCAATGCACTGGCGCAGGGCCGTGTACTCCCGGTCCGGATAGGTGGTGATGGCGTCCAGATTCTCCGCCAGCGTGGATTTCAGCCGGTAGGAGATCCCCAGGGGGTTCACATTGGCGCTGAAACTGATGATATCCTCCTTTTTAATATGATAAATCTGCTCGATGGCTTCCAGGTCGCTGCCGTGGAAATGGTCTTTGTGCTGTATCATAATCTCCCTCTTTTCTTGCAACGTCGTATTTTGTAGTGTATAATGATAACTATGTAACTATTCAGCTTTCGAATGTCCCGCGAGATGTCACGCTGCGATGGCAGTGGGATCTTGAGACATGCGGGCGTCAGGCTGCGGGAAGCGCAGCCTGTGTGCATGCTTTTGTGACAGTGAAGCCGGAAGGCTGAACTGTTACACAATTATGAGCTAATATAAATCATCGGGCCCCTGCTTTCGCGGCCCGTACTAATAATATAATCACAGGGTAAATTTCGTCAAGCCCAAAGGTAAAGCAGGTGATACTTTGAAGAGAAGAATGGAGCAGTTGATAAACGGAAGATTTGAATATGAAGTGCCGGCGCTGGTGCTTTCCGAAAAGGAAATCTCCGGGGAAGTGATCCAGGGGGAGACCTTCCGCGGGGAGTTCGGTATCGGCGCGGAGGATAACCGCAGGATCAAGGGGATGGTCATGTCCTCCAGCCGCAGAGTCATGGTGGGAAAGGAAAAATTTTCCGGCAATGCGGTGCGTATCCCCTTTGTGGTGGACGCCAACGGACTGGCGGCGGGGGCCGTGATTTCGGAGACCATCACCATCAACAGCAATCTGGGAGAGTATCAGCTGCCGGTCCGGGTGCGGGTGACGGCGGAGGAGATTCATACCTCCCTGGGAACCGTCCGCACCCTGGATGAGTTCGCGCGCCTGGCAGCTTCGGATTACCGGGAGGCTTTCCGACTGTATACCAGCAGGGTATTTCCCCAGATTCTCGCGGGGGCGGACAGCCGGTTTGACAGCCTGTATCAGGGGATGTCCCAGAACCCGGTGACCTATCAGCATATGGAGGAGTTTCTTATTGCCGCGGGCAGGAAGGAACCGGTGCATATCCGGCTGGAGAAGGACCGGAAGGATATGGAGCGGGTGGAGAGTACCCTGAAGGATTCCCTGGAGATTCTGCGGGACAGCTGGGGGTATCTGCGGATTGACATCCAGACGGAGGGGGATTTCCTACAGGTGGAGAAGAAGGTGCTCACCGATGACGATTTCATCGGCAGCGTCTGCAGCCTGGATTTTCTGGTGGTGAAGAACCGGCTGGGGAAAGGAAAGAAGTTTGGAAGAATCCTGCTGAAAACCGTCTACGAGACGGTGGTGTTTGAGGTGACCGCCTCCCGGGGGCAGGATTATGAGCTGAATACGGGGAAAACCGAGAAGACGGCCCGGCTGAAACTGGCCCGTCTGTATGAGCAGTTCGGGAAACAGCAGCTGACCAGGGACGAATGGCAGAACCGGACCATGGAAGTGCTGGACGGACTGAAAAATGCCGGGTGTTTTCTGACAGAGCATCAGCTTTATGAGGCGTTTGTCTGGAGATGCTGTGAAAATATGACCAGGAGCATTGCCGCCCTGTGGCCGCTGCGGGAGGTGAATTTTACCCGGGAGCAGATGGAAGAGGAGGGCGTTTACCTGACGCTGGCGGGGCTTGACGGGATTTTGCCGCCCCAGGAGCAGGAGGCGGCTTTCGACCGGGTGCAGACCCTGTACCGGATGAAGCCCAACAGCCTGGTGCTTCTGCTGTGTCTGTTCGCGGTGGATGAGGAATACAAAAATTCGCCGGCAAAGCGGCTGTATATGATGGAAGAGCTGGCGGATCTGGGATGCAGCAGTCCGTTTCTGTATCTGGCGGCCTGCAGGGAGCTTGCCGGGGATGAGAATCAGCTGAAGCGGCTGTCGCCTTTTATGGTGCGGGCGCTGAACTACGCGGCGAAAAACGGGATGCTGACGGAGGGGCTGACGCTGCGGATCGGCCATCTGTCGGAATATGTGAAAAGCTTTGAACAGCCGGTGTACCGTCTCCTGACGGGCTGCTATGAGCAGTTCCCCAGGAAGGATCTGGTGAACAATATCTGCAAATTCATCATGAAGGGACAGCCGGAGAAGCCGGAGTATTTCCGGTGGTATGCCCTGGCGGTGGAAAATGATCTGCGGATCACCAGGCTGTACGAATATTATATTGAAACCATGCCGGAGGGGTATCAGCAGGTGCTGCCCCAGGTGATCCGGATGTATTTTGTCTATAACAACACCCTCAGCAGCCAGAAGCGGGCCATGGTCTATGCCAATGTGATCCGCAACCGGAACCAGGACAAGGGAACCTATCACAGTTATCGGAAGGCCATGGAGGAGTTTGCCCGCCAGTCTCTGGAGAAAGGGAAAATCAGCGAGGATTACGCAGTGATTTACCAGGACTGCATCGACAAAGCCGATACGCCCCAGGCGGCGGAGCAGCTGGCCCGGGTGATGTTTACCCGGCGGCTGTACTGTGATGACCGGAAGATCCGCCGGGTGATTGTCTGCCACCGGGAACTGGCCCGGGAGGAATCCTACCCCTGTGTGGACGGGGCCGCCTATATCCGGCTGTATACGTCGGACGCCCGGGTTCTGTTTGAAGATGAGAAGCGCCGCCGGTACGCGGCCACGGTGGATTACAATCTGCAGCAGCTGATGGACCCGGAGAAATATGCGGATTCCTGCGCGGCCAATCAGGTGACGGATCCGGGATTCCTGCTTTATACCTGCGGCGGGCTGCAGGAGGAGAAGCCCATCACCGTGAAAAATCTGGACTGCTTCCAGCAGGCGGCGGGTATGGCGGAATTCGGGGAGGAATACCGTCACAGAATCTGCCGGCGGATTCTGGAGTATTATGCGGACAATGCCGGCGATGACACCCTGGACGGCTATCTGCGGTCCATGGATTATATGGCATTCGCAAAGGTGGACAAGGTGCTGCTGGCGGAGCTGATGATTGACCGGGGGATGTACGACGCGGCCTTTGCGGTGGTTTCCGGGTACGGCTGCGAGGGGATCCGGACGGAATCTCTGGTGAAGCTGGCCAGCCGGATGGCTCTGCAGACGGAATTTGTGGAAAATGAAGAGCTGGTATACCTCTGCCTGTATGTGTTCCGCCAGGGCAAATACGATGACGTGATCCTCACCTACCTCAGCGACAATCTGCTGGGACCGGTGGAGGAGATGGCGGTGCTGTGGGAGCGGATGCAGGGATTTTCCCTGGACACCTACAGTCTGGAGGAAGAGATTCTGCTGCTGGCCATGTACGGGAGGGTGACGCTTCCCGCGGGAGCGCAGATTCTGAAAAGCTATGTGCGCCAGAGAGGCAAGGAGCAGGTGATTCTCGCCTACCTGTCTTTCTGGGCTTATGAATATTTCCTGGGGCAGAAGCCCACGGATCCCTTTATTTTCCAGTGCCTGAAGCTGTGCTGTCAGAGGGATCTGGAGCTGGATATCATCTGCCGGCTGGCGCTTCTGAAATATTATTCCGGGCTGCCGCATCTGGATCAGGAGCAGGAGGACCTGATCGGGCGGATGATGGAGGAGTGCGGGGAGCGTGGCCTGCGTTTTTCCTTCATGAAAAATCTCCCCGGGGTATTCGCCAAATCCTGGCAGCTGGACGACAAGCAGTTTGTGGAAGAAAAGCTGCCGGCCGGGGCGAAGGTGACGATTCATTACCGGATTTCCGGGTACGGCCGGGACGGACAGTGGAAAAACGAACCCATGCGAAATATGTATCAGGGGATTTTCGTCAAGGAATTTCTGCTGTTTTACGGGGAAAAGCTCCGGTATTACCTGACCGTGGAGGAAAACGGGGAATCGAAAGATACCGAAGAAAAATGGCTGTCCATGGACGAGTTTTCCAGTGAGGGAGGCTCCAAATATCAGCTGCTGAACCAGATGCTGGCAGGGTATTCGCTGTCCCGGGATCCGATGCTCGAGAACGCCATGCGGCAGTATCTGACCCGTCAGCGGCTGGCTGACACCATGTTTGAGCTGATTGACTGAGGAGTACGGCCATCCGGGCTTTGGGGTCCGGATGCCAGTGGAGGCGTAAGATAAATGAACGAAGTCAGAAATATCATAGTGGGTTTCGAGCTGGGGGAGAAGGCGTCCCAGCTGTGTTATTACGACAGGCGCACCGGGGATGCCGTCTCTCTGTCCATGAAGGTGGGTACCGGCCAGTATGCCTTTCCCAACTGTATCAGCAAACGGCCGGGGGAGGACGAATGGCATTTCGGTCTGGAAGTGGAATACTTTGTGGAGAAGCAGAACGAGGTGTATCTGGACAATATTTACCGGGCCTGCGCCGACGGGGGAACCGTTTCGCTGGACGCGGAGGAATGGGACGCCGGGGAGCTTCTGGGACGGTTTATCGGATACGCCCTGCGGATTTTGGGGGTGCCGGATCCGGTGAAAAGCATCAGCGGTCTTATGATCACCGTTCCGGCGCTGACCAGACCGCTGGTGGAAAATGTGCGCAAAGCCTGCGCGTATCTGGGATTTTCCAGAAACCGGTGCTTCCTTCAGAGCTATGAGGAGAGTTTTTACTACCATACCCTGTATCAGAGACCGGAGCTGTGGAGCCGTCAGGTGGCGCTGTTCCGGTTCGACGGGGACCAGGTTTCCTATTCCCAGCTGGAGATGGATCACAAGACCCGGCCGGTGCAGGTGCGGGTGGTTCGGGGACGGCAGGTGAAGCTGTCTGCGGAGCCGGGTCGGCGGGACCTGGATTTCTGTCAGCTGATTCAGGATTCCATGGGCACACAGATTTTTTCCAGTGTGTATCTGGTGGGCGAAGGATTTGACCGGGACTGGGCGGTGCGCTCCGTGCCCCTCCTGTGCAGAAACCAGCGCCATGTATTTTACGGCAGCAACCTGTTTGTGAAGGGCGCCTGCTTCGGCGCCAGGGAGAAGGTGGAGGACCGGAATCTGAAGGGGTACCTCTACTGCGGCAACGATCTGGTGCGGAAAAATGTGGGTATGGATATGTTGATTTCCGGTTCTCCGGCTTACTATTCGCTGATCGGCGCCGGGGTCAACTGGTACGAGGCGGTGGGAGACTGTGAAATCCTGCTGGACGGCACCAGGGAACTGGTATTTACCGTTTCCGACATGGAAGGCAAACGGAAGGAAAAATACAGCATGCAGCTGCCGGGACTGCCCGAGCGGCCCCCGAAAGCCACCCGGCTTCACCTCCATCTGGAGTTTGAGTCAGATAAGCGGTGCCGGGTCCATGTAAAGGATCTGGGGCTGGGAGAAATGTATCCTGCTTCGGGAATGGAGTGGGAGGAGACGATGCCTTTTTGAGATAAATGGTCGGCGGCAAAGGAGGAAGTTATGAGCGGCTACGTTTTATGTCAGGTGAAAAAGGCCGAAAGACCCTATTATATTGAGAATATCAGCACGAATATTTATTCCATAGAGGAGCTGTGTTTTTATCTTTATCACAATATTTATCTGCTGGATGCCACGATTCTGGGCGAGGAGCTCTGCTTCTGGATCCGGGATGAGCTGGGGCTGAAAAAGCTGGCTTCCAAACTGTACGCGCTGCTGGATCAGGAGCCGGTGAAGGCGGGGGATTTTATTCTTCCCATTTTCAAGGAGATCAATTATCTGTCTCTGGAGGAGTTCCGCAAACTGAATCAGCAGATTCAGCGGCTGGCCCAGGAGCCGGAGGCGCTGCGCCAGAAGATGAAGGGCGATTATCTGATGGAACACAGCAAATACGTCAACGCCATCCGGATTTACCAGAAGGCGCTGGGAATGCGGCTGTCAGACCAGGAGGAGAAGCAGCTGGGAAGCCAGTTCGCCGGGGAGATTTACCACAACATGGGCTGCGCCTATGTGCGGCTGTTTCAGATGGAGGAGGCGGTGGCCTGCTTTGAGAAGGCCTATGAGACGCTGCATACCATGACCGTGATCCGCAGCCTTCTCTGTGCCCTGTACATGGATCAGGGACAGGAGGCCTTTGAGAAGAGGGCAAAGGAGCTGGGACTTCAGGAAGCTCAGAGGGAGCAGCTGCTGGAGCAGATCCGTCAGGAGCAGCAGCGGCTGTATGAGACCGCCGAAGGCCGGAAGGTGCGGCAGGCCCTGGAAAAAAAAGCAGAGGGGAAACCGGAAGAATACCGGGAAATGATGGAAGAGATCCTGAAGCAGCTGGCCGGGGAATACCATCGGAGCACCGGATATTGAAGAAACACCGGTGAAGCGCATGGGTCAGGGCCGGCGCTGCACGGCGAAATTTTCCGGAAGGAAAAGCCGGAAGAAGAAACGGCTGCGGGAAGCGGATAAAGAAAAGAGTTGACAGTTTAAATTTAGTATGGTAGAGTGATACCACAAAAAATAAATAGATCAGACAGGGAATGGCAGCGTCAGTTCCTGTCTGATCTGTTGCGTCCGGACCTGAAAACCGGCGCAGGAAGGATGATATTATGAAAAAGAAAGTAATCAGTGTGCTGCTGGCGGCAGCGATGGTGTCAACGGTATTTGCGGGCTGTGGTTCCGGAGATTCCAAGGATTCTTCTTCGGATGCTTCCCAGGAGAGCAGCGCCGAAGAGAGCGGAACCGATGAGAGTGCGGATGCGGGAGCAGACGCAGAGACAGAAGAGACCTCATCTGCGGAGCCGGACACCACCTATGGAACCAATCAGGAAGGAAAGTTTGTGGTGGGCTTTGACCAGGAATTCCCGCCCATGGGATTTGTGGGGGATGACGGAGAGTATACCGGCTTCGACCTGGCGCTGGCAGCCGAGGTGGCTTCCCGGCTGGATCTGGAATTTGTGCCTCAGCCCATCAGCTGGGACGCCAAGGATATGGAACTGTCCTCCGGAACCATCGACTGCATCTGGAACGGTTTTACCATCAACGGAAGAGAGGATGACTACACCTTTTCCGATCCCTATCTGGATAATCGCCAGGTGTTCGTGGTGAACTCCGATTCCGATATTCAGTCTCCCGCGGATCTGGCGGGAAAGATTGTGGAAGTGCAGGCAGATTCCTCCGCGGAGGCGGCGCTCAATGACAACACGGAGCTTTCCGGTTCTTTCGGAACCCTGCAGACCGTGCCGGATTATAATACGGCCATGATGGATCTGGAGCAGGGCGCTGTGGACGCCATTGCCATGGATGAAGTGGTGGCGGCTTATCAGATTCAGAGCCGGGAAAGTCAGTTCCGGATTCTGGATGAGGAGATTTCCTCTGAGGAGTATGCCATCGGATTTCTGAAGGGGAATGAGAAACTGAGAGACAACGTACAGAAGGTCCTGCAGGAGATGGCGGATGACGGAACCATGGCGGAGATTTCCACCGAGTGGTTTGGCTCCGACATTACCACTTTCGCGAAATAACAGAGAATACACCCGGCGGCAGGATGCGGCCGGGATGGGAGGATACATATGACACTGGTTGAGATTTTTCAGCAGCTGCTGCCCGGTATGGGAAGATCGGTGGGGATTTTTTTCTGCACCCTGGTGCTTTCCCTTCCGCTGGGACTGCTGGTGGCTTTCGGAAGAATGAGCAGAATCCGGGTGGTGCAGCTGATATTCAAGGCGTACATCTCTATTATGAGAGGAACGCCGCTGATGCTTCAGCTGATGGTAGTGTACTTTGGACCCTACTTCATTTTCGGTATCCGGATCACGGACAGCTACCGGCTGTATGCGGTGCTGATCGCCTTTGCCATCAACTACGCCGCCTACTTTGCCGAGATTTACCGGGGTGGCATCGAGTCCATGCCTCTGGGACAGTATGAGGCGGCTCAGCTTCTTGGTTACACAAAGACCCAGACATTTTTCCGGATTATTCTTCCTCAGGTCATCAAGCGGATCCTTCCTTCGGTGACTAACGAGGTGATTACGCTGGTAAAAGATACCTCTCTTTCTTTTGCCATCGCTTATCTGGAGATGTTCACCATGGCCAAGGCGCTGGCTGCGGCTCAAAGAAGCGTACTTCCGTACATCGCCGCCGCCATTTTCTACTATGTGTTCAATCTGCTGGTGGCGGTGATTATGGAGAAGGCAGAGAAGAAGTTAGCGTACTATCGATAGGAGAAGGCTGTTATGAATTTGCTGGAAATGACTCATATTCAAAAATCCTTTGACGGGGTTCCGGTGCTGAAAGATATTTCCCTTTCCGTAAAGCAGGGAGAGGTGCTGTCCATCATCGGTCCTTCCGGTTCCGGAAAATCCACGCTTCTTCGGTGCGCCGCCATGCTGGAAACCATCGATGGGGGCGAGATCCGCTATCTGGACCGGAAAGCCGCCTGGATGGAAAATGGAAAGCCCGCAGGCCCCAAAGGAAAAGAAAAGAAGGAGATCCAGTCGTATTTCGGACTGGTATTTCAGAGCTTTAACCTGTTTCCGCATTATTCGGTGATCCGCAATATCACGGATGCACCCATCCATGTGCAGAAGAGGAATAAAGAGGAGGCTTATCAGGAAGCCCGCAGTCTGCTGGAAAGAATGGGACTGGCGGATAAAGAGGACGCGTATCCCTATCAGCTGTCCGGCGGCCAGTGTCAGCGGGTGGCCATCGCCCGGGCCCTTGCCTTAAACCCGAAGATTCTGTTCTTTGACGAGCCCACCTCCGCCCTGGATCCGGAGCTGACCGGCGAGGTGCTGAAGGTGATCCGGTCCCTGGCGGATCTGGATATCACCATGGTGATTGTCACCCATGAGATGGAATTTGCCAGAAATATTTCCGACCGGATTATTTTCATGGACAAGGGCGTCATCGAGGTGCAGGGAACGCCGGATGAGGTGTTTCAGGCAGAACACACAAGAATGCGGGAATTTTTGGGGAAAATTCATCAGAACTGAGCTTGCGTTTCCCCAGGGTTTCGTATATAATTTTAGCGTACAGTGGCGTTTGTCTCTGTACGCTGTTTTTTTTGTTCTCAGGGAACTGCGTTTCCGTGAGGCAAAGGCGTTTAAAATCTAAGGAAGAAAGGTGTCAGACTCATGAAAAAATTGGAACAGCTGTATGAAGGAAAAGCAAAGAAAGTATTTGCGACGGATGTGGACGGCGTGGTAATCGTGGATTACAAAGATGACGCCACCGCGTTCAACGGAGAGAAGAAAGGAACCATCACCGGTAAGGGTGTGGTGAACAACCGCATGACCAACTATGTATTCCAGCAGCTTGAGAAGGTTGGTGTTCCCACCCATTTTGTGGAGGAACTGTCTGACCGAGAGACAGC
>ERZ1643246.4803-NODE-4803-length-10381-cov-5.055878_pt1 | contig 10381 bp, 10 predicted proteins | sample MGYA00579265_ERZ1643246 | MGnify/ENA primary metagenome ERZ1643246 (study PRJEB29033, sample SAMEA4952261) | chicken gut metagenome | biome: Broiler Chicken; feature: Gastrointestinal Tract; material: Caecum | place: Ireland | collected 2018 | study: Broiler...
CCTTCAGTTTCATCCTTGTATCCTCACCGCCATTGTAGCGCAACATCGGCATTTTCGCAACAAACATCCATTATTTTCCAACCGTTTGTCCTAAAATTTTATTGATTATCGGACAGTTTGGCGATACAATATCCATGAAAGGAGGGATGTGCATGGCCCGGCAGCGCATCTATCTGTGCATCGATCTTAAATCGTTCTTCGCCTCGGTGGAATGTGTCGAACGCGGCCTGGACCCCTTTGCGGTCAACCTGGTCGTCGCAGATCCTGACCGCGGCAGAGGCGCCATCACGCTGGCGGCCACACCGGCCATCAAACGCCATGGCGTAAAGAGCCGCGGGCGCATCTTTGAGATCCCCGAAGGCATCGAATATATCACGGCACCGCCCCGCATGCAGCTGTACATGGATTACGCGGTCCGCATCTATGGCATCCTGCTGCAGTTTGTCGCTGCCGAGGACATCCATGTCTACTCCATCGACGAAGCCTTCCTCGACATCACGCCCTATCAAAAGCTCTATCACCTGCGGGCGAGAGAGCTGGCACAGCGGATCATGGACGCGATCTTTGAACAGACGCACATCACGGCGACCGCCGGGATCGGCACCAACCTGTTTCTGGCCAAGGTCGCACTGGATATCACGGCAAAGCATTCTGCCTCCAACATCGGCGCCCTCAGCGAAGCGCTCTTTCGCCAGACGCTGTGGCACCATCGGCCGCTGCAGGATTTCTGGATGATCGGGCCTGGCATCAGCGAGCGGCTGCACCGCCTGGGCATCGATGACCTGTACACGCTCGCGCATTATCCTCAGGAGCCCCTCTACCGGATGTTCGGCGTCCATGCCCGTTCTCTGATCGATCATGCGTGGGGCGTAGAACCGACCACGATCCAGGAAATCAAACATTATGTGCCCAAGGCGAATTCCATCTCCAACTCGCAGATCCTCTTTCGGGATTATGACAAGAGCGAAGCCGAGCTCATCCTCAAGGAGATGGTCGACGTCAATGTGCTTTCGCTCTGTGAAAAAGGGCTGGTCACCGATCACATCTCCCTGACCGTCGGCTATTCCGACGAATCGAGAAAGCATGCCCACGCATCCCGGAAGCTCTCCAATTACACCGGCTCCTGCCGGACGCTGACCGCTGCCTTTCTGCGGCTGTATCATCAGATCGTCGCTGACGGCCAGCCGATCCGGCAGATCACCATCGCCCTGGGAAACGTGCAGAAGGAACACTTCATGCAATACTCTTTGTTTGCGGATGCCGATACGATCGAAAAGGAACGGCAGCTGCAGCAGACGCTGGTGCACATCCGCACCCGTTATGGCAAAAATGCCGTCCTGAAGGGCATGAACACATTAGAGGCATCCACACAGAAATACCGCAATCAGACGATCGGCGGACACAAGGCATCCTAAGGAGGGATCTTCATGAACGAACACTATGAACGGGCAGCGCTGTTTCAGCCCTTTGACTCGCTGAAAGGCTTTCGCAGCCAGCTGAAACAGCAGGAACGGGTCATCGTCGAGCGGCCGCAGCTGTTTGAAGAGGAGCTGCAGATGCTCGACCAGAAGCTGCAGCGGCTGCGGCCGGGCATGCTCGTCACCGTCTGTTACATCGAAAACGGGGACTGCCTTCGCCTGCAGGGAATGGTCGCAGCCGTCCGCAGAGATGCGCGACAGCTTCAGATCGTCAAGACCCGCATCCCCTTTGACGCCATCGTCGATCTGAGCGGGGAAGCGTTGGACGAAGACCCCTTTGCGATCCCATAAAAAAGATCGCCGCAGCGGGCGATCCTCATCCTTCCTCCTGCTGCTTTCTGAGCAGCAGTTCTTTATAATCACGGTTCTTATCTTTCCGCCGGGGAATGAAGCGCTTGACAAACGAGCCCTTTCCCCGGTTTTTCACATAGAAATAGCCAAAGATCGAAAACAGCAGCGCTCCGGCAAAGTTGACGAGCAGATCATTCATCGTATCGAAGAGACCGATGTCGATATAGCCGCCGACACCCAGCGATCGTCCGTTGATGATGACATCGTGGATGTTTTCCACCGCGATCGGGATATTTTGCCGGGTCGGATCCAGCGCCACGGAGGTAAAGCCATGGATGATCGTATCCTTCTGCATGTCCAGTCCGGCAAAGCGATCCATGAAAAACTCAAAGAATTCCCAGATGACACCGATCGTCATGCTGAAGCAGAAAGCGACGATGGCGACAAACAATGGAGACATCTGAAAGTGGATGCGTGGATCGCGGTTCATCAGATCGACGAGCGAGAAACCGATGGCCGCCGCGATAAAGCCGTTGAGCGTATGCAGTACCGTGTCCCACATCGGAAAGCGCAGATAGAAGGACTGCGTCTCTCCCAGGATCTCCGCACAAAAGATGAACAGCAGCAGGATGATCTCCAGCGTCGTCGGCAGCTCGACCTTGAACTCCACCTGAATGATGCTGGGAACGATCAGCAGGAACAGGGTGAGCAGACACAGAAAGACGTTTTCGTAGTTGCGGTTGAACAGCTGCAGGATCATCGTCAGGATGACGAGCGTCCGCAGCAGCAGGTAGACGGCAAATGGTCCTTTATGCTCACGGATCTCCATCTTGACCGCCTCCATGGAAGCCCGCCATCTTTTTTTCATTCGCATCTTCCTCTCCTTAACGTCCTTAACGGCGATCTCTTCCCCGGGCGAGCAGCAGGATGCGCAGCAGCTGGGTCAGCGTTGAGAGGACCGACGCGACATAGGTGAAGGCCGCCGCCCGCAGCATGGCCCTGGCCATCGGGATCTCCGCTTCTTCCAGCATCGCGCTCTCCCGTAAGATCACCAGCGCCCGCCGGGAAGCGTCCAGCTCCACCGGAAGCGTCACGATCTGAAACAGCAGCGAAACGCCCAGCAGTGCCGCACCGATGATCAGCAGCGTGCTGGAGCGATAAAACAGCAACAGTCCGAAGACCAGCAGGATCCATCCGATGCGGCTGGCCAGATTGACCACCGGCACCAGCGCATCGCGGATGAGCAGGAACACGAAACCGTGCGCATCCTGCAGGACATGCCCGCACTCATGGGCGGCGACGCTGAGCGAAGCGATCGAAGAACCATAATAGATCTCCGAAGAGAGCCGCACCACCTTATGACGCGGATCGTAATGATCGCTCAGGATCCCGCCGGCGGACACTTCCACGCGCACATGCGACAGCCTGCTCTGCGAGAGGATGCGCTGCGCGCACTGTTCCCCGCTGAGCATGCTGCTGCTGGCGATCGAACGATACTTCTGATAGGCCCCGTTGAGGCGGCTTTGCGCATAGACGACGATGAGCACGGCCAGCAGATACAGCAGATATTGAGATGAATCGTCGAAACCGTAATAAAACATTGTCATTTCTCCTTTTGAATTCGCTGCGGATACCGATGATCAGCGCAGGATGATATAGGCCATATAACCGATATCAGTCAGGATCATCGCCGTTCCGATCAGACGGTCCGGCGAACGGTGACGGCAGATCAGCCAGTAAACGACCGTTACGACGACCAGAAATGCCGTATCATACAGGGCGGTCACCTCCACATGGATCGGATGCAGCAGTGCCGATACGCCCAGGATGCACAGGATGTTGAACAAGTTGGAACCGATGACATTGCCCATGGCAATATCATTTTCTCCCTTGCGGGCCGCCACGACAGATGTGACGAGTTCCGGCAGCGAGGTTCCGACCGCCACGATCGTCAGTCCGATCAGTGTCTCACTGAGTCCCAGGATCCGCGCCAACGAGGTCGCACCTTCCACGGTCACCTGACCGCCGATCACGATCGCCGCGATGCCGATCAGAAGAAACAGAACCAGCCGGCCCATCGAACGTTCCTCCGGATGGATGTTTTCCTCCTGCTTAGCTCCTTTCAGCTGCAGGAACAAGACGACGGCAAAGATCACCAGCAGCACCAGCGCTTCCAGGCGGGAGATCGTCTGATTTCCCAGCAGGAAGATGCCCAGCAAGATCGCCGCTACCGCAGACAGCGGCCAGTCCCGCTTCAGGAGCACCCGGTCACAGATCAGCGGATACAGACAGGCACTCGCACCGGCGACCACCAGCAGATTGAAGATGTTGGAGCCGACGACATTGCCGACGGCAATTTCATTGGACCCTTGCAACGCCGCCGTCACGCTGACGGCCAGCTCCGGCATCGAGGTTCCGAACGCGACGATCGTCAGTCCGATCACCACCGGTGAGACACCCAGTTTCTTTGCGATGCCCGATGCGTTGTCCACAAACAGATCCGCTCCTTTGACCAGAAAGACAAAACCGATGACGATCAAAGCAGCTGCAATCAGCACATTCATTGTAACTTCCTCCATTTATTCTCAAAAAAGCTACTTTTATTTTATCACAACTGTCAATGCGCATGCTTGATCAGTCCGAATCGCTTGGATACTTCCATGACCACCGTAGGGATCAAAGCCAGTCCCAGCGCGGCCGCATACAGATGCAGCGGAAGCGAAGCCATCTCAAACAGGATGCCGACCGGTGTAAATACGACGAGCGCGACCAAGGCAAGAGAGAGCAGCGCAGCGACGTTGAGCTTGCGGTTGGTGAAGACACCGATCGTAAACAGAGAGTGATCCGAGCGCATATTATAGGCCTGCAGGATCTGTGAGACCGACAGGACGATGAACGCCATCGTCTGTCCCTGGGCAAGATTTCCGTCCAGATCACAGCCGATCCAAAACGCGATCAGCGACAGGATGGCAAACATGCAGCCTTGCAGCACGATGCGGACGCCCAGCCCGTGCGCAAACAGGCTTTCCTTCTTGGATCTTGGCTTCTGCGACATCACATCGGATTCGACCGCCTCCATGCCCAGCGCGATGGCCGGCAGGCTGTCGGTCACCAGATTGATCATCAGCAGCTGCATCGACAGCAGCGGTGTCTGATGCCACAGCAGCATGGCGACGAAGACCAGCAGCACCTCTCCGATGTTGGTGCCCAGCAGGAAGCCGACGACCTTGCGGATGTTGGCATAGATGCCTCTTCCCTCGCGGACGGCATCGACGATCGTCGCAAAATGATCATCGCTCAGCGTCATGGCCGCCGCGCCCTTGGCGACGTCGGTACCGGTGATTCCCATCGCACAGCCGATGTCCGCCGCTTTCAGCGCCGGTGCGTCGTTGACACCGTCTCCGGTCATCGCAACGATCTGACCCTTACGCTGCCACGCCTTGACGATGCGGATCTTATTTTCCGGAGATACGCGTGCATAGACCGATATCTGTTCCACGCTTGCATCCAGTTCTTCCTCGCTCATCGCATCGAGCTTTACACCGGTGATGGCGCGATCGCCTTCACGCAGGATGCCCAGCTCTCTGGCGATGGCCGATGCGGTGATGACATGATCGCCGGTGATCATGACCGGACGGATGCCTGCCTGCTGACAGATGCGGACCGCTTCCTTCGCCTCCGGACGCGGCGGGTCGATCATGCCCATCAGACCAACCAACGTCAGATCATATTCCAGCGTCTCGCTCGTCAGCGGATCCGGAATGGCATCCAGCTCTTTATAAGCCAGCGCCAGCACGCGCAGGGCACGGGCGCTCATCTCTTCATTGACCTGCTTTGCCATCGCCAGATCGCCGTGGATACAGCGCGGCACCATCATATCGAACGCACCCTTGACGATGACGATCAGACGGCCGTCGATCCGGTGGATGCTGCTCATCCGCTTGCGGTCCGAATCAAAAGGGATCTCCGCCAGCCGTGGGTAGGTCTGCTGCAGCTGTTTCTGTTCCATGCCGTTTTGATAAGCGGCGTAGATGATGGACGTTTCGGTCGGATCTCCGATGTACTGCACGCCCTCATCGCTCACCGTAATCGATCCATCGCTGCACAGCGTTCCCCATGCGAGCAGTCGACGCAGCGCCGGCGAGTTCTCCTTCGAGATCGTTTCCCGCTGATGTCCTTTATCCAGATAGGCCTCCACCAGCGTCATGCGATTCTGCGTCAGCGTACCGGTCTTATCCGAACAGATCACCGAAGCGCTGCCCAGCGTCTCCACCGCAGGCAGCCGACGGATGATCGCATGTTTCTTCGCCATGCGCTGTACGCCGATCGACAATACGATCGTAACGATCGCCGGCAGTCCCTCCGGGATGGCCGATACCGCCAGCGATACCGCCGTCATGAAGATATCCAGCACCGGAATGCCGTTGAGCACACCGACGATAAAGACGATCACACAGGCGACGATCGCCAGCACGCCCAGGTATTTGCCCAGCTGCGCCAGCTTTATCTGCAGCGGCGTACTGGTATCGCCTTCCCCGTTGAGCAGCCCGGCGATCTTTCCCATCTCGCTGTCCATGCCGATCGCACACACGATCGCCTCTGCCGTACCATACGTGACACTGCAGCCGGAAAAGATCATATTGGTCCGATCGCCCAACGGAGCGTCATTCGGCATCAGCGCCTGTGCGTCCTTTTCTGTCGGAAGCGACTCACCCGTCAACGCTGATTCCTCACACTTCAGCGAATTGCTCCTCCACAGCCGTGCATCGGCCGGCACATAATCGCCGGCTTCCACCTTGATGATGTCACCGGGCACCAGATCCTTCGCATCGATGATCTGTTCCCTGCCGTCACGGATCACGCGCGCATGCGGTGCCGACATGCTCTTGAGCGCCTCCATCGCCTTCTCCGCCTTGCTTTCCTGCATGACGCCCAGGATCGCATTGAGGATGACGATCAGCAAGATCAGGACCGGTTCAAAAAACTCGGCCGTGTCATGCGAATGCCACGCAGTGATGAAAGAGATGACCGCGGCAGCCAGCAGGATCAGGATCATCACATCTTTGAGCTGATCCAGAAACCGCTGAAACAGCGTCTTTGGCTTTTTCTCTTCCAGCCGGTTCTCACCATAGCGCTTCTTTCGCTCCAGCGCCTCCTCGCTGCTCAGTCCGCGGGATGGATCGGTATGCAGACCTTTGATCAGTTCTTCTCTTTGCGACCTGCTGTCCTGTTCGTCGTTCATACGTTTGATCCCTCCTCTTCCTTTCCGTTTTCACCGATGCCGTTCGCCTGACAGAAGCGATTGCACAGCCGTACGAAAAAGCCTTCCTTTCCCGACTTCATCCATCGGTGAAACTGACCGGTCACATATAATCCGCTGATGAACGCACACAGCATATCGGTAATCGAATCATGCACGCCGCTGTCATAGTGATGGATGCAGTCATTCTGAAAGACGACCAGCATAAAATATTCATAAAACTCCCACAGGACGGCGATGCCCAGATTCATGAAGATCAGAAAGAGGATGAACAGCCATCGCTCATTCGTGCTTCTGCCGCTCTGGATCCCGGCCAGCATCTGATAGATGAGCGCCCCTGCCGTCGTGATCAGCAATCCGCTGCAAAAATGCAGCACCTTGTCAAACATCGGAACACCATAACCGCCAAAGCAGCTGCCGATCAGCGAAGCGAAGAATACGAAGACCAGATCCAGCACCCAGACTTCCTGTGTCATCCGCAGTCCCAGCAGATGAAATAAAAGCGGGACGATCCATGGCGTCAGCAGAGCGACGACGCCCATGCCGACTGCCTGCAGATCTCCTTTTTGAAAATTGATGATGAATCCCACGCCGCAGGCGATGAGATAAAAAACGATCAGCACGATGACCGAACGGCCCAGCCGTTGTTCCTTCATGCCGATTCCTCCTTTCTTTTCCTTCTCATCTCTATTGTAACCACCGTGAAGATGTTCATTTATAAAAAAACAGTACGGAACTTCTTTACATTGTCATTGTAGTCATTTCCCGAAAAAAATGCATTGCACAATCTGTGGGGGTTGTCTAAAAATCTCTCGTTTTGACCAAAATGTCCGTTTTTGGGACACTTTGGAAAATGTGTTCCTTTTCTTTTCCGCCTGTTTGGCTTATGCTGATGATGAGAAAGAGGGGCGAATGCCATGCAGAGAGATTTTAAGCGCATCTCGATCGAAAACATCGTCCATAAGGCATTCATGGATATCGAAGAGGATCCCAGACGAGGGCTTCGCAATCTGGTCGATCTCGGTGTCAACTTTGCGAAAGGACGTTTTCAAAAACCGTTCCTGTGCACGATCCAGAATATGCTGGAAGATGAGGACAGCGCCTATTATACGTTACTGGAGCAACTGCTGAAAAATACGACACCGGCACACCTCAGCACCTTCGGTATCAACGTCGGCTACAACAGCTGCACCATGGGGGCCAACATCATCCGTTCCCTGGAGGAACGCTATCGCTTCAACATCCCCTGGGCCCTCTCCCTGCAGATCGATGCGAAGCTGCTGCAGGAACAGCCGGATCTGTATGCCGACATCATCAAACAGGGAAATGATCTGGGCATCTATACGTATTTGCTTTATGTGCAGAAGCAGGATCCGCTGCCGCTGCTGCCGATCATCCGCCAGCAGAGCAGTTGTGCCTTCGTGCTGCTGCTGAGAGATGTCGCTTACAGCGATGCGCTCTACGATGCGCTGGCATCGATCGATCACCTCATCACGGCGGTATTCGATGACGCACAGACCGCTGAAGCCTGCCGTCAGCTGCGCCGGCGAAAAGCACCCTATGCGATCTATTACCACTATCACAGTGAAGATGTCCCGTCCCTGCTCGATGATCGCTGGGCACGCAGAACGGCCGCAAACGAACCGATGTTCGCCCTGCTGGCAGCCGGTGCAGATGTCAGCGAGGAAGACCGGCAAACGGTCTATCAGTATATCAACGATGCCCGTTCCCGGCAGCGCTTCAGCATGCTGCTGGCGGACCTGCGCTATGATCAGCTGATGATCGATCGGATCATCTCCGATGATGAATGCATCATGGGCTTTGACCGAAACGGCAATCTGCTCTCCCATCGAAAAGATGAAGCCGATGCACGGCTCAACATCACCCGGGATACGCTGTGGCACATCCTGGATCATCCGGAAAACCACTTCTGACAACGGTGACATAGACCGGCTTCCTGAGGGAAAAGGGAACATTCCTTTAAAGATAGCGCAGCACAACAGCTCAGAGATCGATCCTCTGAGCTGTTTTCTACACAAAAAAAGCGGTGAACTCCCTGATCCAGGGCCGTACACCGCTCTCTTTTTATGCCAGACGTTCAATGACCGCCTTTGATATCTGCACCAGACAGATCTCCAGGCTGTGGCAAAATCTGGAGGGTTCCATCGGCTCGCTGTCCATGATCCACTTGCGGATCGCCACGACAAATGCATCCGTATAAAAGCCGATATAGAAGTCCAGGTTCTCCTGTGAAGCGAAGATCTCGCAGATGTCATCTTCGAGCACCATGGCGATGCAGGATGTAAAATAATCCGTGAACGGATTCTGTTCGCTCAGATAAAAGGTCTTGCGGTAAAAAGAACGATTCTCGTAGAGATAACCGCACAGGTCCTGCAGCAGATCCCAGGCGATATCGTATTCCTTCTGACTGACGACTGCGACGAATTCATTATAGTAGATCCAGTTGACCAGATCGTATTTATCCTTGAAATGATAATAGAAGCTCTTTCGATTCATTCCGCACAGCGTGCAGATATCGGCCACACTGATCTTTTCCAGCGGTTTTTGCGTCAGCAGCTTCTTCAGCGATCCGGACAGTGCCTGTTTTGTGATATTGGAATCCGCCATAGGACATCACCCGCATTTCCCTTACAGCATGATGATACCACACTCCCAAAACAGATTCAACCGAGGATCCGGATCTGCCAGAGCAGAAAGTCAGCAGTCCCGGCCGGCAGCCAGCGCCTGTGCCATGGCCTCTGTCGCCCGCACTTCTCCTTTCTGATAGACGCCTTCCCCGTAGATGCGCGCTCTGACGACTGCCTGCGGCAGACAGTCCGCAAAGCCCTGCAGTGCATCCATCGTCCGCTCCATGGCTTTCCGTGAGGCCGCTGCGGTCGCTATGAAATACAGTTCCTTTCTCCGCATCTGCGCATAGACAGGCAGCGTGCGGTCGATCATCGTTTTCATCTGGGCGCTCATCGAGTAAAAATACACCGGTGTTGCCAGAACGAGCACATCACAGGCCAGCATCCTGGACAGCAGCGTTTCCATATCATCCTTCTGCACGCACACATGGCTCGCGCGGCAGCCATAGCACGCCTGACAGGGCGCGATGTGCAGCGAACGCAAGGTCACCATTTCCACCGAATGACCGGCCTCTCGTGCTCCCTGGGCAAACGCCTCACACAGCAGATCGCTGTTTCCTTCCCTGCGCGGACTTCCCGCAATGATCAATACGTTTTTCTTCATCTGTTCTCCTCCTGTTCTCGCATCCATTATAGCGAATCCGCCGCGACCCGCTCATCGCTTTGGGTTGTGCACGGAAAACCGATCATTTCCGGTCAGAAAA
>ERZ1643246.4804-NODE-4804-length-10379-cov-19.596474_pt1 | contig 10379 bp, 8 predicted proteins | sample MGYA00579265_ERZ1643246 | MGnify/ENA primary metagenome ERZ1643246 (study PRJEB29033, sample SAMEA4952261) | chicken gut metagenome | biome: Broiler Chicken; feature: Gastrointestinal Tract; material: Caecum | place: Ireland | collected 2018 | study: Broiler...
ATGGGGATCGAGCCGGAAGTGGGCAGCAGTGTGACGCTTGACTTCTATGACGGAAATGAGGAGATATTTACCGTGTCCGGTATCCTTGCAGGAGGCGAAGGCTCAAAGCAGTTTTCCGTCTTCTTCTCCGAAGCATATGCGGAAAACGGCAGTCAGTTAAAGGATATGCCATATGAGGTCTATGTCAAGATCTATGGCGCGGCTGATATGTATCCGGACGAACTCAGGGAAGCAATCTATCTGATTGGAAGCGACGCCGGGATCGAGAGAGAGTACATCAATCCGTCCAAAGCTTATCTGGATTCCCTGTCTATAGACAGCCAGCAGATCCTGCTCTGTGTACTGGTGGGCGGCGTGATATCGAGCTGAACGAAAACGGGCTGAGCGGAATGCAGGCTGAGGCACCCCTGGGAGATGAGATGGTCGGACAGATTGCTTCTATCGACGGCGTGGAGAAGGTGACTGAGCGTAAAGGCTTCGGTGTGCAGTATGATTTCCCGCTGCATGATGAATATGGAAGCAACGATATTATTTATCCTCTTACAGAAGAAGAGATGCAGGGGATCGACTCCTATGTGACAGAAGGTACTGCTGACACAGAAGCACTTTTGAGCGGAGAACAGGTGCTCGTAGCTGGAAATGATACGGTGGAAGAGATCTACGGCTGGAAATTTCAGGTAGGAGATAAAGTGACTCTTCACTATTATGACGGCAGCGGCATGGCAGAAAAGGAAGTGGAGGTCGCGGGAATGCTCAGCGATGTATTTGACCGGGATCACAACGGGATCGAAGGCTGGTTCGTCATGCCGGAGCTTACAATGGAAACACTTGCTGAGCGCCGTATTGCGTACGGACAGAACGCGGACCAGATATTCGGAGCCATCAGCGGGCTTGCCATATTTATCATGATGTTCAGTATCCTCAGTATGATGAATACGCTCATCACAAACATCGTGACCCGCAAGCAGGAACTGGCCATGCTGGAGTCCATCGGCATGAGCAAGGGGCAGATCCGGAAGATGCTTCTGGGAGAGAGCCTGCTCCTGGTGGGCGTGACAGTGGGCGTGACCATGACCATCGGAACACTGTGCGGATATATTCTTTGCCGTATGCTCTATGGAATAGGCGCTGTCTATATGCAGTTCAGATTCCCGGTTGAATTCGCACTTGGATATGTGGCAGTGTTGATCCTTGTGCCGCTCCTTATTACGGTTGTTTCTATGAAGAGCTTTGCCAGAGAAGCGCTGGTGGAGCGCCTGAGAGGGATGGAGTGCTGATATATGGCTGTAAAATGCCGGAAGATCAAAATGAAAAGACCTGCTATAAGATACAGGTCACAGAGGTGTGTAGTTTACTGCTCATCATATCCCCGGGTATGATAGCTGCCCTGATTGCAGAGATGCGCAGATCCAGTACAAGGGAAATGCTTGTTCCGGCGGATGAAATACTTCCGCCGGGATACGCCGAATATCTGAAAAGAGTATTGGCTGCAAACGAGTATAGCGAGAACGTTTATGACATGGCGGTGGAGCAGTTCAGACGGCTGGAAGTAGAACAGAGCCTGTGCTTTGACAGGGTAAACGTCACGGGGAAAAAGAAGACGCAGTTTGCGCTGGAAGCAGGAGAAACCTTTTATAAGCTCGTCAGGAATGAAAAGAGCAGGTTCAGGTATGTATTTTACGATGAAAAGAAGAAAGCCAGCGTACTGCTGGGATATCTGTATATTTATTAAAAAATAGAACACTTAAGACCTAATTTAAGGCGGCATCCTCATATAAGAGTTTTCTCTTGTATCCGGATGCCGCCTGTGCTATTCTTTCCTTACCTGCTTTTCAAAAGTATGGCGAGGGTTTTGCGTAAGAAATTCATTCAGGATTTTTACGGTTAAAGTATCTTTATTCTTTGCTCCACTTTCGGAGTGTATTTCATCTGCAGCAATTTATCAAAACAAAAGAAGGGAGTGATGCTATTGAATACTAAATAATATGAAAATAATCACCGTATTATTGCGCAAAAGAAACTTATCGTATTATACTTAAGGAGAACATATGGATAAAACAAAACTACAATGGCATCCTGCCTTCAGTGCCGCCCTGCGCATCACCTTGCAGGATGAGATGAAATATCTGGAGATGCACGAGGAATATCTTCTGGGCAAAAAACCGCTGCAGATGGATCTCCTTTTGATCAAAAAGATAAAAAATATTTCGATACAAAAATCGGTCGGACGGATATTTAGAGAACACAATATCATTGAATATAAATCTCCGGACGATTACCTGAGTATCAATGACTTTTACAAAGTTTACGCCTATGCCTGTCTGTATCAGTCCGACACAGACAAAGTAAAAGAAATCGATCCGGAAACACTTACGATCACATTTGTATGCAGCCATTATCCCAGAGAAATGTTCCGGCATCTTACAAATGTGCGGGGAATCATTATAGAAGATAAGGGTAACGGAATTTATTATCTGAAAGGTGATCCCATCCCGATGCAGCTTTTGCTCACGCCGAAGTTATCCGAAAAAGAAAACTACTGGCTGATCTCGCGGCATTGCCGCTCGATGACCGTTGCCCGTCGGATGCCCGCTCGTGCAAGCACGGCGGTCGCCCTCCGGGCGTATCGCACAAAATCTCAGCACCAACTTAAAAGCAGGTGCTGAGATCCGCAGTCTCGTTGCCAGATACGAAAAACATAAACACTCAAAAGACTATGAAGCTGTCATGGATTTGATCACACGTGCAAACTGGAAAGAAATGGAGGTTGAACGAAAAATGTGCGATGCTTTAAAAGAATTATTATCAGATGAATTACAAGAAGCGAATGCCCGGGGAAAGTCTGAGGGACGTTCCGAAGGGCGTTCTGAAGGGATCACCCTCGCCAAACAGGTATTTAAACTCTCGGCGCAGGGGGTTCAACCGGCTGCAATTGCAGAGAAATGCGGTATTTCTTTAGATCAGGTAATGGAGATCCTTGAATAAACCAAGGCGCTGTCAGAAGATATATAGTCAAAATGTGATTGGTTTGTTCCTGACTGCATAGTTTGTAGAAAAGCAGCTTGTCATTTCCACCCTTTCTGCGTATACTGTACGTGGACTAACAAAGGGGGAAGTGGCGGTTTTTTGAGAGTATCTGCTGCGCACAAAAGACGATGAAGACAAGAAAACAGATGAAACGGCTCGGGAGGATGTCCCTGAAAAAACACTATGTGATCTTCGTGGCAGCCTGCCTGATCGCGGCGTTTCTGGCATCAGAGTTCACCAGTTCACTGAATTTCTCCACAGCACAGAATTATGAGGCAGCCTATGATCAGGTGCAAAGTGATCTGAACGGAGACGGAACTTATACAATTAAGACCAGAGTGGACAGTATCGGCTGGGGAGACGTGATCCGGATTATAGTAGAGGATAATATGCAGGCCGGGAAGGAGATGTCGCAGGAGATACAGCAGAATGCGATTGAAGACTCCGAAAAAGGGAATCCGATGTTCGGACGTACACGGGGCGTACTTTCAAATATAGTGAATCAGGTCAGTTCGGGCTCGATCATTGTGACCGCGGCAGCGGCCATCGGCTCGATCACCGGCTCGGATAATCTGGGAATCCTGATTCTGATCATTATTGGAGTTTTGGGGATATTTATTTTCTGGTTCTTAATCCAGAATACATTCCCGGTAGTGATCAGGCGTGTATTTCTTGAGGGAATGATCTATGACAGAGTGACTACGCAGCGGTTTGTATTCCTTCTCCGTGTGAAGAAATGGCTGAAGGCCTCATGGATCATGTTTGTGAAATATGTCTATTATTCGCTGTGGTGCCTGACGATTGTGGGAATTGCGGTCAAGTATTACTCCTACTTCCTTGTGCCGTATATTGTGGCGGAGAATCCGGACATGACGGCGCGGCAGGCCATCACACTGTCCAGAAAGATGATGAAAGGACACAAGTGGCAGTGCTTTGTGTTTGAGCTCTCTTTTCTCGGGTGGGAAGTGCTCGGAGCGCTTACCATGGGAATTTTCAATATCTTGTACACAAATCCGTATAAAGTGGCAGCCTTTACACGCTACTATGCGGAATTAAGGGCAGAAGCCATAGAAAAGGGAATCCCGGGATCGGAACTTCTGTATGACACTTATCTCTATGAGAAAGCAGAATCCTATGTGATCGCGGCGAAATATCCGGATGTGATCAAAGTGATGGAGCAGCCGGAAGATATGGCAGAGAAACTGACCGGCTGGCGCGGTTTCCTTGCACGCAATTTCGGAATACTGCTTTTAAGAAGAGAACAGGAGCGTGCATATGAGCGGCATCAGGCGGATTATGTCAGGGTTCATTCCATGATCGATGATGTACAGAGGGAGGCATACCCGGTGCGCCTCTATCCGGTTCCGGAGGAGGAACGGCGGAAGCTTGTACAGTCATTAAACTATATGCGCCACTATTCGCTGTGGTCGCTGATCGTGATCTTTCTCAGTATGTCGATGTTCGGCTGGCTGTGGGAAGTGGGGATGCATCTTGTATCTTACGGTGAATTTGTCAACCGCGGCGCCCTGCACGGACCGTGGCTTCCGATCTACGGCACGGGAGCCGTCCTGATCCTGACGGTGCTGAACCGTTTCCGGAAGAATCCTGCGCTGGAGTTCGGGGCGATGATTGTACTCTGCGGTTTCCTTGAGTATATGACGTCGCTTGTCATGGAGATTGTCACAGGCGGTACGAAGTGGTGGGATTACAGCGGATATTTCCTGAACCTGAACGGCAGGATCTGTGCCGAAGGACTGCTTGTATTCGGTATCGGCGGTCTGGCGATCGTCTATGCTATTGCCCCTATGATCGATGATCTGGTGAACAGGTTCAATGAAAGGAAAATCATGGCTGTCTGCACGGTACTGATGGTACTCTTCTTTACAGACATGGTGTACTCCCAGATCCATCCGAATACAGGGAAAGGAGTCACAGATATAGAAGAGGCGCGGGAAATGCATTCCATACAGCAAATATCCGATAAACAGATACAAGTATAAAACAATTATAAAAACGGGGGATGGCCTTATTGGTCATCCCCTTCGTCTTGTCGCCACATCCTGAAACCGGAAATAATCCGGGCGGTGGCGAGATTGTGTAAATTCGAACTGCACTCCGTCATCGTTAAATGTCTGGCTGGTGATCACGGCCATGCAGTTATAGTCTTTTATATCAATATATTTCTCATCGACCTGTGTCACGTGTTCGACGGTAAGTGTCCGTTTACTCGTGGCGATGGTAATTCCAAGTTCTCCCTCAATATAATCATAGATAGAATGACTGGCAATCTCGGGGGTCAGGCCCTTGATAAGTTCCTTCAGAAAATAATTGTGGTTAAGGATCAGGGGCTTTCCGTCCAGTGAGTGAAGCCGCTGGAGATAGTAAAGTTCTGTTCCTTTTTTAAAACCAGTTTTTTTCTCTATTTTTTCATCTGCGGTGATCTCAGCGAACTGAAGCACCTTTGTAAATGCCTCCTGATGATTGCGGATAGCGGATTCTTTGAATGATTCGATGCCACCCACGGTAAACGAAGTCTGCTCGATGGGCTGAAAGATATTTCTGACGCCTTTGCCGTGCATGGGCTGGACATATCCGTCGGCGGTAAGCTCGGCCAGCGCGCGTCTGACCGTATTGCGCGAACAGTCATATTCTGAGATCAGAGCGTGTTCAGACGGCAGCATTTCCTGATAAGTATAGTATTCTGTCTCAATCTTTTCTTTTAAGTCCCTGTAAATATAGTCGTATTTTGCTTTCGGCATAAACCCACTCCTTTCCTGCATATCTTGTTTGAACATCTATTTGTTTAAACATCTCTAATTATAGAAATCTGTATTCCCAAAATCAAGTTAAAAATCTATGCAGAATTTATTTCAGAAGAAATTCACAAAATTTTTCCGGCCATTTTGTAAATAATGACAGAAAAGAATTATTTTTAATAAATTAATTGACTTGTTTAAACAAGAGTGATATATTCAAGATGTTCAAACAAGTTCGACTTGTAAAAAGAGTGTTTCAGGGAATAATGAAACAAGTAAGAAAGAGAGGAAGAGAAGCGATGGGAAAGTATGATAATGATGTAAAACGTCTGCTTGAACTCGTAGGGGGCAAGGAAAATATTCAGGCTGTCTCCCACTGTATGACAAGGATGAGATTCGTCCTCATCGATCCGAAGAAAGCGGATGAGAAAACAATCGAGGAACTGCCCAGTGTAAAGGGGACATTTACACAGGCAGGTCAGTATCAGGTCATCATCGGTAATGATGTGTCAGTATTCTACAATGAATTTACAAAATATGCAGGCATCGAGGGCGTGAGCAAGGATGCGGTCAAAGCGGCGGCAAAGACGAATCAGAATATCGCCCAGAAGATTATGGGAACTCTGGGAGAGATATTTGCTCCCCTGATCCCGGCCCTGATCTGTGGCGGTCTTGTGCTCGGCTTCAGAAATGTGATTGGTGAGATCAACTTCTTTAATAACGGTACACAGAGTCTTGCAGATATCTCTCAGTTCTGGTCGGGAATGTACAATTTCCTCTGGCTGATCGGTGAAGCAGTATTCCACTTGCTGCCTGTAGGTATCGTGTGGTCCATCACGAAGAAAATGGGAACGACTCAGATCCTCGGTATCATCCTTGGTCTGACACTTGTATCCTCACAGCTGCTGAACGGCTTCAGCGTGGCGGACACTCCGGCTTCGGAGATCCCGGTATGGGATTTCGGATTCTTCAAGGTTGAGATGATCGGTTATCAGGGACAGGTCATCGCGGCGATGATGGCAGGATTCGTACTTGTATATCTGGAGAAATTCTTTAAGAAGATATGTCCGGAAGTCATCAGTATGATCGTAGTTCCGTTCTGTTCACTTGTACCGGCAGTTATTATCGCGCATACAATCGTAGGTCCGATCGGCTGGACGATCGGAAATGCAATCGGCAACGTGGTATATGCAGGACTGACATCTGACTTCAGATTCCTGTTTGCGGCAGTATTCGGTCTGTTATACGCACCGCTCGTTATGACAGGTCTTCACCATATGACAAACGCCATCGACTCACAGCTGCTTAACACACCGGCGCATAGCACGATTCTGTGGCCGATGATCGCCCTTTCCAATATCGCGCAGGGGTCCAGCGTACTTGCAATGAGCGTACTCCAGAAGAAGAATGAGCGTGCACAGCAGGTTAACGTACCGGCTTGTATCTCCTGTTACTTAGGCGTAACAGAACCGGCACTTTTCGGTGTCAACCTGAAATATGTATTCCCGCTCGTTTGCGGTATGATCGGCTCCTGCTGCGCGGCTATGATCTCTGTAGGATTTGGTGTTGAGGCGCTGAGTATCGGAGTCGGCGGACTTCCGGGAATCCTTTCCATCAAACCGGAATACTGGCTGATCTTCCTTCTGGCAATGGCAGTTGCAATCGTGATTCCGTTCACACTGACATTTATCGTGGGTAGGATCAAACTTTCAAAAGAAGACAGATTTGGTAAAGAAAATGCGGCTCCGGCAGTTGAGACAGCAGAAGGCGCAGAAGCCGTTGAAACAGCACAGGCAGCAGACAGTACTGCTTCCGCAATAACAGTTTCTAAAACAGAAGCAGCTGATGTAAAAGAACTGAAATCAATCCTTGACGGTAAAGTAATGCCGATCGAGGAAGCTCCGGACGATGTGTTCTCCCAGAAGATCATGGGCGATGGTGTTGCCATTGAACCGTCCAATACAGTTGTAACAGCTCCGGCAGACTGCGATGTCAGTGTTGTAATGGCTGATACAGGCCATGCGTGCGGCCTGACACTTCCTAACGGAGTGGAACTCCTGATCCATGTAGGTGTCGATACAGTCGATATGGGCGGAGACGGATTTAAGCTCCTTGTAAATGAAGGCGACCATGTAAAAGCAGGACAGAAACTCATCGAGTTTGATCCTGAGAAGATCAAAGCAGCGGGACATCCGTGTACGACAATGCTGATCGTGACCGCAGAGGGAAGCGCCGCTAATATCCAGATGCATTCCGGCATGGATGCAAAAGCAGGAGAGACAACCGTCATCTCATGGGACTGATTAAGGAAAGGACAGGGGCTATAAAACTATGAAAGATTTTAGAAAAAGTACTGTATATCAGATTTATCCCAAATCATTCTGTGACACAAACAAAGACGGTCTTGGCGATCTGCGCGGTGTGATCAGTAAACTTGATTATATTAAAGAGCTCGGCGTTGATTATATCTGGCTTACTCCATTCTTTGTATCTCCGCAGAATGACAACGGATATGACGTGGCGGACTATTATAACATCGATCCTGGATACGGAACTATGGAAGATGTGGAAGAGCTCATCGCAGAGGCAGATAAGCGCGGAATCGGTCTGATGTTCGACATGGTGTTTAACCATGTTTCGACAAATCATGAGTGGTTCCGGAAAGCCATGGCAGGTGATCCATATTATAAAGATTTCTTTATCTTCCGCAAAGGCAAGGACAACGGAGAGCCTCCGACCAACTGGGAGAGTAAGTTCGGCGGAAACGCATGGAAATATGTTGAGAAATTTGATGAATACTATCTGCACCTGTTCGATGTGACGCAGGCAGATCTGAACTGGGAAAATGAAAATGTCAGAAAAGAGATCCAGAAGATCTTGAAGTTCTGGATGGAGAAAGGCGTCAAAGGATTCCGTTTCGACGTGATCAACCTGATCAGCAAAGCATGCTACGAGGATGACGACATCGGCGACGGCCGCAGATTCTATACCGACGGCCCGAAGATCCACCAGTATCTGAAAGAGATGCACGACGCGACATTCGGAAACGCAGAAGGCTTTGTGACAGTAGGCGAAATGTCAAGTACCACGATCGACAACTGCTATCAGTATGCGGGACGTGACACCGGAGAGCTCTCCATGGTATTCAGTTTCCATCATCTGAAAGTAGATTTTATGGGCAACGAGAAATGGGTGCTTGTGCCGGCTGATTTCCAGAAGCTCAAAGATATCATCTTCGAGTGGCAGACAAAGATGGCAGAACATAACGCATGGAACGCTGTGTTCTGGTGCAACCATGATCAGCCCCGTGTCGTATCCCGCTTTGGCGACGAAGGAAAATACTGGAAAGAGTCGGCAAAAATGCTGGGAACGGTCATACACTGCCTGCGCGGTACTCCGTATGTATACCAGGGCGAAGAGCTGGGCATGACAAACACAGACTTTACAGACATCTCGCAGTTTAAGGATGTAGAAAGCCTGAACCATTACCAGATCCTTCAGGATAAAGGGCTCTCGGCTTCCGACGCCCTGCGTATCATACAGATCCACTCCCGTGATAACGGGCGTACGCCGATGCAGTGGGATGCTTCCAAATACGCAGGCTTCACATCAGAAGACAGCGCAGAACCGTGGATCGCAGTGAACAGCAACCATGAAAAGATCAATGCAGCAGACCAGCTGAAAGATGAAGACTCCATCTTCCACTATTATCAGAAGCTGATCGCCCTCAGAAAAGACTCCGAAGAGTCTGATGTTATCGCTTATGGCGATGTAGAGCCTCTGGCACAGAAAGATCCGTCCGTATTCGCATACCGCAGAACTTATGACGGTCATGAACTGATCGTGACAGCCAACTTCTACGGAAAAGAATACCAGTGGAAAAACGCACCGGATCTTAACGGATTCAAAAAAGTGCTGGGGAATTATGAAAACACCGAGATCGCTGAAGATGGTACGATGCACATGAAACCATACGAAGCGGCAGTGTGGTATCGGTAAAAATTCCGATTTTCCGGACTGATAAAGTATCCGCCGGGAGGCAGGTATTGTTAGCGCACCCGCTTTCGCTCGGGACGTAACGCAGCGGTACATAGGAGCGCAAAAGACGCGCTCCAAGTGCCGGCGTTACTCTACGGTGCGTACACAATACCTGCCTCCCGGCTGCTTTCTTTCCCAGCCCGAAAATTGAATTCCAAACGCAAGGATTAAATCCGCAAATGGACTGTATCTGTCCGTTTTTGACGTTTTACCTAATAACAGACTAATACGGAAATTTCATATAAACCGGTAGAAAGCGTCACTTTTCCAACTATGATTTCATTGCTCTGACGGTATAGTAGAAGTTAATCTGTCGGTTCGAATTCGAGCCGCAATGATTTCTGGTCCGCTTGATTAATATTTATCTGCAGGAACATCCCGTGTCAAGCCTGCGAAGCACCTGTTTACAGGCAAGGGCTTGACACGGGATGTTCTCTGCAGATATAAGGCATACAAGCGGAACCAGAAATCTCTGTAACCGGAGACGGGATCAACCTTTCCTTTGCCCGCGGATACGTGAGTCAGTCATTCCGTATTTAACCACTTTTCAGATGATTT
>ERZ1643246.4806-NODE-4806-length-10379-cov-4.643840_pt1 | contig 10379 bp, 2 predicted proteins | sample MGYA00579265_ERZ1643246 | MGnify/ENA primary metagenome ERZ1643246 (study PRJEB29033, sample SAMEA4952261) | chicken gut metagenome | biome: Broiler Chicken; feature: Gastrointestinal Tract; material: Caecum | place: Ireland | collected 2018 | study: Broiler...
TCTTTACAAGTGAATTGCAACCCCGGAATGCGCCTTGGCCTATGCTCGTTACACTATTTGGCACTACTACTTCCTGCAGAGAAGAACAGCCATAGAAAGCACTTGCGCCGATACTTGTTACGGTGTTCGGGATCTCCACTTCCATCAGTCCCACTGCCCCGTAAAAAGCGTTGGCAGATATGGTGCGCACGCCGCTGAGCAACCTCACGCTCTCCAGCGTGTCGCACCCACTGAAAGCATTCGACCCGATCGTGCGCACATTGCCCGGAACGAGAATGCTACGCACATTTGTGCCCGCAAAGGCATAAACTCCGATTTCCGTGACATTGGCAGGGAGAGCCACTTCCGTTTCATCACCGAAGTACTGTAAAAATATACTCCCGTCGATCGCCATGCCGTTTTCGCGAATACAGTTAAAGGAATAAATGCGCGAAGAATAATCGCTCCAGGCGGACTTATAGCTACTTAAAAGCGAATCGGTGACATAAATTTTCAGCGCGGAATGAGTATTATCCAACGCTCTATCGCCAATTGAAACGACAGCAGACGAAGGCACTAAAAGCGTGCGAAGTCCCGAGCCGTACAGCGCATACGTTCCCAGCGAAAGTACGCCTTGCGGCAATTCCAAAACGGATATTTTTACATTATAGAAGGCATAACCACCCACCGTCTGCAATGCGGCAGGGAGAGTGAGCGCCGTCACACCGGTACAACCGTACAGAGCATAGTCGCCGATAGAAATAATTTCGTCGTCCCACGAAACATTTTTGAGCATGGAAAGGCCGCGCAGAGCATTAGCCGCTATCTGCGTTGCGTTTGTTATTGTAATTTCTTCAAGGCGTGCGGGGAAATATGCCGTTACGCTGCTTTGATTTACCGACACCATGTCCGCCGATGAAACATTGCCGAACAGATAACCCAAAGCACCTTCCGCGCCGCTCGCCTGTGCGTTTGCGCCTATATACGGCAAAGTGAGCGAAGTCAGCGCGGCACATTCGTCAAAGGCGTATCTACCGATCGACTGCACAGAATCAGTGATGGCAATAACTTTGAGGGCAACACAGCGGCCGAAAGCCGACTGTCCTATTTCCACAAGTCCTTCGCGAAGTTCGATGTCGGTAAGCGAGGCGCAGTCGTAAAAAGCACGCTCGCCCAAAATATTTGCCGTTATTGAAACGCTCTGCAACGACGTTACGCTGCTAAACGCCCCGTAGCCTATATTTTCTGCATCCGTCACTATAATTTCCGCAAGCGAATCGGGGATATACGCGGCAGACATACCGTATTCCGAATAGTATTGATAGACGAGCGTGCAACCGCTCATCGGCGTATCGGAGAACAGCCAGTCCAAAAGCGCCGCTTCGCCCTCTGCTCCCCGTGCATTTCCGATAAAGGGAACCGTCAGCGATTGCAGAGCCGTGCAGCCGGCAAATGCGCCCTTGTCAATCGTAGTTATACTGTCAGGGACAATAATTTCGGTTATATTCCCGCCGTTTGCAAAAGCATTTTCGGCAATAGCGGTTACAGGCTTTCCGTCATAATATTCGGGAATATATACTTCGGTAAGGTCTGTGTCGGTTAGCCCAGTGAGCGTGTAGGTATCGCCCTCATTCAAAGTATAGGCAAGCCCGTCCGTGCCAAGCCAATAGGCGTAAAGCGTTATATCGCCGTCATAAGACCAAACGTCAATTCCGTTGCCCTTGCCATCGGTAAACTTTGTTCTGCCTCCGCCGGGAGCCGAATACCACCCTCCGAAAGTATATCCGCGGCGTTCGGGCACACCGAAAGCGTATTCCGAATCGAACATGACGGACACATTTGCAAAATCGGAATTTTCGGACATTAAAGTTATGTTGTACGAAAGCGCCTGCCATTTTGCATACAGCGTTACGCTCGGTTCAGCGCCCACAAGAATTTGCGCGCCGTCGCCATAAACTACCTCCCCGTCCTTTTCGACAGACCAGCCGACAAACTGGTAACCTTTACGCTTAAATGTATTTGACGAAAGGACAAGCTCGCTGTCGGTATATCCTGTTTGCACAGTCATTTCCCCACCGTCCGCGCCGTTGCCGTCAAAACGCACTTCGTTCAGATTTGGTGTCCAAACGGCATAAAGATTATATTCTGCAGAAGTACCCATAAGGTAATCGGCGCTGTTTGCAAAGGCTACTTCGCCTTCCGCCTCCTCTGCCCAGCCGACAAAGGTATAACCTGCGCGCACAAACTCATTGTCGTTCAATGCAATGGTTTCATCCGTCCTGATGAGCTGCTCCAGCATATCTCCGGTGCCGCCGTTGGCATGGAAAATTATCTTATTTTCATTCGCCTGCCAATTTGCAACATACTCCCTTTCACCCGTGGAGCCTGCCGGTACAGTCACCGTCACAGAAAGTCCGTCTATCCCCGTCCCGCTCCAGCCTGTAAACATATAGCCTTCGCGAACGGGATTTACAAGCGTAAATTCAGCTGTTGTCACGGTATATATCTCGGGATTTTCTGAAATCGCACCGCCGTTTAACGTGTAAGAAATTGAGTACTCTATAAGCTCCCACACGGCATAAAGGTTGTATTCGGTTTGAGTTCCCATTATATAGGTTTCGCCGTCTTTATAATCAACTTCGCCATTTTCACTTGTTGACCAGCCGACAAAAGTGTAGCCCGCGCGAGCAAATGTATTGGTATTGATCGGCGCGCTTTGGTCGGTTTGTATCTCCTGCGCGGGCATATCACCTTCACCGCCGTTGGCATGGAAGATAACACTGTTTATATTCGCCTGCCAGTTGGCCGTGTACTCGCGATTGCCGGTGCTGCCCCGCACTACGGTTACGGCAAGGGTCGGATCTGCCAAGTCCGTACCAGTCCAGCCGATAAACGTATACCCCGTCCTTACGGGATTTTCAAGGCGGAAGGTATCGCTTTCAATGGTATATCCAGAAGCATTTCCGCTTACACTGCCGCCGTTCAATGTATACGAAATCGTATATTCAACGGCTCTCCATACGGCATAAAGTGTGTATTCGCTCTCCGCGCCCATAGCATAATTCGCGCCGTCGGAATACACAACTTCGCCGTCCGGTTCTTCCGACCAACCGACAAAAGTATAGCCTTCGTGAGTAAACGCGTTAGCAGCAAGCGGCGCGGTTTCATCTGTTTTTATGCACTGCGCAGGCATTTCGCCCCTGCCGCCATTGGCATTGAAAACTATGGTGTTTGTATTTGCCTCCCACACGGCGGTATATTCGCGGTTGCCCGTACTGCCCATCTGAATGGTTACCGAAAGGGCAGGTTCCGAAAGCCCCGTACCCGTCCAACCGATAAATCTGTAACCTGCGCGCGCGGGCGAGTTAAGCACAATATCAGCACTTTCAACGGTATATGCAGATGGATTACCCTCCGCGCTGCCGTTATTCAGATTATACTCTATGGTATATTCCGTTGCCTCCCACACGGCGTAAAGCGTATATTTTGGCTCTGCGCCCATTGCAAAAATTGCACCGTTCGAATATACGACTTCACCTTCTGCGCTCGTCGCCCAGCCGGCAAAGGTATAGCCCGCCTTTTCAAAGGCATTTGACGAAAGTGCGGCGGAAGAATCTGTCGCTATAAACTGGCTATCCATACTGCCGCCCGTAGCGCCGTTTCCTTCAAAGACAATTTCGTTGCGGTTTGCAATCCAGACGGCGAACAGTTCATACGAACTCTCCGCTCCCATAGTGTACTCGGCACCGTCTTTATAGACGACGCCGCCCGTTTCGTTTTCCGCCCAGCCCGCAAAAGTATATCCTTTGCGCGTGAATGTGTTGGCGGCAAGTTTTGCGCTTTCATCGGTTGCGATGCTCTGCGCAGCCATTTGCCCTTCGCCGCCGTTGGCATTGAAGATCACCTCGTTGATATTAGGCGCCCAATGCGCCGTTACTATTCCGCCGTCTTCATACTGCCATTCGAATACGGAGCGGCCCTGCGCGTCCGTCAGACGGCTGTCTTCACGGAACCAGCCGTCAAAGGCATAGCCCTTGCGTTCAGGAACAGGGAAGTTAAATTCTCCTCCGAACGACACATACTCTTCGTTTACCGTATCTCCCGCCGTTGAGCCATTGTAATCAAATACAACACGCAGACGGAAATCCACCGCCGCATTGCAGCCGTCGTTCCAATTTCCCGCCCAGTCCGAAGGTACCTCGTCGCGGTCGCCCACTACAATTTCAGTCAGCGCTGCGCAATCATAAAACACCTCGCCGCCCATATATGTGACCGTACTCGGAAGCGAAACGCGCGACAATGCGGTGCCTGCAAACGCCTTCGCGCCCACATACTCCAGCCCGTATTCAAACGAAAAGTCGGCAAGCGCCGTGCAGTTTTCAAAGGCGCCGTCGCCGATGTATTCAAGAGTGCCGCCCTCGGCATAAAACTGCTGGGCGGTACGGGCTTCGCCCGCAGATATGGTGACGCCCGTAAGGGATGTACAGTTGGCAAACGCGCCCTCCTCAATGCGCGTAACACTTTCGGGCAGCACGAGTTCCTCTATTTCGGTATGCTCCGCAAACCCGTCTCCGGCTATGGCGACTACGGGCACTCCGTTGTATTCGTCGGGTATCACAAGCCGCTCGTCAGCCTTATAAAATCTGCCGGCGGAAATTGCATACCCCCCGTTAGTTTCGGCATATATAAGGCCCGATTGGCTGTTATAGTATGCAAACCATCCACCGAGCCCACCCCCTATAACCACCGCCGCAGACAGCACGACTGACCCAATTTTTATAATACGCTTGCGCTTTTTAGCAGATTTTATATTTTTAATCTGCTTATCACGCACGTCGATATAATGGTTCAAAACCGCCTTATCATCGGCAGCACATACCTGAGCGTTTTCAAATTCATTAAACGTACTTATCGGTTGAGGTTGCCTGACAAGTTCGTCATCATTGCGGCATTTGAGCTTTGCCTGCAACAATCCCCAATAGGCAGAGCTGTCTTCGGCATTCTCGCTGATGAACATCTCATAGTACTTCTGCGCCTGCGCGAACAGTCCTTCTTGCAGACAAAGATCCGCCGCTTGCCGCAATAAGCTAAGTAACACGTCGTCCGATGTATTAGGGATGTATGAGAGCAATTTTTCAAAAACGCCGAAGATCGCCGCATTCGCCGCAGTACCTGCCTTACGGATATGCTCAATGCAAGCGGAGGCGATTTTTTCGATCCATTTCAGGTCGTCCGCATCGTCTGTCTGCACTATGAGGACTTCTTCAAAGCACGACCAATCTGTCAGATTGACAAGCGCGGACGACAACTCCTTTTCGTTGGCACAGCGTATATCCGCAAAAAACTTACCTTGTGCAGCAGAAATACAGTCCGGTTTGACGGACAAGATTTTTCCGTAATACATTTTTGCCGCGTCGAATTCCCTGGATTTGAGCGCGGTATCGGCAAAAGCCTTTGCTTTATCTGCATATACGGAAACATCGCCGTCAGCCACATACATCAGAACAGCTTCAAAGCACTCTGCCGAGCGCATAGAGGCGCTATTTATGCAGATGGAAAGCAATGACCCCAACAACTCTTTTCTGCCGGCAAACTGATATTTCGCACAGATTTCTATCCAGCGCAACGCACCCGCATAAACGCCCTTTTGCAAAAGTTCGGCTATTTCTGAAAAACATGCCCGCAACCACCTTGCCGCAGACTTTGGCTCCAATTCGAAAAGGACGTCTTCGAATTTCTGATACGCTTTCTCTCTGTCGATACAACGGAATACTTCCGCTTCATCCTTTGTTTTATATTCGATTTTAAGAAGGGAAAGCTGCGTTTCGTAATTGTTCGCATCTTCCTCTTTCAGCTTGTCCGCATAGTATCCCGCAAAGGTAAATGCAGAATGCTCTATACCACTGTTTACGATTGTGTGTAACTTCTTTATGTACTCCTCTTCATCTTCTTCAAATGAAAGGTGGATATCCAAAAAATATTTTGCCGATTCTTCATCCGTGGCGACCAAATTGAGCCCGCGCTCGTATAAATCACCACGCAACTTATCCACCGCGCTTCCCGCATATTCTTTGACAACGGAAACGATCAGCTTTGCCTGTGCAATATAACCCCTGTCAAAACTGCGGGAAGCCTCTGCGCATAATGCACGCAAAACGCTTTCCGCGCTTGACTTCTCTGCATTGGAGAGTACGTTTTCTATCAATGAGGCCTCGGGAAGAACGCGGAACCCGTTTTTTTCAAGGTCAGACAGATCCTGCGCGCTGGACTGTGCCAATAGTTTGCCCGTCAATGCGCGCCCGTTACGGGGAGAACTCTGCAAAATTTCGTCAAAGCGCTCTGCCGCTTCCGTAAACTGCCCGCGCGACAAGTAGCTTTCCGCCACCGAAAGGCTTTTTTCGGCATTGACGGATAGTTTCACACTTCTGCCGCCGAGCGTTCTTGTCGCAATGCGCGCCCTTTCGCTCTTCGGCTCTTCCGATACAACTTTTCCAACCTTGACCGTGTTCAATCGGCGGATATGCTCCGCCGTCCGCCTTTCTCTTCCCTTAACGCTGACGCGCGCAATCTTTTGGCTCATGCGGGCGGCACTGAGAATATTTGCCACACGCGTTTCAAGGTCGCCGAACCCAACCGTGATCTTGCCGAGGTCGATACCCTGTATATCACACAAAGGCTTGGGCAATTTTGACGGATTCAAGCTTTTGTACGCAAGAATGAGTGAACTTCTCTGTTTTTCTCCGCGCTCAATGCGCTTATAATAGCGCATCCACTCGTTCTTTACCCATGTGGACTCGATGTATTCGGGCTTTGTGCCGTAAACTATCATCACCTGCGCGGTGTTGAGCGCATTGAATATGTACGGTTCAAACTTCTCGCCCTCTTTCCCTACAAGCGATTCGCGGCTGTAAAATACGCGATAACCCTTTTCTTTCAGTTTGCTGTACAGCTCATACGCATCGCGGCTGTCATCTGTACGCTCAATATTGTTTTCCTCATCAGAATCTTTATAAGATAGGAAAATGTCATAAGGCTCTTCCCGTTCGGCCTTTTCCACCCATTCGCGGCGAATGACGTCTATACGCTTTGCCTGCGCCTCATAATATGCTCGGTTATCTTTGTCGGCATACTGCAGGGCCTTTTTATAATTTTCATCGCCGAATATGCTTTCATAACTTGCGGCATAGCACGAAGGCACCATTTTACCGTCGTAGTCTTTTTCGTACTTTATGCCGTATTTTGCAAGCACAAGCCCCCAATACCCGCGGCTGTTTTTGGGATACTGAACGGTTATGTCGCGGTATAGTTCCTCGGCGTCGTCGAACGCGCTCAAACGCAGTTTTTGGGCAGCATTATAAAGGAGCGTTTCCTCCTCATTGGAAATCTCCTCTGGCCTATACGCCCCGCACGCGGGACAGCGCCATTTGCCGTCCCTGTATTCATAATTCGCCCCGCAGATATTACAGATGTTTTGTTTCATAAAATTTATGCTTAACAAACTCATTTTTTATTGCTATTCTTTGCATTTAATTAAATTATCAGCTTTTCTTACATACACACTACCGCAACCATTTTTATCAAGGAAAATAATCATCTCTTTAATCGACATAGGACATGAAGGTCCCAAAATTACTTCAGATACACACTCAAAATTTCGCGTTGAAATAGGCAACTTATAATAGCTTTTTATCCTGCCATGATTAAAGGAAAAATCCACCATATCATCTATCGAATCAAAACAAAGTATATTTTTACTTAAATTCATTGATTTTGCAAATAACCTATATTCCCCTTCAAATTCAAAATATTCTCGTTTAAACAAAAACGACTTAATATAATATTCTTCCAATGCTTTACGCAACTTCTCTTCGTCATTATCACTATTTTGTTTAACGAACTCCAATGTCTTTTGCTCCATTTCGTCATTTGGCAAATATTGTATCGGTTCAATTGTAATAACATCAGATAACTTTTTCAATTTTTCTTTGTCAAAACAAACGGCAACGCCACGTCCCTGATCTCCGTAAATTTGCCAAAGCGGTATTAGATTTTCATTTTTAATTTGACAAAAACTCGTGCAAAACACCCAATAATCTGGAACAGGATACTTAAAATCCCCTGCCAATTCTAAAAATGCTCTACGAAATTTAACCCACTGTTCACCACTTAAATCAACCTTATCAGCATATCGTGATTTATTTAATACAGTATCCAAACACTCCAAAGCAAATTTTCCTTCTTTGGGATCATTACTTTTTATTATATCAAACGCCCATAAAGATCCAGTTTTTACTATATTATAAAATGCCTCTAAAGAAGTAAAATGATAAATTATATTATTATTCATAGTTGTCCATCCTTTTTATAAGGAAAATTTTATAAATAGTGTTAAATATTTACTTTCTTATAATTTTTACGCCATAATCAAATGTATCCTGTGCTATCTTTGCTGTCTGTGGGACGACTATTTCTTCTAAACATTCACAACTAATAAAGGCATAATTACCAATACTTTTCACGCTATTCGGGATTGTTACACTCATAAGCCTATCGCACCCATTAAATGCATAACGCCCTATTTCCATAACACTATCAGGAATGATAATTTCTATAAGTCTGCTGCAACCACAAAATGTATAATCACTAATCTTTGTCACACTATTTGAAATAGTTAAACTATTAAGTCCACTACACAGCATAAACGCTCCACTTTCAACATTCATTACACTGTTTGGAATCTCTATACTTGTCAACCCACTACATTCCTTAAACGCATCAATTCCGATATTTACAACACTTTTCGGGATAATTACTTCTGTTATGCCATCACAACCCTTAAAAGCAAAGTCACCAATTTTTAATATGCTTCCATCTGATGGAATTACACTATTTTTACAGCCACGAATCAAAGTTTTAGTTGCTTTTTCAATAAGGCAGTTACCCACACCAGCATAAGACTTATTTTCAATAGCAACAGTAATATTAGCTAAATTCCTACATCCGGCAAAAGCACTTTCCCCAATATTTGTTACTGTATCTGGTATGCTTATGCTTGTTATTCTATTTTCTTTTTGAAATACTCTGCTTGCGATACCAACTATCCCCCTGGGAATCACGATTTTCTTTTTAGTACCACTATAACCTATCAGCACTCCGTCCTTAATCTCAAATTCAGGATCAGCATATACAATAGATGCAGGTGCAGTAAATGATTTTATACGATTTAACTCTGCCTGCATTTGCGCGAATTGAGCAAGCATATCCTGAAATTTATTTGCGCTTTCCTCCTCCTTCTTGCGTTTCTCTTCTTCGGCCTTACGTTTTTCTTCAGCTTTGCGCGCCGCTTCCTCTGCTACGGCTTTTTCGTTTTTGCCTTTATTTAAAATCTGCTCCAGCGCGGAAGAGATGGCGGGCCATGCGGAAATGCCGTATTCTATGCCCTGAATACGGCGCAGCCCCTGGGGAAGCTCTTTGGGATTAAAGCCCTGGTACAAAACAAGCAGCGAACCTTTTTCCTTTTTGCCCTCTTTAATTAAGCGCAGGTAGCGTTGCCACTCGTTCTGTACCCACGTTGAAGTAAAATATTCTTTTTTACTGCCGTACACAATGAGCGCCCTTGACTTATCAAGCGCGTTAAAAATATATGGTTCGCTGCCCTTGCCAGCGACGCCTTCCGCAACCAACGTTACGGGGCTAAAAAATACGCGGTAGCCCTTATCCCTTATAAGGTCGTAAAGTTTGTGCATTTCGCGGGCGTCGCGCGTTTCATGGCCGTCAGAATCTTCCGAGGCCTTAAAGCTGATGAACACGTCGTAATCGTACTTCTGCGCCGTCTGTCTCCACTCTTTGGTGACGCGCGCAATATACTCCGCCCATTTTATGTAGCTTTGGCGCAGTTCTTCCGTTTCGGCAAGCTCGACCGCCGTGTTAAATTCGTCGGTATCGCGAAAATCTTCGTATATACTCTTATAGCAAGACGGCACGGCCTTGCCGTCCAAATCATTTTCGAACTTAATGCCGAACTTTGCGCGCACTAAACCCCAGTAGCCCGCACTCCAATCGGGATATTTACGGATAATGCGTTCAAATTCGCTCTCTGCCTCGTCGAAACGCGGAGGCACCACATCGAGATTGCGTTCGGCGTCCTCAAAATCGTTCAGCCTGCGGAAATAGGCGTCCATGTCGTCCTGCGACAGCGACTCATCTATGCGATACTCCGTATCGCAGTTTTCGCACCTGAAATATGTGCCGAAATTTTTAAGTTTACCGCCACATACCTGGCAGATATTCGCCTTCAATAACATTTTACTCCTGTTAAATTACCCGTTCTGCTCCTTCCATTCGAGGAGTTTTTGCATATCCTTTTGCTGCACGGAAGATGTGACTTTTTTAAGAGCATT
>ERZ1643246.4808-NODE-4808-length-10377-cov-9.390719_pt1 | contig 10377 bp, 11 predicted proteins | sample MGYA00579265_ERZ1643246 | MGnify/ENA primary metagenome ERZ1643246 (study PRJEB29033, sample SAMEA4952261) | chicken gut metagenome | biome: Broiler Chicken; feature: Gastrointestinal Tract; material: Caecum | place: Ireland | collected 2018 | study: Broiler...
GGCCGGAAGGTGACTATCACGGTGCCCCAGAAGGGCAGACAGGCCCAGTTGGTGGAAATGTGCCGCAGCAACGCGGCGGAGCAGCTGGCCCAATCCACTGGGCGGTTTACCGGGAAAGAAGCCTCCGCTCTGGATGAGCTGGGGCGGCTTCTAGGGCTGGAAACGCCCCCGGCCCGTATTGAAGCCTATGACATCTCCAATCTGGCCGGAGGCGAAAACGTGGCGGCCATGGTGGTGTTTGAAAACGGCCGGCCCCTGAAATCCGACTATCGGAAATTTAAAATCAAGACCGTTGTGGGCCAGGACGACTACGGTTCCATGCGGGAAGTGATTTTCCGGCGGATGAAGGAATACGAAAAGACCCAGGGCACCAATGAGAGCTTTGCCCATCTCCCGGACTGCATCCTGCTGGACGGCGGCAAAGGCCATGTGGCGGCGGTGCGCCCTCTGTTGGAGGGCATGGGCTATCATATCCCTCTGTTCGGCATGGTGAAGGACGACAAGCACCGCACCCGGGCCATCACCGGGGATGGGGGAGAGATCGCCATTAACTCCCACCGGTCCGCCTTTACCCTGGTATCCACCATTCAGGACGAAGTCCACCGGTTCGCTATCGGCTATCACCGGCAGCAGCGGAAAAAGGCCAATATCTCCACCACGTTGACCTCTATTGAGGGCATCGGGGAGACCCGGGCCCGTTCCCTGCTGCGGTATTTTAAGACCATCTCCGCCATCCGGGAGGCCTCTGTGGAGGAGCTGGCCAGCGCGCCGGGAATGACCCATCCGGCGGCGGAAAAGGTGTATGCGCACTTTCGGAAAACGGAGCCCTGATTTCCCCGGAGAGGAAGCCGGTAGAACGGGATTGCTCATGCGATGCACAAGAAAGGAGCCTTTATGCCGCTTACCACTGTGATTTGGGATTGGAACGGCACCCTGGCCGACGACGTCCGGGTGGCCCTGCAATCCGTCAACGATATTTTAGCCCGGCGGGGCCGGGAGCCCATTACCCTGGAACAATACTATTCTTATATGGATACGCCCATCCGGCGGTTTTACGAGAACCTGTTTCACCCGCTGCCGGACGATCTTTTCGATACCCTGATGCTGGAATTCAACCAGGGCTACCGCCGCCATATGACCAGCACCGGCCTTATGGAAGGGGCCAAAGAGGCGCTGGAAGCCTTTCGGCGGGCCGGTTTGACGCAGATAATCGTCTCCGCCAGCCATACCGGAGAGCTGTCCCATTTCAGCCATCTTTTCGGCGTGGAGGGGTATTTTCGCTGGATACTGGGGGCGGAGGATTTCCAGGCGGCGGGCAAGGTGGAAATGGCCTGCCAGTTCCTGCAGGAGCAGGGGATTGCCCCGGAGGAATGTGTCGTTATTGGGGACACGCTTCACGACCGGGAAATGGCCAAAGCCATCGGCTGCCCTGTCTGCCTGCTGGACCGGGGCCATCAGAGCCGCGCCCAGCTGGAGAGCGCGGGGGAGCCGGTGTTCCACCATTTAGAGGACGCCGCATCCTGGATTTTAAAACGGACAGCACCCTAAAATTTGACATCCGCCTGGGATTCCGGTATAATAAACAGGAATCAATCCCGCCACGAAGGCGGGCAAGGCGAATCTGAAGTTTCGTTTTCCGCAGTTTTACAAGGAAGCTGCGTTTTTTGGCGCAACCCACGATGTAATGATATGTTAAAGAAAATACCGGTAAGGTAGAAAACCGCACGAAGCGGCTCCCTGCTTTACCGGTTTTTTATGTGTGGAAATGCGCCCATGAAAAAACGAAAGGATGTCTCAACATGAAAAGATCGACGAAAAACCTGGTGTTCACCGCCCTGTGCATTGCCATCGGCCTGTTGCTGCCCAGCGTGTTCCACCTGTTTGGGGCGGGGAGCCAGCTTCTCCCCATGCATCTGCCGGTGCTGCTCTGCGGTTTTCTCTGCGGCGTGCCCTATGGGGCCTTCTGCGGGCTGGTAACGCCCCTGCTTTCTTCCCTGTTGACCCAAATGCCGCCCCTGTTCCCCACGGCCCCGGCCATGATGCTGGAGCTGTGCACCTATGGAGCCCTCACTGGCCTGTTTTATCAGAAGCTCCGGTGGAACGTGTATCCCTCTCTCATCGCCGCCATGCTGGGAGGCCGCATCGTTTCCGGCCTGGCCAACGCGGTATTTATGGGGATGTCCGGCGCGGCTTATGGCTTTGAAATGTTCCTCACCGCCAGCTTTGTCACCGCCTTGCCGGGAATCCTCATTCAAATTGTGGTGCTGCCCCTGCTGGTGCTGGCCCTGCAAAAGGCCGGGTTCCTCTCTCATTCTGGGCTGCGGACTGCCCACTAATAGCCTCAAAGACGAATTCGAAAAGGAGCTGCAACATGGATTCTCAAACCATTCGCGCGTTTTTTGATGAGCGGGCTGCCGGCTGGGACGCAAGCTGTCACCACGACCCCCACCGGCTGGCGGCGGTAGCCGCTTTGGCCCAAATTGCCCCGGGGAGCCGGGTGCTGGATATTGCCTGCGGCACCGGCGTGCTCATTCCCCAGCTTTTGCAGTATGGGCCCCGGGAGGTGCTGGGGGTGGATTTCTCTCCAGAAATGATTCGGGAAGCCCAAAAGAAGTTTTCCGACCCTCGGGTGCGGCTGGAAGCCATGGATCTTTTCGATTGTAAGGAATCGGGCTTTGACACCGCCACCCTGTACAGCGCCTACCCGCATTTTCCCGATAAGGAGCGGCTGGCGGAGAAGATTTTTTCCCTGCTGCGCCCCGGCGGACGGTTTCTCCTGGCCCACAGCGAAAGCCGGGCCACCATTAACAGCCGCCATCACAGCGGCGCGGCGGCGGTGTCTGTGCCCCTGCGCCCAGTGAAAGAAGAAGCCAGCGTTTGGTCCCGCTGGTTCACCCTGGACATTCTGGCAGACACCGAGTCCTTCTATCTGCTTTCTGGAAAGAAGCGCTCCCATAGGGACTAAAAGGCATTCTTGGCCTCAGCCGTGCCGCAGATGCTCCTTCATCCGGTCAATGTGGCGCTGTTCTCCGGAGAGGAAATCCTCTGCCAGGTGGCGGGCGCCGGAAGAGGCTTCCGGAAGCCGGTGGAGCTGTTTGGTCATTTCCACGACCCCCATAGTAGAGCCGTTAATCATCATTTCCGCGATGTGCTCCGAGGAAGCGTCTGCCAGGGTTTCCATTTGAATAGCGCCCCACATCATGGCCTTTTGCAGCGGAGGATTTTTTTCCGGCAGGGCTCCGGCTTTTTGCAGGAGCTTTTCGGAACGGGTCAAAAGCTGCTGGTAACATACGCCCTGCTCTTCAATGTGGTTTTTCAGGGAAGAGTCCCTTACCTTAGGGAGCACGGTCTCAATAGCTCCCAGGCCGGAAGCCGCCGCCTTGTGGATTTCCTTTAAAAGCGCTTCGTTGTCTTGATGCATCAAATAACCTCCTTTTAAATTCTCCCAACGTGTTGACCCTTTGCCAACGAGCCTATGCTGGTGATGGGGATAGTTTTCCGGAAAAAGCAAATGGATATGCAAGAAAGCTTCCGTTTTTGTTAAAATTATGGTATGATATTCTCAGAAAAAGGCCGGGGATTCCGGCCTTTTAGATTTGCGCTTCGCGGAAAGGACGGCCTTGTATTTATGATGCGTTTGGGGATTTCCACCGCCTGCCTGTATCCCATGGTCACAGAGGAGGCCCTGGACCGGCTGTTAGAGCGGGGGTTCCGCCTGTTTGAGATTTTTTTCAACACCGTCTCCGAGCTGGAACCGGACTATGTGGAAGGCCTGCGCCGCCGGCTGGACAAAGCAGGGGCTGAGGTGGCGTCCATCCATCCTTTTACTTCGGCCTTTGAGGTGATGCTGCTGTTTTCCGATTATCCCCGGCGGACGGAGGATGGCTTGACTTTTTACCGGCGCTATTTTGAAACAGCCCAGCGCCTGGGGGCAAAATTTTTGGTGCTCCACGGCCAGCGGAATTATCAAAAGGGCAGGATTACCGAGGAGGAATATTTGGAGCGGTATTGGCGGCTGTATCGTCTGGGGCAGGAATACGGCATTACCGTGGCCCAGGAAAACGTGGTGCAGTTCCGCAGTGAGCGCGCTGCTTTTATCCAGCGGATGCGGGAAGCCTTAGGAGAGGAGTGCGCCTTTGTGCTGGACTTAAAGCAGGCGGTCCGGGCCGGGGAGGACCCTATGGAGATGTGCCGGGCCATGGGGAGGCGGCTCTGCCACCTGCATTTCAACGACCATCTGCCTGGGCAGGACTGCCTGCTGCCGGGAAAAGGAGGCTTTTCCTATGAGACACTGTTCCAGTATTTGCAGGAGATAGGCTATCCGGGAAAGGGCGTCATTGAGGTGTACCGAGGAAACTTTGGGCAAGAAGAGGAACTGTGGGAATCCCTTTGCTATCTTCGCCAAATCCGTCAGAAGTTTGACAAACTCGCCTTTCTGCCGTGATTTTTTCTTGTCAAAGGAATGGTTTCTATGCTATACTATAGGTAGCGATTCAAAAGATCACCGGGGATGTAGCCTCATCCCAAAACAGACAGAGGCAGTCAGGAGGCAAGAAGAGAATGAAGTGTCCATATTGCAGTTATGATGAGAGCAAAGTAATTGATTCCCGCCCCACTGATGAAGGGGAGCGGATCCGCCGGCGGCGGGAGTGCCTTGGCTGCGGCAAGCGCTTTACCACCTATGAGATCATTGAAACGGTGCCGGTAGTGGTCATCAAACGGGATAAATCCCGGGAGCCCTTTGACCGGAATAAGCTCCTGAACGGCCTTCTCCGGGCTTGCGAAAAGCGCCCGGTATCCATGGACACCTTGGAAAAAGTGGTGGACGACATTGAAACCACCCTCCAAAATTCTCTGGACCGGGAAGTGCCTTCCAGCCTGATCGGGACCCTGGCCCTGGAAAAGCTCCGGGATATTGATGAGGTGGCCTATGTCCGGTTTGCCTCGGTATACCGCCAGTTCCAGGATATCCATTCCTTTATGGAAGAGCTCAGCCGCTTCCAGACCGAAAAAAACGAGCGGGCAGGGAAGTGATTCCCGGCTTTGCTGCCTGGGTGCGGTGAGATGAAGGAGGCAGCACGAGGAAGCTGTGCAGGCGATTGGGAAGAAGCCCAGGAAATGCCCTGAAGAGAACGGGAAAGGATTCTTTTAAAAAATTCAAAAAAACGCTTGCATTTCTCATAGAGATATGATATACTAATCCTCGCCGGTTCAAAACGATTGAATCAGAGCTTCCTTATGGGGCATTAGCTCAGCTGGGAGAGCGCTACACTGGCAGTGTAGAGGTCAGCGGTTCGATCCCGCTATGCTCCACCATCACCCGCAGACAAGATGTGTCTGCGGGCTTTTTCTTTATGCAGTCAGAAAATCACGAATCATTTTTCGTTTAGAAAGGAACCTGAAATCGTCATGGATGCCATACCGCTTTTATTGGTAATTATTTTGTGCGTACTCGCTTCTGCTTACTTTTCCGCTTCGGAGACCGCTTTTTCGACTATGAACCGTTTACGGGTAAAGACTTTGGCCGATGATGGAAACCGCCGGGCCCAGGCCGCTTTAAAGCTGGTGGAAAATTATGACCGGCTTATTACGACCATCCTGATTGGCAATAACATCGTCAATATCCTGTCCGCCTCCTTGGGCACCGTGGTGTTTACCATGTGGCTGGCCGACGCCGGGGTTAGCGTGTCTACTGTGGTGATGACGGTAGTAGTGCTGATTTTCGGAGAGATTTCTCCCAAAACCTTGGCACAGGAACACGCCGAGGCCTTTGCGCTGTTCTCGGCCCGCCCCATGATGGTGCTGCAAACCATCCTCCGCCCTTTAAATTTTCTCTTTTCCCAGTGGAAAAAGCTTTTAGACCGGGTGTTCCGGAAAAAACAGGAGCCGGGCATCACTGCGGAAGAGATTATGACTATGGTGGATGAGGCCCAGAGCGAGGGGGGCATTGATGAGCACAAGGGAGAACTCCTCCGTTCTGCCATTGAGTTTGACGACTTGGATGCCAACGACATTCTGACGCCCCGGGTAGAGGTAGTGGCAGTGGAGAAGGACGCCGCCATGGACGAGGTGGCCAGGGTGTTCATGGGGAACCCCTATTCCCGCCTGCCGGTGTATGAGGAGAATCTGGACAATATCATCGGTATGGTTCACGAAAAGGATTTCTTTATGGCAATGAACCGCGGGGAAACCAGCATTATGGGGGCGATGAAGCCTGTGATCTATGTAGCCGGGGGCATTAAGATTTCCCGCCTGCTGCGGATGATCCAGCAGGCCAAAACCCATGTGGCCGTGGTCGTGGACGAATTCGGCGGTACGGAAGGGATCGTCACATTGGAGGATATTCTGGAGCAGCTGGTGGGGGACATCTGGGATGAACACGATGTGGTAGAGTCGGAAGTGGAAGAAATCAACAACACAACGTATCTGGTGGCCGGGTCTTATAGCCTGGAGGATTTCTTCGAGACCTTCCGCCTTCCTGCGCCGGAAGAGGCGTATGAATCCGTTACCGTGGGAGGCTGGGTCATGGAGGAACTGGGATGCATCCCGGATATCGGCGCCCATTTTGCCTATGGCGGCAATGAGGTCTATGTCACCCGGGTGGAGAAACGCCAGGTGAAGGAAATCCGGTTCCAGCTGGGAGAACCCTTGGCCCATAGGGAGGAGCCTTGACAGGAAAGGAGAAGTTCAGTATGATAAAGAAGACGGAAGCAGCTGCAAAACAGTTCACCGAGCAGCTGGTTTCCCGCACGCAAAAGGCGGTGGAGCTGGGAGCGCCGGGAAAACGGCTTTTGCAGCAGTTGGAGCGGGAAAGCGGCCCTTCCATCATGCGGGGGCTGATACGCCGCCAGAGGGTTTCCGACACCTTTTCCTTTTTAGAAAAGGCGGGACATCTGGAACTTTCCCCGGAAGCCATGGTGACCGAATCCGCCTATGGCGCCCTGTTTACCGATGAAGAGGTTAACTGGTGCTTTGAGCAGCTCTGCGACTGCGGGTATTTCCGCTGAACATTCTATAAGGAGATGTTTTTCTGTGTGCCGTCCGGTTTGATACCATGCAGATAGGAACAGGCTTCCCCAGGGAGGCCTGTTTGTTTTGCATACAATCAAACAGATGAAGGATGAGACATTTTGAAACGGAACCTTATTTTGTTGTACACCATTGTCTTTTTGCAGGGCATGGTGTTTTATGGGCCGGTAGCAGTGCTGTACCGGCAGGCAGCGGGTATTACGGTCTTTCAAATGACCCTTATTGAGGGCGTTTCCCTAGTGCTCACTGTGGGGCTGGAAATCCCTTGGGGAATTCTCGCGGAGAAAATCGGCTACCGCAGCACCATGGTGACCTGCTGCATAGTGTTTTTTATCTCGAAGATTATTTTTTGGCAGGCGGTGGATTTCGCCGGCTTTTTGACAGAGCGGGTATTGCTGGCGGTGGTGAGCGCCGGGCTTTCCGGCTGTGATACGGCCCTTTTGTACCGTTCCTGCCGTGGGGAAGATACCCACTGGGTTTTCAGCCTGTATTCCGGGCTGGGATTGGCGGGGCTGCTGTGTTCTTCCTGTCTGTATACTCTGGTCGTGGGGGAGAATTTCCGCCTGGCCGGTTTGCTGACGGTCTTCTCCTATGGGCTGGCGGCTTTGGCTTCTCTGGGCCTGCGGGAAGTGGGGGAACCAGAAGAGGAAAAAGAAAAGAAAGCCCCGGAAAAACGCTCGCCGGTGAAAGCGTTTCGCGCAGCTTTATGGAATCCCCGCTTATTGCTGTTATTGGTTGCCGCCGCGCTGATGGAACAGACCAACTGGGCGGTGACGGTGGTCCTCAATCAGCTGCAATATCAGCGCAGCGGCCTGGAAGTGTCCGCTATGGGCGTGATTTTGGCAGGGGTAAGCCTGGTGGGATTGTTGGGGGTGTTTTCCAAAAAACTCACAGGACGGCTGGGCATCCTGGGGGCAGGTGAGCTCCTTTTTGCCCTCACTGGTGGGAGCTGTATTTTATTGGCTGTCACGGCGCAGCCGGTTGTTTCGATTTTGGGAATCGCCGTTGTCAGCGGGGCTGGCGCTTTGTTTACGCCTCTGCAAACGGAATTGCAAAACCGCCAGGTGAAAACCTCTCAACGGGCCACGGAATTGAGTATTCAATCGGCCTTTTTGAACGGCGCAGGCGCGCTGGTCAGCGTGGCTTTTGGCCGGGCGGCGGAGGGGAGCGTTCCCGGCGCTTTTTTGCTGGGGGCCGCCTGCTGTGTGCTGGGAGGGCTGCTCTATGGGGTCTGGTGCGGCAAAATGCGATATAAAGCAGATAATGTGCATTGATACAGAAAGGACGGTTGCTATGCAGCTTGGACAGATGGAATATCAAGAGAAAAATGGAGTAGGGTTCCTCACTTTCCCCCAGCTGGAGCAGTTTTCCTGGCTGCGCCAGGCATTTTCCACCCGAAAAGGCGGCGTCAGCACCGGGGAGTTCTCCACAATGAACCTGAGCTTTGGCCGGGGCGACAGCCGGGGAAATGTGGAGGAGAATTACCGCCGGTTTTGTACCGCTGTGGGCTTTTCGCCGGATAGCCTCACCGCCTCGGCCCAGGACCATCACACGGTGGTGCGCCGGGTGGGCAAAGGGGATTGGGGCGTAGGCATTTGGCGTCCCAAAGACCGGGAAAGCGTAGACGGCCTGTGTACCGATGAACCGGGCGTCACCTTGGTAACCTATTATGCCGACTGTGTGCCCCTGTATTTTGTGGACCCGGAGCACCGGGCCATTGGCCTGGCTCATGCGGGTTGGCGGGGGACTGTGGCGCAGATGGGCCGGGAGATGCTCCGGCGTATGGAGGAGGAGTTCGGCACTCGCCCCTGTGAAGTCTACGCAGCCATTGGGCCCTCCATTGGTCCCTGCTGTTACGAGGTGGATGAGCCGGTAGCCCGGGAGTTTTTGGCCCTGACCCACCTGCGTCCGGAAAATTTTGTAGAGGAAAAATCCGGGGGTAAATACCAGCTGAATCTCTGGGAGTGCAACCGGCAGGTGCTGGCAGCCGCCGGCGTGCCGGAAAGCCATATCACCGTGGGTGGGGTGTGTACCCAGTGCCATCAAGAGCTGCTCTTCTCCCATCGGGCCACTGCGGGCAAAAGAGGCGGTATGGCGGCCTTTTTGGAGATCCGGGAGGATGCCAGATGACCGGAACCATAGAAGCCTGTAATCTGTGTCCCCGCCAGTGCGGCGTTCGCCGGGAGCCGGAGCAGGGAGAGGGCTTTTGCCGCATGGGCGCCCTTCCCGTGGTGGCCCGGGCAGCTTTGCACCAGTGGGAGGAACCCAGCATCAGCGGCGTCCGGGGTTCGGGGACGGTTTTTTTCACCGGCTGCTCCCTGCAATGCGTATTTTGTCAAAACGACTCCATCAGCACCCGCCGGGAGGTGGGGAAAGTCTTGACCCCAAAAGAGCTTCACCAGGTGTTTTTGCGACTCATCGACCAAGGGGCCCACAATATCAACCTGGTGACCCCTACGCATTTTGCCTTAGCTGTTGCCGAGGCCCTTTCCATGGAAGAGCTTCCTGTTCCCGTGGTGTATAACTGCGGGGGATATGAATCCCTGGAAACCCTGCGAATGCTGGAAGGGCTGGTGGACATCTATCTGCCGGATTTGAAGTACGCCTCCGATGCCCTGGGCAAACGGTATTCCGGCGCTCCGGATTACTTTACTCGAGCCTCTCAGGCGATTTTGGAGATGGCACGGCAAACCGGCCCGGCCCGGTATGATGAAGAGGGGATGATGCAGCGGGGCACCATGGTGCGGCATTTGATTCTCCCCGGGAATACCCGGAATTCCATTGCCGTACTGGAATGGCTTCACGACAATCTGCCGGAATATCCGGTGAGCCTTATGGCCCAATACGTACCTTGCGGCCGGGCTTCTGAGTTTCCGGAAATCAACCGCACCATTACCCGCCGGGAATATGAAAAAGTCCGGGACGCCCTGTTCCGCTTGGATTTGGACGGTTACCTGCAAGGCCGTTCTGCCGCCAAAAAGGCTTTTATCCCGCCCTTTTCTCTGGAAGGGCTGGAAGAGCTGTCATAAGAGAGATACAAAAAATAAAAGCCGGATGGCATGGGGAAGATCCCCGAGCCATCCGGCTTTCTGAAATCCAAAAAGAGTAAATTACTTCGTTCCCTCGTACACAGCAACTGCGCAAGCCACGGTAGCGCCTACCATGGGGTTGTTGCCCATGCCCATGAGGCCCATCATTTCCACGTGGGCAGGCACGGAGGAAGAACCAGCAAACTGAGCGTCGCCATGCATACGGCCCATGGAGTCGGTCAGGCCATAGGAAGCGGGGCCAGCCGCCATGTTGTCGGGATGCAGGGTACGGCCGGTGCCGCCGCCGGAAGCAACGGAG
>ERZ1643246.4809-NODE-4809-length-10376-cov-6.864548_pt1 | contig 10376 bp, 10 predicted proteins | sample MGYA00579265_ERZ1643246 | MGnify/ENA primary metagenome ERZ1643246 (study PRJEB29033, sample SAMEA4952261) | chicken gut metagenome | biome: Broiler Chicken; feature: Gastrointestinal Tract; material: Caecum | place: Ireland | collected 2018 | study: Broiler...
TGCCGTACTTGGGGTCCAGGTAGGCGTCGATGTTCATCTCGCACACGTTGTGGAACAGGTAGAAGTCGAAGTACTCCACCTGGCATTTCTCCAGCTGCTTCTCGAAAATCTCCTCCACCTTGCCCATGTTGGACAGGTCGTAGCCGGGGAACTTGGTGGCCAGGTAGAACTTCTCCCGGGGATGGCGGGCCAGGGCCTTACCCATCACCAGCTCGGAGTTGCCGTTGTGGTAGCCCCAGGCGGTGTCGTAGTAGTTGACGCCCCGGGCCATGGCCTCGTCCACCATGGCGAAAGCGGCGGCCTCGTCAATTTTGGAATCGTCCCCATCCACCACCGGCAGGCGCATGGCGCCCATGCCCAAGGCGGAGAGCTTTACATCTTGAAAATCGCGATACATCATGGTTACACGCTCCTTTTTGTTCTCTGGCACCATTATAGGACTTGAAGTTAACTATAAGTCAAGAGGCAAAACAGATTTTTTCACCCTGTCACCAGCTGGAGCGTCACCTCCACGCTCTCCCCCGCCAAGGCCTGGGCAAGGCCCTCTGTCTCCCGGAGGGTGGCCAGGGGCGTATAGCTGCCGCCTGCGGGAGACTCCTGATAAAACAGCCGCAGCCCGCCGGTGCCCTCCAACACAAGCTGGCCTGCTGGAACAGTGGAAAAGTCCTCGGCCGCCTCTGGCAAGGCGCTGGGGAGGTCGTAGCGTTTCACCACACCGTTTTGGTCCGCCATCACCAGGGAGATGGGCAGCATGGACGCAATCTCCTGGGCGGCGGCAGTGTCCGCCAAGTCCGCCAGGAAGGTTTCCCCGCCCACGGCAATCTGCAACAGCGTCTCCTCCGGGGCGGAGGGCTGGCTATCCCCTTCTCTGGCATCTGGGCCGGAGGACGGCGCCTCCACTTGGGAAGGGCTCGGACTGGGCGCGGAGGAAAGCTGGCTGCTCTCCTGGGCGCTTTCTAGCTGGGAAGAACTACCCGTCTCCTGGGTGTTGCAGGCGGTGAGGGACAGCGCGAAAAAAGCGGCCAAAAGCAAGGGTAACATGTGTTTCTTCATCGGGACACCTCCAAGGTTTTCTCCCCTGTATTATAGCAGGGATGGAGCAGGCCGTCTATCTTTTGCGTTCGCCACCCCTTGACAGGATTTTTTAATTCAGCACGGAATATTTCTTAGGGAGCGTATCCCCTTCCCCCTCACCCCGGAAAGGAAAGCCTTTGCCCAGCGGTACCGGCCCATCTACCAGGCGTTTTTACATAGCGAAAAGCCCCGCCTTCCCTTCCAGGAATCCCTGAAAGAGAGGCGGGGCCTCTTTATCTGCCGCGGCGCTTTTCCTTTCGCTTTCGCTGGCGTATTTGGAATTTCTCCTCCCGTTCCCGCTCCTTGCGCTGGCGGGCGTCCTCTTGGCGGGACGCTTTAGCTGTCTCCCGCTGCAGGGCTAAGGCCTGCTGGGATTTCGTCCCCGGCCGGGCGGAAAGCTCCTTTCGCTGGATTTCCCGCCGCGCCCGCTTGGGATTTATGCGGCGCTCCTCCGGGATTTCCTGCTCCACAGGCGGGCTGAAGGAAAGCCGCTTCCAATGCTCCAGCAGGAATTGGTACACTTCCCCGTCTTTTGGCTCGGCGCCAAAGGTGATTTTCGCCACCTCCAGCTTGGGGCCGGACCACCGCTGGTACAACCCCACCCAGAAAGGCTCTTCGAAAAACACAGTCAGCTTTGCCCCGTTTTTTTGCATGACAAACACTCCCTCGCAAAAAACGGCAAAGAAGGGACGGCCGAGGAAGGCGGGTTACTGACAGCAGGGCTGTGCCCGGACTACCGGCCGGGACTGTGTTTTTATCTTTACGCGTATGGAATTTTCTTTAGTATACCAGGTTTTTCCCCGCCGCACAAGGCTTAGGGGTTGCAGCTGCCGCAGGGCTCGTAGCCCTGGGCCAGAAGCTCCTCCCGGGTGCCGTGGTAGTCCTCCCGGTTTTTCTCGCTCATAGCCTCCACCGAGGAGCAGCTGGGAAGGTGGAACTTGTGGGAGCTGGTATTCAGCACATAGTCCCTGGCTTCCTCCGCGGCGCTGGACTGGCTTTCCTCCGGCGCGGAGGAAGCTTGGCCGCTCTCCCAGCTTTCGCCGGTGGCGTAGTCAATCTCCACCCCCGGCTGGACGTTGTACACGTACACGTGGAAAGACACCCCGTCCCCTTCATCCTCCACGGAGAGGGCCTCCATCTCCACGCCGCTGGCCACCAGGTTGTCCCCCTCAAAAAGGGGCGTCACCCGGTAGAGCACGTGGTTGCCTGTTTCCTTGATATAGTCCGCCACCAAGTTCTCAAAGGGGAGCATCCCCTCCACGTTCAGGTAGCGGGTGCCGGTGATGAGGTTTTCCTCGTTGGCGTTCTCCCCGGTCAGCTGGAAGCCGATAAGGTGGCAGCGGTTGTACAGGGAGCCTCCATCCACAAAGCTGTACTCCGCCTGGACCCAGCCGGTGGGGTGCACACTGCTGATGCTCTCCCTGTCCTCGGTGGGCATCAAATCCTGGCCGATGCAGGCGTAGGCCGCGCCGCAGCGGCCCAGGGGATCCAGGGGGCTGTACGTCTCAAAGGATTCCCCGGTAAAGTCATCCAAAGAGAGCTGCGGCTGGTTGCCGTCCAGCTCCACATAGGGCTCCCCCCCGTAGGCGGGAAGCTCCTCCAGGGAAACCTGGGCGGCGCTGGACGTTTGGGAAGCCCCAGAGGGCAGCTCCCCTTGGCAGCCTGTCAGCACCAGGGCCAGGCACAACAGCAGGGGCAAACAGGACAGCAGGCGTTTTTTCATGGCAGGTAAACCTCCTTGGTGATGGTATCGTGGGAAGTGCCGGAAAACTCCCGGCGGGACACAAGGCGCCACTGGGACAAATCCAAATCAAAGTAGACATCCGCGGGGTACCGGCGGTTCCAGCGGTACAGCACCAGGGACTCCAGCTTCTCCCTGTAGGGCGCCAGAAGCTGCCCCTCGGCAAAGCAGTATTCCCCAGGGCCTGCCAGGTTTAGAAAGTTTTCATCGGCGCGCAGGTCCCCTTCCCAACCCTGCAAGAGGGGCAGCGAATAGGGATGGACCCACAGCCGGCCCGGGCCCACTGTTTCCCCCATGTCCTGGAGGACAGCCCGGTCCCGGCTTTGGCGGCGGTGGTTGAAAAACAGGCCCTCCCTGTCGTCCAGGCAGAGGCATACAATCATGGCGCGGCACTCCTTTCAAAAAGAATGCCCCCTAAAAAAGGGGGCGTGTAGCCTTTCGGCGGGATGTCAAATCCCCTTGACGAACTCCCGGAACCGGGGCAGCATGCCGATTTTGTCCGGGGTGTGGGGCGGCATTTGCAGAATGTCGTAGCCGGGCAGGTTGTTGCCCTCCACAAACACCGGGCCGTTGGGGGTGATGGCCACGTCCCAGCCCACATAGCGCATCTGGGGGACAATCTGGGAGGCCTCCAGGCACATGGCCTTGGCCTCCTCCCAATAGGGGATGGCAAAGCCCTGGATGGTGGTGTGGGTGCGGGGGTGCTCCGTGTAGGTGTGGCGGGCCTTGTCGTAGGCGGGATACTGGATGACGCCCTTGTCCAAATCGATGGGGGCGAACATGCCGCCGGAGTGGAGGTTGTCCACAGGCCGGTCGCTGTTGCCAATACGGATGTGGGCGTACACAATGTGGGGGCCGCTCTCGTTTAAGATGGTGACCACCCGCAGGGTGTTGATAGAGCTGGGGTTGAGCTGGTTTAAAACCTCGTGCTGCTGGAGCACATCCTCAATGACGCCGATGTGCTCCTCCTTCAGCTTCTGGTACATGGCGGCCAGGCTGGGGAAATCCCCCTTGGAGAGCTTGTTCACGCCAAAGCCGCCGCTGGAGGAATCGGGCTTGACCATGATGGTGTCGCGGCTGGCCATAAAGTCCTCAAATTCTTTCTGGGTGGCCTTGCCAAAGTCCAGCCACTGGCGGCCGATGTACTTGCCAAAGGTGGTGTAGAACTCGCTTTTGTTGTCGAAGAAGTGGTAGTACTCCCGGTCGTTTAAAAGGCTGACCAAGGTGTTGTTCACGCTGCGGGTGATGTAGGTGGCCCGCTGAGCGTCGGTGAGGTTGTAGAACTCGCAGAGCAGGTAGTCGTTAAAACCGGCGCCGTATTTCAGGCCGCACTTGACCACGTCGGCCAAGATGCCCACAGAGTTCTTCCCGGTAATCTTGTGGACCTTCCCCACCGTGCGGAACAGCTCCGGGTAATCCATGCGGGTGACACAGCCCAGGATGTAGCTCAATTTTCCCATAGCGGCCCCTCCTTACCGTTTCTTCCCGCCGCGCTTGCCCTGGGGGCCCTGCTGGCGGCGCTGGGTGGCTTCCACGTCCAACTGAAGCTCCCCCTCGTCGGTAATGCGCAGGACGCTGCCTGCCTTGGCGCCCTGGGGCACTTCCGGCAGCTCGATGGCGTAAAACTTCTGGTCGCTGTCTGTGCAGATGGCATATTTGCCGTCTAAGCGGTCAATCACAAGCTGTTTCATGGATTCCATTCTGTCCTTTCCAGTTCTTCATGATATTCGCTCCACAGGGAGAGCTGTTCCCCATCCCAGGAGAACACCAAGTCCCCGTCGGTGTCGGTACGGTATATTGTGGCCCCGACTTCCTCCAGGCGGAGCAGTGTCTCCTCCCGGGGCAGGTTGCTGTTGTCCGGCCCCACGGAGACCACCGCGTAGGCCGGGGTGACTGCCTCCAAAAACCGCCGGGAGCTGGAGGAAGCGCTGCCGTGGTGGGCCACTTTAAGCAGGTCCGCGTCCAAGGCGGCGCCGGACTTTACCAAGTCCAATTCCGCCTGTGCTTCAATGTCGCCGCAGAATAGGGCGGAAAAGCCCAAATAGTCCAGCCGCAGCACCAAGGAACAGTCGTTTGTCTCCTCATATTCCTCCAGCGGGCCCAGCACCTCCAAGGACGTTTCCCCCAGAGGGAGGCTGTCCCCGGGACCCACAGTTTTCACAGGCACGCCATGGGAGAAGGATGCCTCCTCCAAGGCGCGGTATTCCAGCGTTTGGCGCATTTCATTGGGCCAGGGATAGACCACCAGCGCTTCCACAGGGATTTCCTCCAGCACCTGGGCCATGCCGCCGGTGTGGTCGCTGTCCGGGTGGGAGGCAATGGCGTACTCCAAACGCTCCACGCCCATCCGGCGGAGGTAGTCCACCACGCGGTCGCCAGAGGCGTAGGTCCCGGCGTCCAGCAAAGCGGCCTGGCCCTGGCACCGCAAAAGGATGGCGTCCGCCTTGCCCACATCGATAAAGTGAATCTCCAGGGGCGCCTCCTCCACCGGCCCGCGGAAGCCGGAGAGAGTGTAAAGCCTGCCCCAGAACGCCCGCCCCACTGGCATGGCGGAGAACACCAGCAGCGCGGCCAGCGCCACCAGAGCGACGCGCTCCAGCAGCCGGCGGCGCTTTTCCCGGGCGGCGTGGCGCTTTGCTGCCTGGGTGGACACTTAGCTTTCCTCGTTGGAGGAGGAGCCTTGCTGCATGCTGCGCTCCATCCACTGGGCGTAGGTCATCAGCACCTGGCGGGGCTTGGAGCCCTCGTGGGGGCCCACAACGCCCAGCTGCTCCATCTCGTCGATAAGCCGTCCGGCCCGGGCATAGCCCAGGCGCAGCCGCCGCTGAAGCAGCGAGGTGGAGGCCTGTCCGGCCTCTACCACCACCTTGATGGCCTCGTCAATCATGGGGTCGCCGCCGCCCTCGCTGTCACTGCCGTCATCGCCCTTGGACTCGCTGGCGGCGTTGCGCTCAATCTCCTCGATGACCTTCTCGTCATACTCGATGGACTTTGTCTTTTTCACAAACTCCACCACCGAGGAAATCTCGTCGTCGCTGACATAGCAGCCCTGCACGCGGAGGGGCTTTGTCACCCCCACCGGGGCAAAGAGCATATCGCCGTTGCCCAGCAGCTTTTCCGCGCCGCCCGCGTCCAAGATGGTGCGGGAGTCCACGGAGTTGGACACGGTCAAAGCGATACGGCTGGGGATGTTGGCCTTGATCAAGCCGGTGACCACGTCCACAGAGGGCCGCTGGGTGGCCACCACCAGGTGCATCCCGGCGGCGCGTGCCAGCTGGGCCAGGCGGCAGATGGAGTCCTCCACCTCTTTGGGGGCGGCCATCATCAGGTCGGCCAGCTCGTCAATGATGATGACAATCTGGGGCATGGCGGGCATGGGCTGGCCGTTCTCGTCCTGGTAGTCCTGAGAGGCGGCCAAGCTGTTGTAGCCCTTCAAGTTGCGCACGTTGCACTCGGAGAAAATCTTATAGCGCTTCATCATCTCCGAAACGGCCCAGCCCAAGGCGCCGGAGGCCTTGCGGGGGTCCGTGACGACCGGCACCAGCATGTGGGGCATGCCGTTGTACTCTGTCAGCTCCACGGCCTTGGGGTCGATCATCAGGAAACGCACCTCGTCCGGGCTGGCCTTGTAGAGCATGCTCACAATCAGGGAGTTGATGCACACAGACTTACCAGAGCCTGTGGTGCCGGCAATGAGCAGGTGGGGCATCTTGGCCAGATCCGCGATGACGGGCTGCCCGGCGATGTCCCGGCCCAGGGCCACGGAAAGCTTGCTTTTGGAGGACTGGAAGGAGTTGGACTCCACCAGCTCCCGCATGCGCACGGTGCTGCGGGTTTTGTTGGGCACCTCAATGCCCACGGCGGCCTTGCCGGGGATGGGCGCCTCGATGCGCACGCCGGTGGCGGCCAGGTTCAGCGCCAGGTCATCGGAGAGGTTTGTAATTTTGCTGATTTTCACACCGGCGGCCGGCTGGATTTCATAGCGGGTGACGGCAGGGCCGCGGCAGATGTCCAGAATTTTGGTCTGCACGCCAAAGCTCTTTAAGGTGTCCACCAAAATGCGGCCGTTGGTCTGAAGCTCCTCTGTCTCCAGGGCGGGGTTGCCGTGGGGACTCACCGCCAGCATGGTCACCGGTGGGAAGCAGTAGGCCTTGGCAGGCTCCGCAGCCTGGTAGGCAGCCATCTGGGCAGGGGTGGCCTCTTTGCGGTCGTTCCGCTCCTTCTGCTCCATGAACTTTTCCGTAAGCTCTTTTACGTCGTCGGGGACAGGAAGCTCCTCCCCTGCCGGCTTTTCAGGCAGGACAGGAGCCCCTTCCTCCTTGGGCGGGGCGGAGCGGACGGTCTCCACCTGGGGCGCGGGGATGTGGATGTCCTCAATCTCCTCCAAGGCGCGCTCCAAGGCCTGGGTGCCCTCCTCCATCTCCCGGGTATCGGGCGTGGGGGCGCTGGCAGCGGGAGCTTCTTCCGGGGGCTCTTCCCCGGTTTCCTCCACGCCAAACACAGCCTTGAGCCTATCCAGCTTTTCGTTGTTCCTCTCTTTTTTCTTTTTCTCCGGGGGCGGCGGGAACAGGGCAGCGGGAGCCTCGGCCCGCACGGGATGGGCAGGCAGCTGCTCCTCCAGGGGCACGTCAATGTCCCGGGACTGCTCCAGGATGAGGCGCTCCTCCTCCCGGCGCTGGCGGGCGGTCTCAATGCCCTCGCTGACCATGTCCACCGGCCGCTTGATGGTGCGGAACAGCCCCAGCAGGGTGGTGCCGGTGAGGACCATCACCGCCACAAAGAGCAGCAGCACAATGATAATCCTGGCGCCCACCAGCCCGGCGGCCCGCACCATGGGCAGGCCCAGCAGGCCGCCCAGCACACCGCCGCCAGTCCCGGCGTTTTCCGTGTAGAGGTGTACTATGTACTCCCAGAAGTTTAGGCCATCGGGAATATCCTGCTTGCCAAAGATAAAGCCTGTGGCGCAAAACAGCACAATGACCACCACGGTCATCCACACCTTGCCGCTGATGGAGCCCTTGGGCTTCTCCATGGCGGTGATGACGGCCACGTAAATCATCAGCACGGGCCACAGCAGCGCCCAGCTGCCGAACAGCCCCAAGATGGCGTCGTGGGCCCAGCGCCACAGGTTGTCGCCGGGGATGAGCACCAAGCAGCCCAGCAAAATGGCGCAGGCAAAGAGCACCACAGCCCGCACCTGGTTTTTCTGGCGGATGGCCTCGGCGGTAAGGTGGTTGTTCTGGCTGGCCTTCCCCCCGCGGCCGGACTTCGCGGTGGTTCTCTTTTTGGTGGAAGAGGCCGGTGGGGTCCTTTTGGCCGCCGGCTTCTTTTGGGACGATGTCTTTTTCTTCGCGGGCAAACTTACTCCCTCCGTTCTCAAGCGAAATCAACCCCCGCGGTGGGCTCTTTTACAGGGGCAGGCCGGTAAACAGGTTGTTCCCTGTAATATGTTCAATCATCCCGATCACGGTGATAAGGCCGCCCGCAATCAAGGTGTAAAAGGCAAAGATGTGCAGCTTGTTGGTGGTGACAATCCACTTTAAAAGCTTGATGGCCAAAAAGCCCACCACTGCCGCTGTGATGATGCCGGCAACCAAAGCGCCGGCGCCTACGGCGTCCGCCTGGTCGCCCATATCCAGAATAGACACCAGGGCCGCCGCGGCGATAGAGGGGATGCCCAGCACAAAGGAATAGTCCAAAGCGGTCTGCTGGTTGATGCCCCGCAGCAGGCCCACGGAAAGGGTGGAGCCAGAACGGGACAGCCCCGGGAAGATGGCGGCCAAGCACTGGGTGATGCCAATAAGGATAGCGTCCACCGTGTGGATTTTCTTGCGGCCATTGCTGCTGACCATGCGACCGGAGGCGTCCTTGTGGCGGTGGACCTCCTTCACCCGCTTGTTGGCGGCAATCCCGGCGAAGAGCAGCGCGCTGGTGGCCAGCAGCGCCAGGCCCTCCACCAAAATGTCGGAATCAGAGCCCAGCATATCCGAAAGGCCTTTAAAATCCAGGCCCGTGCCGGGGATGGGCACAAACAGGAAGAACAGGGGCAGCAGGCCAATCACCAGCATAAAGAGCAGGCGGCGGTCGTGGTTCATCTCGCTCCACTTGAAGTTGCGGTGGGCAATGTCCACGCACAGGGAGCCAAACTCTTTTATCAGCCGCCAAATCAGCTGGCGGTAGACAAACACCACGGCAATCAGTGTGCCCAGGTGGAGCATGATGTCAAAGAGAATGCCGGGCATCTCAATGCCAAAGATATGTTTGGAGATGGACAGGTGGCCGCTGCTGGAGACTGGCAAAAACTCCGTCAGGCCCTGGATGATGCCCTGGATGATGGCGTCGAAAATACTCATAAACTCCTCCTTCAGTATGTACCGGCGGTGGGGACCGCCGTCCGTCTTAGTCCGCTTTCTTCTTTTTGGGCGTGCCATTTTTGCGCTTCCGGCCCCGGTCTATCATCTTCTCCAGGCAGTCGATGGCGTCGGAAAGGGAGCCCAAAGAATCGATTAGGCCCTCCTCCACGGCGTCGGGACCGTCCAAAACGGTGCCCACGTCCATCACCAGCTCCTGGGTATTCCGGGAAAGGCTGGTAAAGCGCTCTTTTGTAATGTTGGAATTTTGTGTGACAAAGTTGGTTATCCTGTCCTGCATCCGCTGGAAGTATTCCAGGGTCTGGGGAATGCCCAGCACCAGGCCGTTCATCCGCACCGGGTGGATGGTCATAGAGGCGGATTCCGCAATAAACGACCGCTTGGCCGCCACCGCCAAAGGCACCCCGATGGAGTGCCCGCCTCCCAGCACCAGGGAAACGGTGGGCTTTTTCATGCCGGCCACCAGCTCCGCCAAGGCGAGGCCCGCCTCCACATCGCCGCCTACAGTGTTGAGCAGCATCAGCAGGCCGTCAATCTGGGGGTCTTCCTCCACGGCGACAATCTGGGGAATCACATGCTCGTACTTGGTGGTCTTGTTCTGCGAGGGCAAAATGTAATGCCCCTCAATCTGGCCGATGATGGTCAGGCAGTGAATGGTGTGGCCATTGCACCGGGTAGTGACAGAGCCGTCCTCCAGCAAGGGCGGCTGGGAAGTTGCCCGGCTTTCCCCTGTCTCCTCCAGCTCCTCTTGGCAGCCCAGCAGTATGGGCCTGTTTTTTTCTGTGTCCTTTTTCATGGCAGCATCCTCCTTTACAAGGGATAGTCTGCCAGAAAAGGGCGAGAATCATACAGGCCGGCGGAAAATGTGCCGGGCACAGGAAACCCATTTTGTTATTATAGCATTTGTTTCCCTTTTGGGCAAGTGAAACCTGCCATAGCTTTTCACGCTGGGATTTGCTACAATACATTTGTGCCTCTACGTTCCGTAGATATGCGGGATTCTCCCCCTCGTATGTGTGCAAAAGGCAGCTGGAGGCGTATCCTTTTTCTGGAAAGGAGGAACGAAATATGGACCAAGTAAAAATCGGCAAATTTATCGCCCAGATGCGCAAGGAGCAGAACCTCACCCAGCGCGGGCTTGCCGATAAGCTATCCATCAGCGACAAAACAGTCTCCAAGTGGGAGCGCGG
>ERZ1643246.4812-NODE-4812-length-10371-cov-4.220628_pt1 | contig 10371 bp, 6 predicted proteins | sample MGYA00579265_ERZ1643246 | MGnify/ENA primary metagenome ERZ1643246 (study PRJEB29033, sample SAMEA4952261) | chicken gut metagenome | biome: Broiler Chicken; feature: Gastrointestinal Tract; material: Caecum | place: Ireland | collected 2018 | study: Broiler...
CGGGTGCGCCCGTCACTCTCCGAGCAAGTAACGGGGCATTTTAGCCGTTCTCATCTTCCAGCTTTCCACAAAGTGCGGCACGTTGCCGACCTGCAAACGGGTGCGGTTTATATCGTCGCGGTCGTTATCGGCAAACACCACCGCAATGCCGACTTCGCCGCCCGCTTCCAGGCTTTCCTTTACGCCGGGCAGCGTGGAGAACGGCACGAACAGTTCCGCCGTGTAACCGCCGCTTGTCCGCGTAACCGCCCAGGACCATTCGTCGCGGATGGACTCGATGAGCGCGTCGCCCGTGCGCGCCTCGCCGATGCCGAGCGTCCAGTTGCTGCCCGGGGCAAGCGCCACCTGGAAGCAGTTCCCTTCGTTGCGGTAGATCAGCATATCGGCGGAAGCCATCGTGAAGTTATCCGTAAAGAACAATTCTATGCAGTCGCCCGTCCAGAAGTCGTATTGCGTTTTTACATCGATGCGATCGTCACGCACCTCAAACCCGAAGTAAATACCCGTATCGGAAAAGGCGATCTTCCGCAGCGGCACACCGAACACGTCTTCATACTCGCTCGGCAGAATGGAGGCGCCTGTTGCCACCGAATGCCCGACCAATGCGATCTCCGTACCGATATTCGTCCAGTCGGAAATATCGCCGTCGACCACGATCGAAGCGTCGTCGATCACGTCCACGGTATAGCGCGATACTTCCCCATCCAGCACCTGGAATTCCATACCGACGTTGTCGTCTGTGACGGTCACATCGTCGCGGGTGGTGGTGCCTTCCAAGCCGATCCCGCTGAACGCGTCGTTACCCGTCGTGTTGTAATTGTAGTTCCCTTCGATGCGGATATTTTCGGCATTGTTGAGGTTGACGGCTACAAACATCAGTTCGTTCGTCGTATTGTAGGCGACGTTGTAGAACAGGTTGCCGCGCACATACGAATCGCCGCCGACCGCGCGCAGGGATACGGCAGCCATGCCCGCGCGGGTCACGTAATTGTTATAGATGTGCACGTCTTTGATCGTGCCTGCGACGGCGACCCCCGTTTCCCCTTCCGCAAAGGCGGCGATGTCGCCTGCCAGCGAGCCGCTGCCGAGATAGGAGTTGTTGATCAGCTTGTTGTTGCGCACGGTGATGTCGCCGGGCACCCCCGCCTCGTTAAAGATGGAAACGGTGGAGCAGATCATAAACGAACCGTGCCCTACGTTGCAGAAGGTGTTGTTTTCCAGAACGGCGTTGCGCGTCTGCACCAAAATGCCGCGGTTCCGCTTGTCCGCAACGTAATTATCCGAAAAGGTAAGCGCGCAGCAGTCGCTCGCGTTCATGACGATGCAGTCAGTATAGTCTGCCTGCGGCAGGCGGGTCGCAATTTTGATCACATACTCGTTTTCGTTGCCCGTGCACGATTCGACGGTCGTGCTCGCCACCAGCTCGAAGTTGCTGCGGCGGTAGATCTCGATCACATCGCCAGGCTCGGGCATCGCATTCGCCTCGGAAGCCTTTGTGATCGTGATCTCGCGGTTGATGTACGAGAACGTGGGGCTGAGCGTATAATAATACCCCGATTTTACGTTGACGGCGTCGTCGTGCGTGCCGACGATGCGGCAGGCAGTGATCTTCACTTCGCCCGTGCAGGCGCGCATGTGCATGCCGTCTGCCGTAGAGGACATCAGCCTTCCGCGCGAAGGCTCGATGGAAACTCTGTTCAGATATGCGTTTTCGGAATTGATATCGATCGCCATGCCGGGGCAGCTGTCGATGCGCACGTTTTCAAAGGTGAAGTTTTCCGCATTTTTGATCGTGAACCCGTTCGTTGCGTACATCGTATGCGCAAACGCGATCTTATTGCCGATGACGGGCAGACGTTCGCGGAACGTGGACGCATACCCCTCGCTGAACGTAAAGGTGACCGTATTGCCGCCCGAATCGTCCTTTCCGTAGGTGTACGACTGAATGCTGTTTTCGCTTGCGATGGTGATGATGCCGCCGTCGCGCGGGCCGCCCGTGAGAACGTCGTATTCGATAAAGGACTGCAGCTGGTTGATGAGCGTTGGATACTGTGCAAACGCTTCGACCGTTTCGTCAAACTCCTGCGGGAGGGAAACGGTGACCGTTCTTGCGTCGGCATTGCGTGCAATGACCGTGCCCGTGAGCGAGGGCGTTACGGGGTAATCGATGCGGATATCGTTGATCTGCACATTTGAACAATCGTTGAAAGCGAACGCGCCCTTCCACGCGCTGGTCGCGCGGAAATTGAGCAACGTGTTTGCGCCGCCTTCCAGCCAAAGCCCGTCGAACCCGTTGAGCGTAAACGTATGGTACGCATCGGCAGAAACAGATGAATTGATGTCAAATTCGACCGTGCGGTCAGGGAATTTTATCTTTACGTCTTTACCCTGCTGATTGACGGCATACGCTTCGGCAATCAGACGGTTGAACTGCTCCGTATCCGTTTCGGAAGAGCTTTCGTCAAAAGAAAAAACCGTGCCGGTCTCAAACTCATCATCCGCCCGTTTGGGATACAGCTCTTTGATATTCTCGGCGCGGATGCCGACGTTATCCGGATCTTCCAGCCCGTAGACCGTATCGGTAAGGGCGGAATTCGTATAAGCGTCCTCCTCCAGCCCTGCGAGAAATTGATCGAGCTGCATAGAGGCCTCCGGCTTTTCCGAATCATCCGGCGGCAGAGTCGGAGAGACCGGATCGCCGCACCCCGTGACCGCCAGCAATACAGCGCCTAACAGGCAAAACAACATCAGTTTCAGGGACCTTTTCATCATTTACTCTCCTTCTTCTGCGTTAAATACACTGTTCCCGCTCAACGCGACCGTATCGCCTTGCGCATTGTACAGCAATACAAATGTCTGCACTGTGCTTCCCACTTGCAAGGGGCTTGCCAGATACAGGCGGTTTCCTGTCAGGGAGATCCCGTCGGTATTGCGTATTTCCACAGACGCATACTGATAGGGCTGCCGCCATTCGTAATTATACGGATCCAAAAACAGATTGTTTTCCACGATGCCGCTGCCAACGCCGTTGAATGTGACGGACGTTGCAGGGCAGTGCATAAACGCATTGTTGCGCAGAGCGATACGCTTCATGCCGCCGCGCGCCGTCTGCCCGGAAGACCCCCACGAAAGAGCAGACACATCTCCGCCGTTGTTGATGAATTTGTTGTTTTCGACCGTGATGTCCTCCGGAACGATCGCCTCACCGAACACATCGCGTGTGGCGGGAAGCAGCACCGCGCCGTGCAAGACGTTGATAAAGGCACAATTCCGTATGACCGAACGCCTGGTCTGCAACAGTACGCCGCGGTTGCGTTTGTTGCGGAAAATGCAATTCTCCAGCGTGACCTGCGCCGTCTGCGTGTCATTTCCGACCAACAACCCCACGATGTTCTGCGTCAGCCGCTCTTCCAGGACGACCTCATACGTCATCGGTCCCGTTTTCTGTGCGGATGCGACCGTTGCCGTGGCAACGCGTTCCAGCGTCTGCGGATCGTAAAAATCCAGCTTATCTCCCGCAAAAATGTCGTAATTTCTGTCAGAATTGTCAATGGTCAACGAAAGTTCCTTGCTGATCATCGAATAGGCGGCTACCGTTTTATAGAACGAACAGATATTGATGGCGTCGTCATGCGTATTCTCGACCAGACACCCTGTGATCGAAAGAGTACCGGACGTGCCTTTGAAATGGAATCCGTCTGCCGTAGCCGTCATCAGGCGGCGTTTCCCTTCGGGGAGGCGCACGCAGGTACGGTTGAGCGCAACATTTCTGTTACGGTCAAACGTGACGCCCATACCGGGCGCGGCATAAATATTCACGCCCTCCAAAAAAATATTTTCACTGTCATGAAACCAGATCCCCGTATGCTCGTACATCGTAAACGCAAGCGAAACAGGCGTTCCCTTTTCGGGAAGAGAACCGAGCCCGTTCGCAAAACGGACGGTTATTGTTCCACCGGCAGGATCTGTCTGCACCGAATCGATATTGATGAACCCGTCGCCCGTGGAGTTATACAGAAGATTCCCTGCGGGATCCGGATAGTACGCCCCCTCGCCGTCTGCAAGATATTCGATATAACTCCCGTACGCAAACGGAGCGCTATACGCGGCATAGGAAAGGTCATAGTCCTCATACGCTGCAAAGGTGACCGTGTTTCCCTCCGCCGCCGTTACAGTCCCTGCGACCGAAGGCGAATGGCGATAGTCGAACGAAATGCCGTACAGGTGGAAGTTCCGGCAGGAAGCGACCTCGATGGCCGTATCCCATGCCGTCATCATCCAGACAGTATCTTCGCCCACCAGCCAAAGATCTTCGATCCCGTCGAACAATACGGTTGACGAAACGTTCACCTCTCCGGAGGGGAATACAACTTTTTTGTATCCATCCGCCTGACGGAGCGCCGCAAGCAGCGCATCGAAACCCGCAAGGTTATCCGCAGCATCCGAACGGATACCGTAGTCGGTGGCATTAAAAATGTGCGCAAACTCCGTATCGGCGGGTAGTTGGTCAGCAACTTTTGCAAATGCAGCGGGATCGACCCCCACCGCGGACGGATCGGAAAGCCCGATATCCGTCTTAACACGCATCTCTTTTTTGAAGGCGTCCGCCGCAAGCGCGGCATATGCTTCCGTTTCGGTGATAAGGGCGGGCTGTTCGGGCTGCTGCGGCTGCGAAGGCGTTTTGGCGCAGCCGCCCAACCCCGCGCCGCACAGCAGCACCCCGGATAATAACAATGCCATATATCGTTTTGCTCCTTTCATTTTCCCCTTCCCTGTCTTATGATTTCGACTGTTTATAGCGGGCAAGTGCGTCGTTGTAACATTTGAGCAGATCGTCGCACCGATAACCGACCAGCCGCTGCACATAAGCGTTCCAGTCCGTATCTGATTCAACATCGTACCCGCTGTCTCCGACAATAAAACTGCGTTCCGCCGTTTCCACATAATTCTGCAACGTGGATTCATAGACGGCGCGCATATTGTACTCTTCTTCCGTCATCTTGATCGCACTGGGGATCGGCACTTTCAGATAATCCATATAAATCTCGCTCATACGGTTCAATGCCGTAATGGTCGGATCATTCATCTTGCCCACAAAATCGTAATTCCAGTACAGTGCATTTGCCGTACCTACGTTCGGCGTGATCGTTGCCCGATAATCCTCCTGCGTTTTACCGGACTCATACCAGCCGTCCGGCACATGGAACGTCCAGGTGTCCGTATCGAGCGAACCGTCGCCGCGGGTGCCGTCTTCACGCAGATCCCATTCCCAGTCTTCCCCCTCAAGACCATATGCAATGAGCTGACAACCTATCTCCGAATACATCAGGTCGAGCAGGCGCGCCACTTCGCGCACATACGGCGAACTTGCGGGGATGACCGCACCGGATGCCGCAAATTCAGGGAAACCGAGCTGAATCGGATCGCCTTGATAATATTCGGAGGTGACGGGAGCGATCGTTACATATTCATCCTCGTACTCTTCACTGACAACGAGGTATGCCGCGGCCGCCTGGAACATACCGAGCCTGTGGTTGTGCCCCTTTACGACAAGCGTATCATCCGTTGCGGAAAAACAGTTATCCAACAGACCTTCGTCATACAACGCCTTCATCTTGCGCAGGTATTCACGGTACGCATCCGTCTTCGGCACATACACGATCTCGCTTTCGGGAGCGAGTGTGTTCGTCGTCGTGATCTCATAGTTCGGCGTCACATATCCGCAGCTTTGCAGGCAGTAGTTACGCAAAAAATTGAGCGCCGCACTGGAAACGGGGATCTCATCATTTGCATTGCCGTTGCGATTCACGTCATAGTCACGGAATGCACGCAGCACTTCGACGAGCTGTTCCCACGTTCTGATATCCTCCGGCTGCGGCAACTCCTCCCCCTGCTGGGCATAATAGGTGTTGTAGTTATCGATCCACTGTTTGTTGATGAACATTTTGTAAGTCAGATCGCGCGGAACGTTGTTGACGGTCAGCGTTGCATACATATATCCGTCGTCAAGCGTAACAACGTCGCTCGCCTGTTCCACATACCCGTCCTCGCCCGCATCATGTTCCCCGAAATTATCTTCCAGAAGCGCTTTGTAATTGGGCATGTAATTATCGATCAGGTTACCCGCTTCGACACCTGTTGCCGTGACAAACGAATCGCTGTTGAACGGTGTGAGCACACCCAGTTGGGAATATACGATCTGCTCGGAAACATTATTGTTGAACAGGAACAGATCGGGGCGCGAACGTTCGTCTCCCCACGCCATGTTGCGCAGATTTTCATAGGCTGACACGTTTGCCTCGGTAAAATTGAACTGAAGATTCGTCATTTCAGAGATGACTTTGAACATCTTCATGTCGCTGTATGGCGGATTGACCGACGAGGTCGGAACAAAGATGTCGATCGTGACCGGCTCGGCAACGATCTGCCAAGGATTTTCTGCCGTGCCGTTTGGCAAAAAATTGTCCGGGTCATACGGCTCTTCGGTGCTGCATCCGGCAAATAAACCGAGTGTTCCCGCCGCCAATGCAAAGCCCAAAAGCAAACTTACCAATTTTTTCATACTTTTTCCTCCTGTCAGCCCTTTAACCCGCCGATAAGCATACCCTTTTCAAAGAACTTCTGGAAAAACGGATAGATGATCAAAAGGGGTGCGCTTGCCACGACGATCGTAACATATTTTAAAACTTTGTTCATCAGCGCAGCTTCGCCCGCGCCGATCGAACCTGCGCCGCCTGCATTCGCCTGATTGGAGACAAGGATCCTGTCCAGCACGCGCTGCAACGGGAAGAGATCCCTGTTGGTCAGATACAGCAGCGAATTGAAATAGGAATTCCAATACCCTACCAGCGAATACAGCACCATTACAGCAAGGATCGGCTTGCTCAAAGGCAGTACGATGGTCAGGAACAGACGCAGGTTGCTGCATCCGTCCAGCATTGCCGCTTCCTGCAATTCCCACGGGATCGAAGTCTGCATATATGTGCGGATGATGATCACGTTGTACACACCGACACAGCCGGGAATGATCATGGCCCAGATCGTATTTATCAGCCCCAAAGCCTTTACGACAAGATATGTCGGGATCATACCGCCCGAAATGAACATCGTGATCACGAAAAACAGATTGAATACCCCGCGGAACCGCAGATCTTTACGTGAAAGCGGATACGCAGCGGTGAATTGCAGGATCAGCTGGATCAGGATACCGATCGCCGTATACAGGAGCGTATTTCCATAGCCGCGCATGATCTCGCTGTCAGAAAACACCCGTTCATACCCGGCAAGTGTAAAATCCACGGGAATGAGTCCGACTTCCCCCGCGTTCACGGCGTCCGCCGAAGAAAACGAATTTGCGAGCACAAATAGCAGGGGCAGGATCGTTATGATAGAAAACAGCGACATGATCACAATGATCACGATATTAAAAACTCTGTCCGTTCCTCTGTTTGAAACCATTTTCCCCTCCTACCACAGCGACGTCTGGCTGACATGCTTTGCGATAAAATTCGCAGACGCCAGCAGGATAATGTTGATGATCGAATTAAATAACCCGATCGCCGTCGCGAATGAATATTGAGGCAGCATTGCCATAAGAGAAACTTCGTAGGTGTACGTTGAGATGATCTGCGAAACGGGAGAATTGCCGGCGGTCTTCATCAGGTATACCTTTTCAAAGCCTACGTTCAGCATATTTCCTACGCTCATGATCAGCATAATGATCGTCATCGGAAGGATCGCCGGCAGGTTGATCTCCCAGATACGGCGGAGCCTGCCCGCGCCGTCTATCACCGCCGCCTCATGCAAAGCCGGATCGACGTTTGCGAGCGCCCCCATATAGATGATCGACCACCAGCCTAATCCCTGCCAAAGCCCTGAAATGATATACAGCGGCAAGAAAGCGGCAGTTGAATTCATCAAATCAACGTCTTCTGCCCCGAACAGCGCTACGATGTTGGTGACAATACCGCTCTCCACATCGCAGAAAGTGAACAACATGCCGACGACAACAACAGTCGAAATAAAATAAGGTGCATATGAAATGGTTTTAACAACGTTTTTGAACCACTTACAGATGATCTCATTAACGATCAGTGCAAGAATGATCGGCAGGATCGTGTTGAAAACAATGGAGGTGACGCTGATGACCAAGGTGTTCTGAATGATCTGCCAAAAATTCGGCAAAGTGACAAAGTTATAAAAATGTTCAAAACCTCCCATCCCCGCCCACGGACTTCCGAATAGCCCCTGAATGGCGTTATAGTCTTTGAACGCAATGATCAGCCCCGCCATCGGGATATAGCAAAAAATGAAGACATAGATCACCGACGGGAGGAGGAAAAGATACAGCGTTACGTTTTTGAACCTAGGTCTGGTAAGTTTTTTTGACCGAGGCACACGATCCTGTGCGCTCTCTGCGGCTTCTTTTACTTCCGTGATATCCTGCGCCATGATAGTCCCCCTTTGAATTTCATAATCATTGTATACTCTGCAATTTGCTTTGTCCATACACATTTGCATTCAAAACATATAATTTTTTAACTAAAACGCAACTTTTTCTTCACTTTACAAAGTTTTATTTACATTTTCTTATTTTTGTGATATACTTGTTTTATGAAAGCATATAACTTCCAGAAGCAGACAATTTTTTTTCGCAACATCGCACAGGTGCTCAATTTCGGATTAGAACCGCTCGTAATCGGGTTCGAACGGTGCTCTCCATCAAAGGGGCGGCTGTGCCTGCAAAAAAAACACACCGTGCTCCACTTTGTTTTGCAGGGAAAAGGAACTGTGGAAATTGAAAAAAAGAGATACCCTGTAACGGAAAATATGATCTTTTTCCTGCCTCCGGAGAGAAAAGTTGCCTATTGGCCTGACAAAAAAGATCCGTGGCAGTATGTATGGATCGAAGTAGCGGGAAGCCAATGCAGCCATGCCATCGGTCTTGCCGGTCTTCACCCCGACAGTATCCCGCTCGCCCCCACCCATGCAAAACAGATCCGCACGCTGTTTTCGGACATGGTGGAAGAAAGTTTTGAAACGCGTCCCGGCGTTTCTATGGGCATATTGGGGAAATTTTTGCAGATCCTCGATCTTTTATCGTACGACGCCGACTATAACGCGGGCGATATGACAACTGCGCCGGATACAGGACGACGCGCTTCGGTACAGACGGCGATCGATCTTTTGGAACGCAATTACTATGATCCGACAATGTCTGTGTCGAGGCTTTCCAAACAGCTGAATTTTTCAGCGCCCTATCTTTCCAAGATTTTCAAAGAAACAATGGGCGTGCCGCCGACGCAATATCTGACAAACATCCGCATGCGTCATGCCTGCGAACTTTTGGCGTCACATTCTTATTCCGTTTCAGAGATCGCACAGGCGGTCGGTTATAATTCCCCCTATTATTTTTCCAATGAATTCAAACACATATACGGTATGTCGCCTTCCCGCTACAAAGCGGAATGTGCTCCGCTCTAACTGTTCCGAACAGGACGGTGATCGTACTTTTTATACTGAAAAAGTATAGCATATTACCCCCCCCCCGTCAAGTTATGCACCATGTTCTCAAATACCGGCAGAAAGGGATGGGGCGTCCGCACGGACGCCCCATCCCTTTCTGCTTTCAAAACTATACTCAACGGAACAACACGCAAATTTCCCTGCAGACGGTATGCGGTGCAAAACATACCGTCTTCTCCCGCACAGAAAACTTGACCGTCTCACCGTCAATGCGCAGCTCTTCAGTGCAGGAAGCCTGCTCCAACGCTAAGGCGTGCAGACTGACCGAACCGCCGCACACACGCACCGTGCAGCGATCCGCTTGAAAAACGACGTTCCCCCACGCCCCATCCACGCTCCAGATACTGCGGAAAGGCCGTTCCTCCGTCCTCGGAAAAAAGCCGAGCATATGGTGGGGCAAGTCAAAAACAAAACCGCTGCAAATAGGCAGCAAGGCAAAACTTGCCATGGAACGGGCATAGTTGCTGCCACATTCAAATTCGTTGTAAGGATTACGATTATGCCCGGCATACCGGGCACGGACGGCACGAACGACGGCCAGCCCCTCTTCCTCCATTCCCGCCGCAAGCAGCGAACCTGCCAGCTGATATTCAAAGCCGTTCATGCTCTCTTCACAATACGGCACGGGGATCGATGGCTTGGCGGCTCCCTGCGGGTAAGTACAGATTACCGAAGCCGCCTCGTCGTTACACGCGAAAATGCGCCACGGATTGACAAATTCGCGGACCGACGGTTTGAAGTTAAAACGGAACAGACTTTTCAAAGCGATTTTGCGAAGCTTCGGCGCAAACAAATCGCCAAGCCCGCAGATATCCGCATGCCACTGCCCGCACAGCTGATCGATCT
>ERZ1643246.4814-NODE-4814-length-10370-cov-4.556762_pt1 | contig 10370 bp, 11 predicted proteins | sample MGYA00579265_ERZ1643246 | MGnify/ENA primary metagenome ERZ1643246 (study PRJEB29033, sample SAMEA4952261) | chicken gut metagenome | biome: Broiler Chicken; feature: Gastrointestinal Tract; material: Caecum | place: Ireland | collected 2018 | study: Broiler...
CAAACTTGCCTGCCAGCTCCTTGACGTTCAGGGCAAAGCGGACCTCCTCTTTCGCCTCATCGGAGGGCTGCAGGACCAGGGCTTTTTTCACGCGAATGGTTTTGGCAATCGGCAGCTCATCCAGATGCTCCCCCGCATCGGCGCAGAGCAGCGTTTCCTTTGCGATCTGATCCGTGCAGTCTTCCCGCAGCCGGCAATAGCAGTCCCAGTACCAGTCGTAGGCGGCCTCGCCGTCCAGATAGCAGATCGTCTCCCGCTGATACCCGCCGAACGCGGAGCGCGAGAGATTTGCCGAACCAAGGATCACCCGCCTGCGCCCGTCTGGAGCGGAAAGCAAATAGAGCTTTTCATGCGAGAGCGCACTGTGCGCCACATAAAAACGCAGCGTGCCGTTTTCCATGCGGGAAACCAGGTCCAGCTTTCGTTTGCCGGCAGTCTCCCGCATGCGCTCCACCATCCGGCACTGATACGCCATCACTTCCTGCAGCGAATAGGACATGACCTCCTCGCAGCCAAACAGAATCTCCGCCTGCCGGAAGAGATCCAGCAGCTGACAGACAAAGTCCAGGCCGGAGGAATAGGTGATGGCGTGCAGCGTCTCATACCCGGAAAACAATTCCTGCCAGGTGAGCGTTTCCGCACCGGCAAACTCCATCTTGACGACAGGAAGGGAGGACGGGGCCTCCACCTGGATCTGTTCCTGGGTTTCCTGAGGACTGTCAAACAGCGATAGGTTTTCCATTGCTCTCCCCCTCTTTTTCAAGCGTCCTGCCGCCTCTTTCTCTGCCGGGACAAACGCAAAGTCCTCCGGCATGCGCTGTGTGCCGCACGAGAGGCGATGGCTCAGGCCAATTTTGTGCCGCACCTGACTGGAGAATCTGTCAATCTTCCATTATGCCAGCGCGAACTCAATCTCGCGCAATCCGTTTGGAACGGCATGGATGTTTCCCGTCTCTTTGAATCCCATTCTGCGGTACAATCGCTCTGCATTCGTGTTATTTTCCAGAATCCAAAGGGTGGGCGTACCCTTACACTTTTGGATGGCAAATTGCAGCAATTTCGTTCCATAGCCTTGATTCTGCCGCTCGGGAAGCACATAGAGATCTTCAATCAGGCTGCCGGTCACAGACACAATGCCGATCGGTTCCTCCTCAGAGAGCAGATAGAATTTGCTTCCGCCGTTCCTTTTTCTTTTCAGGTAGTCCTGCTGGTGCTCCGGCGTGTGCAGGCTGATAAAATCCGCAGAACAAAAAGAACGGTGTGACGCCTGCCACGACACGGAATGAACCGCGGCGGCCTGAAAAAGAGTTCTCTCGTCTACCGGTGCAATCATAGATTTTTTCTCCTGTCCTTTCACATTCTCCCTGCGTCTATTATAAAATGACAGGCCGCCCTTGGGAAGAGCAGAAGGATAATTTTCCGGGCGGCAAGTTCACAAACTGATGCAGAACGTCCGCCGGCGGGGCGACAGGGTCCGAAGCTTCCCGGCTTTTGGCGGCTGCCGGGCCCGCCGGAACGCCATTTTCCCGGAACGAAAGCGGGCAGCACCGGCCGCAAGGGCATGCGTCATCCCCTGGCAGACGTGGGAACCCGTGCACGGGAGGAAAAAACGGCTGTGAAGATGATGCAGGCCCGTGCTCCCGCTTTCTCTGAAACGTGTGACTCTGTGTGCTGTCCCTGCGAGAAACCGGATTTAAAACGTGCGGAAAAGCCGCAGGAAAGAACCGGCATCCGGGGAAGCAGAAAGCGTTGAATTGTTTTCCGCGTTCTCTTGTGGTATAGTAATCACCTGGGATGCCCGCCCTCCAGGCTGCGCCATGGGCGGAGCATTCCCTGAAAGAATGCAAGCAAGGAGAGAAGGAGGAACAATCCATGGGAAAGAAAGCCGCAGCGCTGTTTCTGGCGCTGTTTCTGGTATTCTCCCTGGCGGGATGCGGAGAACCTGAGGCAGAATCCTCCCGATACGCACAGGAGGAAAACTGGGCCTATCTTGAGACAGACAAGACTGCAGATGCAGATGTGTTCTTTCTCTGCCCCACCGTCTATGGCGGCGGAGAGGACCAATACAACATGTCCATGGAGGATGAGGACGCCAAAGGCGATTTTCTGGGTGCAACCAACATGGAAAAGGGAATCTACGACCAGGATGCCCGGTTCTTTGCGCCCTACTACCGTCAGGTGGGGCTGAGCGTGTATGAACTGCCCGCGGAGGAACAGAAACCCTACCTTTCCATTGCCTACGAGGATGTGAAAGACGCCTTCCTGTACTATCTGGAGCACTACAATGAGGGCCGTCCCATCCTTCTGGCGGGCTTTTCCCAGGGGGCCGACATGAGCATCCGGCTGCTGAAAGACTGCTTTGCCGACGAGGAAACCGGGGATCTGCTGGTGGCCTGCTACGCCATCGGCTGGCGCATCACCGAGGAGGAACTGGAAGCGTATCCGCACCTTCGCTTTGCTTCCGGCGAGGATGACACGGGGGTCATCGTCGCCTTCAACAGCGAAGCCGAAAGTGTCACCGACTCCCTGATGATTCCCGAAGGGACCCGCACGCTGGCCATCAACCCCCTCAACTGGAAAACCGACAGCACCCCCGCCGGCAGGGAGGAGAACCTGGGCGCCTGCTTTACGGACTACAGCGGGGAAATCGTCACCGAGATTCCGCAGCTCACCGGAGCCTATCTCGATCCCGAGCGCGGTGCCCTGAAAGTGACGGATGTGACGCCGGAGGAATATCCCCCGGGGCTTTCCCTTTTTTCTGACGGTGTATACCATCTGTATGACTACCAGTTCTTCTACCGCAATCTGCAGGAAAATGTGAGCGTGCGGCTGAACGCTTACCTGGAAAACCGGGCATCTGAATAAAACGACAAGACAAAAACTGCCGTTCGCAGACAAACAATCTGCGAACGGCAGTTCTGCTTTTTCATAAGAAAAGGCTGCGCTGTTTCCGCCCGGCCCATTTGATCAGGTTCCGGCAGGGCGCTTCATCCTTCTGTACAGCACAAGAAGGGCAGCAACCAGCAGCAGAGGGAAAACGACGGCTGCGAACAGCCCTGTTTTCAGGCTGCCGCCGGCCATTTCCGAGAAGCTGCCCACCATGGTCGGGCCGACTGTGCCGCCGAAATCCCCGGCCAGCGCCAGAAAAGCAAACATCGCGGTGCCGCCTTTCGGGCATCTTTGGGAAGAAAGGCTGATAGTACCCGGCCACATAATGCCCACGCTGAACCCGCAGAGGGCGCACCCGGCCAGGGCAAGAGCGGGCAGGGGAGAAAGAGAGGCCAGCAGATAGCACACCACACACAGCAGGCCGCTGAGCAGCATACTCTTTGTCAGGTTCAGTCTCTCGCTCATTTTTCCGTACAGCACGCGGGAAATCCCCATGAAAACGGCAAACAGACAGGGACCGGCCAAATCTCCAACCGTTTTGGAGACACCGAGAGCCGATTCTGTGAATGCGGACGCCCACTGCGCCATCATCATTTCGGATGCGCCGGCACAAATCATCAGCAAAATCATCAGCCACAGCATCGGCAGCCGGAGCAGCCTGCGAAGGGGCAGCCCCTCGCCGTCCTCCACCAGGCGCTCGATCGGACAGGTGAGAAACTGAAAGACATTGACCAGCGGCACCAGCGCCCAGATGAGCGTGAGAATCTTCCAGTTTTCGATCCCGAACACGGAAAAGAAGAGCGTGGAGCCCAGAATCACGCCAACCGCACCCCAGCAGTAAAAGGAGTGCAGGAGACTCATCATGCCGTCCTTGTTCTCAAACGGACAGGCTTCCACAATGGGACTCACCAAAACCTCAATGAGGCCGCTGCCCATCGCATACAGAACGACCGCAATCAGAATACCGGTAAACGGTGCCGGGAATACTTCCGGCAGGATTGCCAGCAAAGCAAGGCCCGCTGCCGACAAGACCTGGGAGGCCACGACACAGATGCGGTATCCGATTTTATCCGCTAATTTCGTAGCCGCAAGATCAATGAGCAATTGTGTGAAATAGAACACCAGGGGAATCATGGCGATCTTTTCGAGGGTGATTCCGTATGAGCTCTTGAATGTCAAAAACAGGAGCGGTGCAAAGTTTGCGGATATGGCCTGCGTGACAAAGCCAAGATAGCACGCAACAAGCGTTTTTCGATACTTTCCTGTTCCAGCCATATTACTTTCCGGCGCGAATGTTCTTCACGGTCTTTTTCTCGATGCTCAGATGTTCATACACGCGGATGCCGCCGTCCCCTGCCGGCGCCTGGGCCAGAAGGCCCACTTTGATGACAGGATCCGCGGGCAGATGGAAGTAACGCATCATGTAAAAGTTTACGCCGTCCACGGAGTAATGGAACGCAAAGTTGTTGCCCACCCGGCACACCTGCAGCCAGGCGGTGTTGCCCTCCAGATTGCAGCCGTTGGCGTCGTCGGAATCGCCCTTCGTCACCACGCTGACCGCTGCATGCGTGCCGAAATCTGTGAGCTCAAAGCAGCATTTTGCCCAGCAGTTCATATCCTGCATGACCATGACGGAGGCGGAGTCGTAGGTGTCCTTAAACTCGTGCGAGACTTTTACTCGGAGCACGAAGTCGCCTTCCAGCTCCGTGTAGTAATACGGTGCGTTGCAGAGGGTCTCCGGGAGAATTCCCTCCTCGCACGTGTCGATGCTGCCGCAGAAGAAATCGGTCCGGGCCGGGGCCACGATCTCGATCCGGTCGCCCTTCTGACTGACAGAGCTTTCGTTTAACCACTTGAATTCCATGACGGATCTCCTTTCAGGATTGCATTTGAGTGTATTATAGTATCGGAGATTCCTGAAAGAAAGGCACGATAGCGTCAAACAAAAGCACTATTTACCCAGCTTTCGTTTTTCGCTTGGGGAACAGCCGTACACCCTGCGGAATTGGCGGCTGAAATAATTGACGGAATGGAATCCGCACTCGAAACAGATTTCCTGCAGTGTGAGCGTGGTTTCATGCAGCAGCCGCTGCGCCGCCTGGAGCCGGTGGCGAATGAGCGCCTCCACAGGCGAACACCCCAAATAGGCCTGAAAACAGCGCCCGGCCTCGCTTCGGCTGATGTGAGCGGCGTTCGCTATTTCTTCCAGCGTGACCGTTTCACGAAAATGCTCGTAGAGATACGACAGCATTTTCTGCATGCGGATCTGCGTGTGAAGCTGGATGCGCGAGGATTCGGCTTTCGGAAGATCGTCGAAATGGCGATAGAGAAATTCAAAGATGCAGCCGATGCGGCGCTGCACCATCAGCTCATAGCACTCGCCCTTTGCCTGCATCACGCCGTATGTCTCCCGGATGAGCCGGTTGACTTCCTCAAACAGCGGCGCATCGTGCCGGAACACGAGAAACGGCAGCGCGTCACACGCCGCGAGGGGGCGGATGTAGTTCTGATAGATGGCGCTGTGCTCGGGAGCGACCACTGTCCCGGAAAAGACAAGGTTCGGCATGGGATCGGGCGATTCTCCCGACAGCTGTCTGATGCCGTGAAGCATATTTTCGTTCACGAAGATGCTGTCCCCCGCTTCCAGGATCAGGTGCCGCTGCCCCACCTGGTAATCCAGCACGCCGCATTTGGCCGTGGCAATCTCAAAATAGGGATGCCAGTGCATCAATCCTGCACGATTGGGCAAAGCGGCAAGCTCATCGCAATAAAAGGTCACGGGGAACGCCGCGATATCGTGCGGGATCTGTTCCTGCAATTGATGATCCAGTCTCATAGACATTCTTCATTCCTCACCACGGCCGCCAGCATTTTGCTGGGCCGCGCCTTGTTTTTACCGTCTTGTTCGCAAAGGAGCTGCCGGGCAAAGGCAATCCTGCCCGTGAAAAGGCATGGGGATGGAACAGCCTCCGGCACCGTCTTCCCAAACAGTATAGCACGATATTTCCATGTCTTGGGGGATTCCCGCGAAAAAGGCGGAAAAATCCGGCGAGGGCCGCCGTGCACCGGTTTTCTGCGCCGGGTTCGCCATATATTTGCGGCCGGGCGGCGGTTCTTTTGCGCGTCCGGGGGCATCCTGTTGTTGGGCGCCATTCTTGCTCCCGCCTTGTTTAGAAGAGCAGAGTTTCGTCTGCCTGTGAGAAATGTGTCTTTTTTCTCAAAGAATGGCCGTTTCATTCTTGACTTTTTCAAATAACATTTTTATAATGCAACTGGTATTACCAGTTGAAAGAAGGAACGCTTGTGAAGTATGTGAAACAGTTCAGCATCATCCTGCTCATCACCTTTGTGGGGGAGCTGCTCCATTACCTCATTCCGCTGCCGATTCCGGCCAGCGTGTATGGACTGGTGCTGATGCTGATCGCGCTGCAAACCGGCCTTGTGAAAGTGGACCATGTGAAACAGACGGCCGTTTTCCTGATTGAAATCATGCCGGTTATGTTCATTCCGGCCGGGGCAGGTCTTTTGGAATCCTGGGGCGTGCTGCAGCCGATCTGGCTGCCGGTCTGCATCATCACCGTGGTGACGACCGTCATCGTCATGGCCGTCACCGGGCGCGTGACACAGGCCATCATCCGGGCAGAGAAAAAGAAGCTGGAAAGAAAGCAGGGCGTAAACGATGTTGACTGATTCTCTCTTTTTTGGCGCGGCCATCAGCCTGCTGGCGTATGAGGCCGGGCTTTTGCTGCGAAAGAAATTCAAAAAGGCCATTTTCAATCCCCTGCTCATCGGCATTCTGTGCGTCATCGGCGTTCTGTCGCTCTTTCGGATTGAGTATGACAACTACAACGCCGGCGGCCAATACATCAGCTATCTGCTGACGCCGGCCACCGTTTGCCTGGCCGTTCCGCTCTATGAGCAGCTTTCTCTTCTCAGGAAAAATTTGAAAGCCGTGGCGGCCGGCATTGTCTCCGGCGTGCTGGCCAGCCTGGTCAGCGTGCTGCTGCTGTGCAGGCTGTTCCAGTTTTCGCATGAGGAGTATGTGACGCTGCTGCCCAAATCCATCACCACGGCCATCGGGATGGGCGTCTCGGAAGAGCTCGGCGGAACGGTGACCATCACGGTGGCAGTCATCATCATCACCGGCGTGCTGGGCAGCGTTCTGGGGGACATCGTCTGCAAGGTGTTTCGGATTCAGGAACCGATTGCAAAGGGCCTGGCGCTCGGCACCTCGGCACACGCCATCGGGACCTCCAAAGCCATGGAGCTGGGCCCGGTTGAGGGAGCCATGAGCAGCCTGGCCATCGCAGTCGCCGGTCTTTTGACGGTGATTGGCGCCTCCGTGTTCGCGCAGTTCATGTGACAGGAAGGAGAGACCGCACAATGGAACAGTTTATCATTACCATTGGCAGACAGGCCGGCAGCGGCGGACGGGAAATCGGCATGCGATTGGCCCGGCGGCTCGGCGTTCCCTGCTACGGACGGCAGGAACTGATGCAGATTGCAAAGGGAACGCCGGATTATGAGGAGGTCAAGTCCTTTTACGAAGAACAGCCCGTCGACAGCCTGCTGTATGCCATTGCAACGAACAGCATCGAAAAAGGGATGGGGCACATCCCCTTCCGGCGCATCCGGCAGCTGTGCGAAAAGACCTCCTGTGTGCTGATCGGCCGCTGCGGCGGATATATCTTCCGCGGGAACCCGCACGCCGTGAGCATTTTCCTCCACGCGGATCCGGAGATCCGCGCCAGGCGGACGATGCAGGACTACGGCCTGCCGCTGAAAAAAGCCATGGAGCAAAATGAACAGACAGACGACGACCGCGGCGCGTTCCACCGGTACTACACCGGGGAGGAATGGGGCTCCGCCCCGCACTATGAGCTCTGCCTGGACAGCGGCATTCTGGGCGTGGAAGGCACCGTGGAGGCGATCCTGGCCTATCTCAAAGTCCGGGGGATCCTCTCATGACGGCAGCGAACGAGTGTGCGGACAGGGAAGAGCCGAAGGAGAAGGCCTATGTCGCGGTGATCGCGTACATCAAGCAGCTCGTGCAGGACGGGCAGCTCTCGTTCGGCGGCAAGCTGCCCTCCGAGCGGGACATGATGGCAACGCTCAGCCTGGGGCGCAACTCGATCCGCGAGGCGCTGCGCACGCTGGAAAACATGGGCCTGCTCTCCTGTGTCCACGGCAAGGGCAACTATCTGGTGAACCGGATTGGCGAGAGCTTCAGCGGCGTCTTTTCCCTGCTGCTGTTCTTAAAGCAGAGCGACTTTGAGGAGGTGCAGCAGCTGCGCCGGGGACTGGAAATCCAGTCGCTGATCCTGGCGGTGCAGGCGGCCGACTTCACCGCGGCCGATGCGCAGGAGCGATGGCACCAGTCACTGGAACCGCTGCGCAAGCTGGTGGAGCAGATGAGGCAGGCCACCGGACGGGATCGCGTTGCATGCGATTCCGCCTTTCACGAAGCGCTCATCCAGTGCAGTGCAAACCGTCTGTTTGCCGTGCTGCAGAAGGCGATCTCCAGCCTCTGCGAGGCCGCCATTGAAAATGTGCTGACCGCGGCCACCGACGCCAGGTGGCAGGCGCTCGTGGACTGCCACGAGGAGATCTATCAGTGCCTGCTCAGCCGGGATGTGCAGGGCGGCATTGCGACCATCGACCGGCACTATGCCGAGCCTGCCCCGGAGGGCCTCCCGCCCGCCTGAACCGCTCCGGGAGCCAAGATAGATTTTGAAAACACAAGAGAGGGTTGCTGCCGCACGGCACCCTCACGATTGCAAAGGGAACGGCTTCCGTTTGGGAGCCGCTTTTCTGTTTTCGCAGCGAGGCCGAGCCCTGAACATCCCGAAAAAACACGGAACGTGTCAGACAGCAAAAAGCAAAACACTCTGTTGTTCTTTAGGGGGATTTGTGCTATACTTACGCGGAAATGCAATTGGGAATGGGGAGAGTAAATTGAAAACAAAAGCAGGGTTTTCCTGGGGAAATTTCCTCCGGAATCTCGCGGTGATCGCCATTCCTGTCGCGCTGCAGAATCTTCTGACGACGACAGGCAGCATGGTTGACACGATGATGATTGCGCCGCTGGGCGAAACGTTCGTGGGCGCGGTGGGCCTCTGCGCCCAGTTTTCGTCGCTGATGTTCTCCGGCTACTGGGGCTTCGTGGGCGGCGGCATGCTGTTTTTCTCGCAGTACTGGGGCGCGAAGGACGAGGACGGCATCGACCGCTCCTTCGGCCTGACGCTGGTCTGCATGCTGGCCTCCGCCTCGATCTTCACGTGCCTTGCGCTGCTGGCGCCGGAGTTCGTGATGCGCATTTACACGGACAAACCGTCGATCCAGGCCATCGGGGTGGAATACCTGCGCATTGTGGGCTTCGCCTATCCGATGCAGGTCATCTCCATGGCGATGAGCGCGCTGCTCCGCTCCACCGAGCGGGTGCGCATCCCGCTCTATGCGGCGATCGCGTCCGTCGCTACGAACATGTGCCTCAACTGGGTGTTCATCTACGGGCATTTCGGCCTTCCGGCCATGGGCGTTCCGGGCGCCGCGCTGGCCACCACGTGCGCAGCCGCCGTCAACATGGCGGTCATCCTGATCCTCAGCCGCGCTCAGGGGTATCCGTATCTGTTTCATTTCAGGAAACATTTCCGCTGGAGCGGCCTCTTTGTGCGCTCCTATTTCGTCAAGTGCTTCCCGATCCTCTGCAATGAGATTCTGATCGGCGTGGGCAACATGGTGATCAACATCGTACTGGGCCGCCAATCCGAACAGGCCATCGCCGCCATCGCCGTGTTCCGCACGCTGGAGGGCCTTGTCATCGGCTTCTTCTCCGGCTTTTCCAACGCGGCTTCGGTGCTTGTCGGCAAGAGCGTGGGCGCGGGCGATCTGGACGCCGCCTACGAGCGCGCCAAGCGGCTTGTGCTGCTGTGCGGGAGCTGCATCTTCCTGCTGTGCGCAACCCTGCTCGCGGTGCACCGGCCGCTTCTGACCGTGATGAGCCTTTCCGGGGAATCGCTGGAGATCGGCACTGGCCTGCTGATGATCTACAGCGTCGCCGCCGTGATCCGCATGTGCAACTGGACGCAGAACGACACGTATCGCTCCGCCGGGGATGCCGCATACGGCACAATTCTGGAGATCTCGTTCATGTATGTGCTGGTGCTGCCCTGCGTCTGCCTGACGGGTCTTGTCTGGAAGGCGCCGTTCTTTCTGGTCTTTGCCTGCTGCTATATCGACGAGCCCATCCGCTTTATCCTCATGCAGGTGCACATGTATTCGGGCAAGTGGATACGCCCTGTCACGGAGCCGGGCCAGGCTGCACTGCCGGCGTTTCGTGAAAAGCACGGACGCCGCAGAGCCCGGCGAGCACTCTGACGCTCTTTTCCCCGTCGTGCCAAAACGCCCCCAAACTCCGCACGGAAAGTGTGTGAACCGCCCCAGATTGTGCAGACAGCACAAAAAGAGCCCCTGGTGCAGGA
>ERZ1643246.4816-NODE-4816-length-10363-cov-9.565095_pt1 | contig 10363 bp, 11 predicted proteins | sample MGYA00579265_ERZ1643246 | MGnify/ENA primary metagenome ERZ1643246 (study PRJEB29033, sample SAMEA4952261) | chicken gut metagenome | biome: Broiler Chicken; feature: Gastrointestinal Tract; material: Caecum | place: Ireland | collected 2018 | study: Broiler...
CTGTAGTCTCAAAGTCATGCTCGACAAATGCCCATAAAATGGACAAATATTCCTACTTTGCACTTCATGGAGCAGCTCTGGGACACAGGATGCGGGAAAGCCTGCAGGGATTCCGGGTTGGACTTTGCTGGCTTAGTTTAGGGTGCAAAATTTTCTGGGTTTGTAATGTGTTTTGGGTATGTATAAGTCGTATATGACATATATAATACATATAATATATATTTATTACATTATTCATTTGCCGAAGATGGTCTCTTCGGTGAGCTTCACTGCGTCCTCATCCGGGCGGCAGGAGAGTTCGTAGACTGGGATCTTCGTGAGAAGATGGTCCAGGGTTTCCAGACATAGTTCCATGCCGTTTTCCAGCCAGCGAGGATAGAAGACGCTGGTAGAAACTGCGGTTACTTTTTCAAATCCGGTAAGTTCCCTGATAGAATTCTCCGGGGCTTGCTTCAGAATAATCAAGGCTTTAAGCAATACGCTTGTATTTGCGCAATATGGTGAACTTCCATGCCAAGGAGTACCCCAGCCATAAAATTCTCCTTTCATTTCTTGCACAAACGTAATATCCCCATTAATAATTAAGGCTTCTCTATATTTATTCCAAAGTTCTGCTTGTGTTGTTTTTCCAATACCCGATGGTCCCAAAAACATAATTCCATAGTTATAAACCTTTATTAAAGAACTATGCATTTGAATCATTTGTTTTTTTACTGCATGTGTATAAAATATTTGTAAGAAAAAACTAGTTATATAACTATAGTTACACGGTGGCATAATAATTGCTTTTTTCCATTCCTTGTCCACCAGCATTACTTCTGTTTCGACTCTTGAAACCCTGCATAATCTATCCTTAAAACAATAATGCTCAATTCCATGAATCTCTTCAACTGTATCCATAATTTCTATTAAAAACTCAGGAAATACTTTCTGCTCTTTAACACTATAAAATAGCTGCCATTCTTTACCTGGCACATAATTGACATCTAGCGGAATATTGGCAATCACATATCTACGTACATCTTTTTGGCTATTCACTTCCTCCTCCCCAGGTCACATCAACGCATCCCGTTTGCCATAATGTTCCGAAAATAAAGTTATTTTTTATTTCATCACTTATACCATTATTTGCCCATATAGCAAATTCTGAGTTTAAATTTCCTACTCCAGATTCTCCAAAGATCGATGCATATATCTGCTTCTCTGTATATCCAGCTAAAGGGCTCCCCGCATATTGAACCGCATCTATGTACCACTCTTTTCCTGTAAGTCCGCTTCCTTCTGCAAAAGACCCATTTCCATTATCCGTTGCGGTCCATCTTATCCTAATTTGATTATAATAAGTTCCTTCTGTATCGGAATAGTTATTAACAGTATCATTCGCTGAATATAGTGCAATTCCTGCACTACCATAGCTTTCATTTTGGTTACTCAATGTAACTTCTTCAATACCTTCTCTATATCCTGCCATTTCTATCACTCCTCACTACTCTTAAATCTCTTCTTACAAAATTCATCTCTTATCTTTAAGTTTCCATTCTCTATATCAAACAAGGCTGCACACCTTGCACAGCTTTCTTTCTGCTCGCATATCCTGCATTCTTCCGGCCACTGAAGGTTTTCTTGAAATTTAACCAGTTCTTTCCAGCATTCTTGGAAGGGTTTGTCCTTTACCGGAATATCCGGGCCGTTCATGAAGCTGCAGAATCTCATATATCCGTTCCAGACGATCCAATAGCCTAATCGAAAATCTTTACAATATGTGCAGGGCTTTCTGTCTGAATCCATAATCCTCTTTTTCTTGCCTGTCTCTTCTTGTCCAGCTGGTTTTTCTGTTTTCGGGGGACGGATCCGCAGGTTTTCCATATCCACATCTACCCCTCGGCCGGCAGTCCTTACATTTATGTTGGGGATCCACCGAAGCTTATTTTTGCCTACATACTGAATGATATTTTCCACATCATTCAGATTTTGCCGGATCACTGTGCTGACCAGTTCGATTGGTATTTTCATCTGCCTTAACATCTGGATTCCTGCGTCAGCCCTTGTAAATCCCTTTTCTACCTGACATACATCTTTGTACACCTGGTCATTGGCGCCATATAGGGTGATCTTACAGGCACGAGGCGGACATTCCTGGAACAGTTTTTCAAATCTTGGCACCAGAGAAGCGTTGGTCTGCAGGGTGATGAAGAATCCCATCTGCGTCAGTTCCCGCCATATAGTTTCAAATTCCGGGTGCATCAGAGGTTCTCCTCCGGTAATGCACAGCCAGGTGGTTCCTGCTTCTTTTGCTTCTGTGGCAATCCGGATCCATTCTTTTGCCGTCAGTTCCCTGCCATATCTGCCGATCTCAGATTCCGGCAAGTGTACGTAGCACATCCGGCAGTTAAAGTTGCACCTTGGCGCCAATTCAAAAGTGCCGGATATTGGTATCGCCTCTGCAAAAGCTTTCTCCCATACTGCCTTGTAGAAAGGATCCAGCCATTCCATTCTCCTGCAGGCAGGTTCAAATTCTTGGCTGCTCATTTTGGCTGTTTCGGCAGACGCATATTGAAGCTTCCGTATATCTGGCCTTCTACTTCCAGAACACCTCGCTCTGCCAGCTCCTTTAAAAATTTGTCCAGATCCGCTGATACCTGGTCGTATGTGGCGTCTGCATACCGTTCCATGGTCAGCTTGATCAGGTCCTCTTTTTCGAAGTCATGACTCTGCATGTAGTCCCACAGGGCTGCCGCAGGTTTGGTCATATACAGAACCCCTGTCACTTCCTGGACCCGTTTCCCGGTAGGCACGATCACATACTGGCCAGCCACCTCCCGAAGTATTAATCCATCTTTTAATTTCATTCCATCACTCCCCGCCATATCCGTCCTTTTTCCTGTCTGCCTGTAGTTCAGGCTCTTCAGGGATGTTCAGGACGATCCTTAGTGTAAATACGCTGCCCTTTTTCCAGAATTCCAGGCTTCCCTGATATTTCTCTGCTATGGCGCCCATACTGGAGATCCCATAGCCATGGTTTCTTCCCCTCTTGGTGGAGGGAGTTTTTCCTTCTTCCATTACAGGGTACCCGGATTCCGGGCAGCGGTTTTCTATTTGTATCAATAAAGCAGCTTTGTACTGCTTTATCTTCAGGTTAATAAAGGGCTCTTCCACGCCCTCCCGGCCGCAGGCCTCCAATGCATTCTCCATAGCGTTTCCCAGAAGCACTGTCATGTCCGTTATGGAAAATGGATAGTGCTCCTTCACATGGATATCTGCTTTCAGAGGGATCTCTTTTTCCTGGACCAGGGAAAAGTAATAGCCCAGTATGGTGTTGATCATTGGATTCCTGCTGATGTCTCTCTGGGAGATCTCCTCCCATTCTTTCAGATATCTCTGAAGATATTCCTTCAGCTCCTAGTATCTCTCCCCTTCTGTCAGGGCTGCCAGGGTCCGGAAGTGGTGCCGCATATTGTGGTACATCCTTTTGTCTTCCTGGATCTTGTCCTGAAGGGCCTGGAACTGCATCTCTTCTGTGACCAGCCGCAGATTCATCTCTACCTTTTCCTCCTCTATCCGGAGGCACCGGAAGTAAATGAAATAAGCTAGAAGATCCGTAAGGATCAGGCATACCATCCAGACGATCAGGCATATGCTCGTAGTAAGATCTTTATGCAGTCCATATATGAGCATCTCTGCCTGAAGTACACAGATACACAGTACAAAGATGATAAAAGAACTGACTGAGATCAGGCGGATACTTCTCCGGTCCACTTTCTGAAAATGTTTTGTTCCAAAACGCTTCAGGAAACGGTATACAAAAGGCCAGGTAAGCAGAGTAGCTCCCAGATAGATCATCGCGCCTGCGCCGGAATAAGGAGTAAATCTTAAAATTGCATAGGAATATCCCGGAAATTTTACTCCGATCTCTGCGATCACATAGATCAGTATCCCGTATTGGAAAACCAGCATATAGGTCAGCATCCTGCTGCCTGCAGTCTTTTTCACACAGATCCAGTAAAGCACTGTTCCCAGAAGCAGGTAGCCTCCAAAGATCATATTGCCATAGGTCCTTGCCATATCGTAGGCCGGCGTATTGTAAATACTCCCCAGGAAACAGACGGCTCCTGCACTGACTCCCGTGGTAACTATGGTCATCCCGACCAGCAGCTTTCTCTTATCCACTCTCAGATGTTCCTGCCTGTAAGGAAGGAAAAATAAAAAGAGTATGGGAAGTATCTGTATCATATAACCAAAGAATTCTGTAGCCATATACAGCTGCTTTTCCTCAGGCATCTTTTTACCCCCAACTCTTGTCTATCTTTTCAGCCCATTGCCCGCTGAAATAAAAAATCATTATATTTCTTCCTGCTCTCATGTCTGGTCTTCCTGCTGAGCATGAAAGTCAGCCCTGCGATCTCACAGGAATCGCTGTTCATTTTTTCCACAGCATCCATGTTCACCACCACTCCCCGGTTGATCCTGAGAAAACGGTCATCCAGCTTTTCCATAAAATTCCGGATACTGTCTCTTACTGTGATCATTCCTCCTGAGAAGAAGTGGATCTCCAGGTTATTATGGCTGCTTTCAATATAGGTGATCCTCTGAAAAGGAATCTCCTCTTTTTCCCGGCCTTCCAGCCGGATCACAGCGTCTTTTTCCCTTCTTTGAAGAAGCCGCCGCTTTACTTCCTTCAGTTCTTCCAATCCATAGGGCTTTATCAGATAATGCATGGCATTGATCTGAAAAAGCTCCGGACCGAAGTCTCTGCTGCTGCTGACAAAAACCATGTTCATCTCCGGAAAATTGTCATAGATCCATTTCCCGGCGTCAATACCGCTGACACTGTCCATATAAATGTCCAGAAAAATCAGATCATAAGATTCCCCTCTGCGGATATTCCCCAGCAGTTCCTCTCCCGAAGAAATTTCCTCCACCTGCGTATGAGGCCATATTTTTTCAACCTTCTGTCTTAGTTCTTCTCTGTCTTCCTTTACATCGTCACAGACAATGATCTTCATTATTTGCACCTCACAGGGAAACGTGAGCAGACAAGATTCTCTATCAGCCCACAGCATAAAATTATTATATCTTATTTTGCCATGTCAAATAGTTGCCGTTTATCCCGTTTTTCTGTCAGTTATCCCGATTTTTACCATTTTTCCTTTTTCAGGTTTCATTCTTACAGCTATGGCATTTTCATATATAATGTTTAAGTATACCCCAACCAGTGTTACCAAAGTGTTACTTTTCCTCTGCCAAAATGCATATTGCCTCAGAGAAAGGGCCTCTCCATCCACAAAAAAAGAGCTATTGCTCCATAAATGATCACTCATCTATTTTGCAATAGCTCTTCCTGTCATTTTCTTATGAAGTTCATACTATTTTGGTATACTTAACAGTCAAAACACGCCAGACCTCCTGAGCGGAATTTTCCGGTCTGTTTTCCCATAAAGGCTAAAGATTATACTCTTTAAATAGTTCCTCCAAGTACTCCGGATCCTCAATGGCCTTTACCAGCAGTGAAGTTTTTCCATCCTTGTCCAGGCATAGGATCAGCCGATTGTAACGGGCTATGTATTCTCTGTGTTTTGCTTCTCCCTCTGCTCTTCCTTCCACTCTGCCTTCTTCTATAAAATCTGCCCGCAGCATTTCTCCCAGCTTTGTCATTTTCATTTCCTCCTTTATCTTCTCCAGGTCTGCCTCGTTCAGCAGTTTGTTTGCCAGTGCGTATAGCATGGCTTCCATTTTTTCTGCTTCTTCTTTGCTGACGGCTGTCCCTTTCCGGTTTACCGCTTTGATCCCTTCCAGGATCCTGGTCCTGGTATCTGATTTTCCTCCCATGAGCGGGCTTAAGAGCACCGGGATCAGATCTTTTCTTTTCAGCCGTTTCTTCTTTTGTATCTTTCGGAGGATTTTATCTCCGTCTTTGTTCTTCATTTGTATCAGCTTCACCCGGTAGGTATTGATCCCTTCGGTCAGTTCGCTTAGCTGGTGTTTTCCCCTGGCCGTGCAGATCACACAGGTAAGGACCTCTACTCCATAGGTTCTGCTGGTCGCCGCTTCATATTCCCGAAACCTTCTCAGATCTTCTTTTGTAATCGGATCGCTTTCGAACTCGATATGATACCACCAGCCGTTCTCCATCTCATAGTTAAAGTCCTGGTACATCTTTCTGGCTTCCAGATGGACCAGCTCGGTAGGTGCGATCCTTTTGACAGACTGTTTCACTCCCAGCCATTTCAGCAGCTCTTCTCCGAAGAAGAGAGCTCCTGTTTTCATGATCTCATCTTCGATCTGTCCCAGGGGTTTTGATGTTTTTTGTCTGTTGCTTTCTTCCAAGCAGCCTCCTTTCGGGCTTTCAGAAGCTGTTCCTGTAAATATTATATACAAAAGAGATGGTTATGCCCAGATATATTTGCATTTTTGATCATTGAAAAAATGTCCGACTCGGACGGATTTCTAAGATATGTTTTGAAATGATAAAATATAATTAGAATTCCGGAAATATCCGGCTATCTTTCTTCTTTATCTGATGTAAATGATTCTGTTTTTACAGGTGCCTCATTTTTTCCATCTCCTGTAGATAAATCTTAGCACAGGGATCAGGAAAAGTATACTGTTAAAAATGCTGTTTTTAGCAGATATTTCTATACCTGGCCTGATCCTGCATCCCCCGGGCCGGGGTCCTCCCCTTATATACGAAGGGTTGCACAGTTCCTGAAAACAGGCCCCGGCTGCCACAAGGCTTTCATTTTCTCCGCAGATCAGAAAGACTGCAAGACCGCCTGGGTCTCTTCGGCCCAGGAGTATTCTCCCATGTATTCCTCCACCAGGAGCCAGGCTTTCCTGGCTTTCTCATCCCCATCCAGCAGCTGATAATAATCACAGTCTACCTTTCTGCAGTCAATGCTGCACTCTCCTCTGTTGCTGCGGAATACATCCTCAAGTCCATACTCTGCAAAGATCTGCCGGAGGCACATCACCGCTTTTCTGTACAGATTTTTTACCCGGTCATCATATTCCCGTCCTTCCCAGAGCTTGTCCGCAGCTTCCCAGATGGTCAGGCTGCCGCCCCGGCGGTCCACACAAAGAGCCAGCAGCTCCTTTGCCTTATTATTTGCGAAATGGACCACCTGACCGTCTACAAACATATCAAACCGCCCAAAGGTCCGCAGGTATACCCGGTTCTTCTGTCTGGCAGACAGCAGTCTGGCCCGCTCTATGGCTTCTTCTATATCCTTCCGGTCATAAGGCTTTGTCAGATAAAAATCCGCCTTAATGCGGAAAGCATCCATAGCGTACTGTTCATAGCCTGTAACAAAAATAATCACAATCCCCGGAATGATCTCCCGGAGCTTCTGGGCCAGGATCAGCCCGTTCATTACAGGCATTTCAATATCCAGAAAAGCAGCCTGTACCTGATGGTCCCTGGCAAAATCCAAAGCTTCCAGAGGATTAGAAAAAGCCCCTGCGATCTCCACGCCTTCTATTCCCTCAGCCTCCATCTGAAACTGACGGATCCCCAGTCTCTCATCATCTACAATGATCGCCTTCATGGCTGTTCCTCCTTTGTACTCTTCGGAATCCTTATTGTCACCCGGGTTCCCTCCCCGGGAAAACTATATATCTCCATGGCGCCTCTCAGTAAAGCCCAGATCCGGAACCGTATATTTTTAAGACCCAGGGATGTGTGGTCTTTATCCTGCCCTGTTTCCTGTTTTTCCATAGCTTCCATATCAAAACCTACTCCGTCGTCATCTACCTGGATCACATAATGTTCTGAAGTCTCATAACTTTTGACCCATACGGTTCCCCCTTCTATTTTTTTGCATACCCCATGTTTTATGGCGTTTTCCACCAGAGGCTGAACAGAAAGGGAGGGCACCTGAAAACTTTTCGCTTCTATCTGAAACTCTACCTGCACCCGTTCCTCAAACCGGATCTTTTCTATATTCACATAAGCCTCCACATGTTTCAGTTCCTCAGAAAAAGGAATCGTTTCCCTTCCTTCCATGGAATTCAGGTTTCCCCTGAGATAAGTTGAAAAATCATACACTGCCTTATAAGCGGCTTCCGGATCGATCCTGATCAGAGTCCGGATAGAATTCAGGGTATTATAGACAAAGTGAGGCTTGATCTGGCTGGTCATCAGATCAATACGGCTTTTCTGAAGCTGCTCTTTCAGCTCCATCCGCTCCCGCAGTCCTCTGTAAGAGATCAACAGACTGACACGTAAAAGATTCAGGGCATAGATGAGGATCGCAGTTCTTACATAAGTTCCCACAAGAATTCCCCTCATAATGTAGAAAATGATGATCTCTGCCACTCCTCCGACTGCGATCAGGATGATACAGAACATTTCTGATCTAAGTATATTTCCTTTATTCAACTGAAAAGCTCTGATATACATCCAAATAGTATAGACCAGAGCCGCGGCCACGAGAATATGTATGGGAACCAACATCTCGATAAAATTTTTCACCCCTGCTGCTGCAAGCCCCAGGATCAGACTTCCCAGAAAAATACTGATATAAAAAAGCTTTCTGGTAAACTTAATGTACAGATTTCTCCATCTGGCACACAGATAGGCATAAAGAAATACCGGCATTAAGACCAGCGCCGCCACCGTAATATAATATTTAGTCTCTATCCCCAAAAAAAAGACCGGCATCCTGGATTCCCCACAGAGCCATAATGAAGCCAAGATCATTACTATTCCCTGCATATCTTGATATCTGTAAAGGTGATATTTGCGAAAGATCACGGCTAGAAGCACCACAGCCATGCCTGTGATCCCGATAAAAATGCTGAGCAGAAATATCGGCAGCTGCTGTCTCATAATAAACAGTAGAAGTTCATTATAGTTTCCATAATATACTTCTTCCATTCCCCCGGAAAATCCCCTAAAAGGAGAAAAAAGTTTGATCACCAACTCCTCCCCCTGACATTTCGCCGGAAGTTTTACAAAGTTCCAGTTGCTGGGAAGAACGCCGCCTTCTAATTTTTCCTCCGGATAAGCATAGATCAGCTTCCCTGATACATAGACTTCCACAGACTGCTGCCTGCTCCGGAAAACAATCCCGCTGTTTAGCAGAAAATCCTCCGGAACATAGTTCTTCAGGACCAGCACATCTCCGGGAGAAATCTCCAGGTTTGCCGGAAGGGTAACTTCTGCCTTTTCTTCCCCTCCATCAATCTACTGCCATCCGGTATTAAAGGCAGTTATTCCTCCTTCTGCATCCAGCTTCTGTCTATGGGAAAAGCACTCTATAACCATGGCAAAAACCAATGCCAGCAACAGGATCATGCCGGCAATCTTCTTTTCTTTCATAGGGCCTCCAACTATTTTCCGTACCAATATGGTATCATTTTAACATAGAGAATAGTTGATGACAAACCTTGGCTTTTTATTTATACTGAAACCAACGATAATAAAGACCAGACTTCCGGCAGGCCCATTACTCCCGGGAATTCTTCCGGGAAGCTTTGGCAAAAGGAACACTGACACAATTTCAGATAAAAAACACATGGTTAGGATGGAGAAAATGATGAAAATTATTGAACAATTTATAAAGGGTAAAGAAAACGATCCAAAAACCTGTGAAGACGGCTTATTTACGGGAAACTTTATGGCCGCAGTCATAGACGGCGTAACTCCAAAGAGCAATTATCTCTGGCAGGGCAAGACCAGCGGCTGCTATGCCAAAGTCATCCTTCTGGATTTCCTTGGGAAATTATCGAAAGCAGAACTAAAATCCCTGACCCCGGAAGGATTTTTCTCCCTTCTTGACCGTCAACTGAACATTGCCTCCGGTATTCCGCCCGAGAAAGCAGCGGTCAAAGGCTTTGATTCCCCTTCATTACTTCAGATAACCGATTATCCCCGGGCTTCTATTATCCTCTACAATGATATCTGTCATGAAATCTGGTCCTATGGAGACTGCCAGTGCGCCATTAACGGCAGGGTATATACCCACGAAAAAGAAATCGACCGGCTGAACGCCGGCCTCAGGGCTTTTTATCTGGAATATGAACTTCAAAGGGGAAAGACTATGGAAGAGCTGGCCAATACATCCCCGGATCCCGGCAGAACTGCTATACAGGAAAACCTGAAGCTTCAGATGGACTTTGAAAACAAAGATATCCCCTTCGGATATCCCGTCTTAAACGGCCAGGGAATTGAACCTTCCATGATAAAAGTATATCCGGTAAAACCGGGAGACGAGATCCTGCTGGCCAGCGACGGATATCCTGTGCTGCGTGGGACATTAGCGGAAAGCGAAAAAGAATTGCAGAGAATCTTGGATGAAGATCCCCTTTGTTTCCGGATATACCGGTCCACAAAAGGGAAAAAATCCTGCAATATAAGCTTCGATGA
>ERZ1643246.4818-NODE-4818-length-10358-cov-4.534893_pt1 | contig 10358 bp, 10 predicted proteins | sample MGYA00579265_ERZ1643246 | MGnify/ENA primary metagenome ERZ1643246 (study PRJEB29033, sample SAMEA4952261) | chicken gut metagenome | biome: Broiler Chicken; feature: Gastrointestinal Tract; material: Caecum | place: Ireland | collected 2018 | study: Broiler...
CGGGTACGTTTGGGCCAGAAGAGGTTCAACAGCGCACCGCCAAACGGAAACAGCGCGCCTACCACAACCAGGGGATAGGCGGCCCGTCGACCGCTCTTCCGATATACTACTTTTGCCATACGGATATCCCTCCTCTCAGAAATTGGCGTACAGCGCCGTGGCGTTGGTCGCCGCCACCACATAGGCAAGGCACAGCAGCAGGACGATCACAAACACCAGAACTTTTAAAGGGACACACCGGCTGACTTTTTGCCAGACAAGACGCGGCAAGGCGGACGAACACAGGCACCCCAACACCAGCAGTACCCCGTAGTTGCGCAGATAATATACCGGGGAAATTCCACCTTGCGGTATAAACAGTTTCTGCATCAATAACCCCAACGGCGCCCCCGGCTGGTTGGCAGTAAAAATTCCCCAACCCAGTACCACAAAGAACAGGGTATATAAATGTGGCCACACTTTTCCTTTTTTCAGATACTTCAGAAGGAACAGCTTTTCCAGCGTGAGCAATACAAAATAGTACAATCCCCAACAGATGAAGTTCCAACTGGCGCCATGCCAAATTCCTGTTGCGGCCCACACCAAAAACATGTTGAACAGCTGGCGGGCTTTGCCTTTCCGGTTTCCTCCCAGAGGAATATAAATGTAATCCCGGAACCAGCTGGAAAGGGTGATATGCCAGCGACGCCAGAACTCTGTAATGCTGCCCGAGATGTACGGCAAATTGAAGTTAATGGGACAATCAAAGCCCAGCATGGCCGCAAGGCCGTTACTCATTTCGCTGTATCCCGCAAAATCGAAATACAACTGCAAAGAATAGGCGAGAATGCCCAACCATGCCAGGGGGGTGGAAACCTGTGCCAGTCCCACACCACCATTGCCAATAATATCTGTCCAGAGGGCACCAATAGAATCGGCCAGGATCACTTTTTTTGCCAGACCGAATACAAACATTTCTATGCCATTTTCCAGACGCTGCAAGGTACACCGATCGCGGGTGGTATGCAATTGCGCCGCCATCTCGCTGTATTTGACGATCGGGCCAACAATCAGCTGCGGGAAAAACACAACGTAGCAGGCGAAAGTGATGGGATTTTTCTCTGCAGCCACTTTACCGGTGTAAACATCCACCTCGTAGCTTATAATTTTAAAGATATAGTAGCTGATGCCCAGCGGAAGAACGTCCCCGATTTCCAACGCGGGAATACCGGCATTGGCAATTTTGTCAACGGTCTCGATGAGGAAGTTGGCATATTTGAAATATACCAGAACGCCCAGATTGAGCAGCACCGCCACCAACGGCAGCAAGCCATGCAACCTGTTTTTAGCCGCGGATGTAAACATTGCCCACAAATAGTTAAATAGAATCAGAGCGACAATCAGCGGCAGGAATTCGGTGCCTGTCCAACAATAGAAAAGCAGACTTTCCGCCAGGAGAACCCCATTCTTGATACGGCCCGGCGCCAGATAATATAGCAATAGCGCCAACGGCAAAAAACAAAACAGAAACACGACACTATTAAAGACCATGTACATACTCCCTTTCCAAAGAAAGAAACAGGCCGTTACCAGATGGTAGCGGCCTGTTGTGGGCGGTTATGCAGGGGAAAAAATCAGAAATTCAGGGCCGTCTCCAGCGCAGTGTCAATGGCAGCATAATCTCCAACGTCAATGCTGGCAATCACCATGGCCACATAGTTACCGTTCGTCACAATGCGAGCTTCCTTGGAGATCGCAATCTTATCGGCAAATTCGGCATACATATCATTGGCGGCCAGACTGTCTTTATAAGCCTGCAGCTCTTTTTCAACCTCCGCAGCCTTGCCATCCTTGGCCTGGGCCACAAACACCAGGCCACAGTCCGCCTGATTGTTGGTGATATCACCGTCATAAGCCACAATGTTATCCATGGTCAGCATCATCGTGTACTCCACGTAGAAGTCAAAGTCATCCTGTCCCAACGGATTGGCAATGGGGTTTACGGCCTCCAATGCAGCCACTGCACTTTCCAGATTCGCGGTCTGTGCCTCTTCCGTGGCGCCCGCTTCTGTGCTGTCAGAGACGGATTCCGAAGTTGCCTCCGACGCCACCGACTCAGTAGTGGATGCGGCGGCTGAGGAGGAAGTCGTCTCAGACGTACCGGAACTCTTGCAACCAGCCAGCAGGATCGCCGCGCAAAGCACAATGGGAAGTAACTTTTTCATGGAAATAAATCTCCTTCGTTCATGTCGTTCTCGGATGCAATGAAATTCTTTGCCGTCTTCCGGCAAATCATGCAGGATACTTTATTAGAATACACTATTTGAGGCGTTTTTTCAACCTGTTTTCGTCGAAACAAAGGTTGAAAAGCCTTTTGTGATTGTAAATTTTTTGTTCTCTTGACAAAGCTTGTGGCTTTGCTTTACACTCCAATATAAAAGACAAACCACAGGGGAGGTGAGTATATGCGTTCCTCGAAAGCGAGGGATGTGGCCCGAACCGGGCTGCTTTTCGCCCTGGCCGTTGTTCTTTCTTGGCTGGAATCCTGTATCACACCTCTATTGGGGCTGATCCCCGCACTGAAACTGGGGCTATCCAACATTGTGGTCATGTATGCATTGCTTTTTTTGCGCCCCCGCACGGCCTTCTTTCTGGTGCTGCTCAAGGGACTGTTTGCCTTTTTAACCCGCGGTGCTACCTCCGGCATCCTTTCTATTTGTGGAGGCCTGCTTTCGCTGGTGATCCTGTGGGGGTTGTTACAGCTCCCGTTTCATGTGAGCGGATACATTTTTTGTGTATGTGGCGCCCTGGCCCACAATCTTGGCCAGCTGTTGGCTGCCTCTGTTCTTCTCAGCAGTGCCATGGCCCTCGCATATACCCCGGTTCTGTTGGTTGCGGGCATTGCAGTCGGAGCGCTGAGTTCCATCCTGGCCCAGGCCCTTTTTTCCGCTCTGCCGGCGTACACCACAGAGTCGGGAATCCGTCACAATCCGTTCATAAATAAATAAGATTTTTTCTTAAATTTTCTGTAAAACCCATTGACAAGATAGGAAAAGCACGCTATAATAGCACCAAAGACACAGGAATGCGTCTTAGGAGCTAAGAAATAACAGGAGGCTTATTATTATGACGAAATACGTTTGCACTGTCTGTGGCTATATCGCCGAAGGTTCTATCCCTGAGTTCTGCCCCGTCTGCAAGGCGCCGGCATCCAAGTTCATCGAGAAGAAGGACAACACCTATGTTACCGAGCACGTTGTCGGCATCGCCAAGGATGCTCCCGAGGAGATCCTGCAGGGTCTGCGCGAGAACTTCAACGGTGAGTGCAGCGAAGTCGGCATGTACCTGGCCATGAGCCGTGTGGCTGACCGCGAGGGCTACCCCGAGATCGCTGAGGCCTGGAAGCGTTATGCTTTCGAGGAAGCCGAGCATGCTTCCAAGTTCGCTGAGCTGCTGGGCGAAGTCCTGACCGACAGCACCCAGAAGAACCTGCAGATGCGCGTGGACGCCGAGTGCGGTGCTTGCGCCGGCAAGATGGACATTGCCAAGAAGGCCAAGGAGCTGGGCTTGGATGCCATCCATGACACCGTTCATGAGATGGCGAAGGACGAGGCTCGTCATGGCCGTGGCATGCAGGGCCTGCTGGACCGCTACTTCAAGTAATCTCCAACAGCAACACGACTGGGCCGGAGCGTTCGCTCCGGCCCCTTTGCTATTTCTTTTCTTGGTCGGCGCGACACGCAAAAAAACGCCCCTGTTTATCGCAAGCAGCATAAAACACTTCGCTGCGCTGTCCAATTCCTTTGGCATGGAGCTGTGCTTGCAGCCATTCTTCCTCCCGTCCGGCTGCCTTGAGATTGTCTTCCATAAGGCGTCCGTCCAGGATCAAATCATACCATGCACTGGTCGGCTCCACCGAAATCTGTAAATCTCCAGGTGTGGCTGGTCTGTGCAAACTTTTGGGCAAAAAACTGATTTGTCCGTTGTTTTCCAAAATAGCCGTCTCGATTTCGTTGGGATCAAAAAAGCCGGCAATTCTTGCCTGACCCAGAAATTCGTTCAGATCTATCGTGGCACGGCGCAGATTTTCTTTCAAAATTACACCATTCTTCATCAGAATCGTAGAGCGGCCACTCCAAAAAGTGCGCAGCGCCACACTTTTACAGGCTGATACCTCCACCAGCCAGGTAATCACCCCATACACCAAAAGTGCGGTAAAGGGCCTGTACCAGGATTCCAGGTTCGTGGCCATTTCCGCCGCAATAGACCCCACCGTTACGGCATTCAGATAGTCAAAGGGGCTCATCTGGGCAATCTGTCGTTTGCCACCCCATCGCGTGATCAGAAACATCATTGCCAAAGAAAGAATGCTGGTAAGCCCCACCTGGCCGATTTCTGTAAAAAACTGCTTCATAGTTGCCTCCCGTCTCGATTATTTTGGACAGAACGCTAACAGTTTATCCCACCCCCTTGCACTTTGTCCCTAAAAAAGTTACAATAAATACTACCTGTATTGTTTGGACAAGGGAGGTTGGTCAACATTCGGTATATATTCCTGATCAACCCCACGGCGGGCAAAGCGAATGCCAGTGTTACCCTGTTGCCGCAGATTCGGGCAGCCGCAGAGCGCGCCGGCATTTCCCCGGAAATTGTTGTGACCCGACATGCCGGGCATGCGAAGGAGATTGCCGCACGGGTGGCTGACGGAGAACCCGTCCGTCTGTATGCCTGCGGTGGTGATGGCACTTTGAATGAAGTGCTGCAGGGTACCGCCGGGCACGAACAAGTTTCCGTCGGGTGCATCCCCTGTGGAAGTGGAAATGACTTTGTCCGAAATTTTGGGACACAGTCTGATTTTTTGGATTTAGACGCACAACTGGCGGCCGTGTCTCGTCCTTCGGACTTGATCAAAACGCCGCAGGGATTTGGCATTGACATTTATGCAGCCGGGGTCGATGCCCAGGTTGCCAACGGAATTTCCAAGTGGCGGCGGGTCCCGCTGTGCGGCGGCACAACCGCCTATACACTGTCGATTCTGGAGGCGGTCTTCAGTTCCTTCCGCCATAAATTGCGTATTGTTGCGGATTCCTTTGAGAGGAAAGACACATATATGATGCTGGCCATCTGTAATGCGCAAATGTACGGTGGCGGGTATCGTGCAGCCCCTTATGCCCGCATGGATGACGGGTTGTTGGATGTTGTGCTGCTGAAGCCGGTTTCCCGGCTCAAGCTTCCCGGATTGCTAAAAGGCTACCGTAAAGGGGAACATCTGACGCCAAACGGCGAGGTAACCCCGCGGTTTCGCCCGTACATGACCTTCTTCCGCACTCGTCAAATCGATATTCAGGTTCTGGACTCCATTCCTCTGGTTACCACGCTGGATGGAGAATGTTCACCGCAGCTGAATTTGCACGCCGAGGTGGCGCGTCGCAGTATTCATATTCTTCTGCCGCCAAAACTCGCACAAAATACGCCTGTATTACGGGCTATGGGAGAGTAAGTATGTCTGAAAAAGTCAAAGTCAAGATCGCCCGCAACGTGATCCACCTGCCTGCCATTGCGCTGCGCGGTTTGGTGGTATTCCCTAATAATATTGTCCACTTTGAGGTGGGACGTCCCAAATCCATCGCCGCAATTGAAAGCGCCATGCACAGCAACAGCAGTGTTTTTCTGGTAGCGCAGCGGGAGATGGATGTGGAAGATCCCACAGCGCGGGATCTGTATTCCTACGGTGTCATCGCCGAAATCAAGCAGGTTCTTCGCGTGTCCGATGAATTGGTCAAGGTCCTGGTGGAAGGCAAGACCCGTGCCCGGCTTTTGGAGCTGGATGAAGGCGAAAAGTATCTGCAGGCCACGGTTCGCCCTGTACCGGTACGTGGCATTGGCGCCGACAAACGTACCCAGACGGAAGCGTTGGTACGCAGCCTGAAAGAATGTTTCGAGAACTATCTTTCTTACAGCCCTCAGATTTCCAAGGACGTGGTGTATAACATTGTCACTTCCACCAGTCCGCTTTTTCTCAGCGAGTACATGCCGGCCAACCTTCTGCTGAAATACGAGGATAAGCAGGCCATCCTCAACGAATCCACCTTGCTGGGCCGTCTGGAAAAACTTTTGACACTGCTCCGGCAGGAATGCCAGGTGCTGGAAATCGAGCGCGATCTGGACGACAAAGTCAATGCGCAAATGGATAAAGGGCAGCGGGAATACTATCTGCGGGAGCAAATGCACATCATCAGCGAAGAGCTGGGAGATGCAGAGGATACCCGTGCCGAGGCAGAGGAATATCGCAAGAAAATCGAGGCTCTCAAACTGGACAGCGAATCCACCGAAAAACTGCTCAAAGAATGTGATCGCCTTTCCCGGATGCAGGGCAATTCCGCCGAGAGTGGTGTCATCCGCAGCTACCTGGATGCCTGCCTTGCACTGCCGTGGCACACCACCACAGAGGATAATCTGGACCAGGCCCATGCCCGGAAGGTATTGGACCGTGAACACTATGGCCTTTTGAAAGTGAAGGAGCGCATCCTGGAATTGCTGGCGGTCCGCAAACTCAATACAGACGTCAAGGGACAGATTGTCTGCCTCGTTGGCCCTCCGGGTGTGGGCAAAACCAGTATTGCGCATTCTGTGGCTGAATGCATGGGACGCAAATTTGCCCGCATGAGCCTGGGTGGCGTACATGATGAAGCTGAAATCCGCGGACACCGCCGCACCTACATCGGTGCCATGCCAGGACGCATTATCAGTGCCATTACCACCGCCAAATCGTCCAACCCTGTGATTCTTCTGGACGAGATCGACAAGTTGGCGGGGGACTACAAAGGCGATCCCTCCAGTGCCCTGCTGGAAGTGCTGGACCCGGAACAGAACTGCACCTTTAAAGATAACTATCTGGACATCCCCTTTGATTTGAGTGAGGTTCTGTTCATCACCACCGCCAACGATGCTTCCACCATTCCCGGTCCTCTTTACGACCGAATGGACGTCATCGAGTTGCCCAGCTATACCCGCACCGAAAAATTCAATATTGCAAAGCGCCATCTGCTTCCCAAACAGCTGAAAAATAACGGCCTGGAGGGACGTGTCACCCTGACCTCCAGCGCCTTGTACGAAATCATTGACGGCTATACCCGCGAGGCTGGTGTGCGCAATTTGGAGCGCACCATCACTTCGGTGCTGCGCAAATGTGCCCAGCGAATTGCGGCAGGGGAGAAGGACAAAATCAGTGTTTCTGCCACCACCGTCAAGTCGCTGTTGGGCCCCGAGAAGGTCAAGCCTACCTTTATTTCCCGCAAGGATTCCGTGGGTATTGCCAATGGTCTGGCCTGGACCAGCGTAGGCGGTGAAATGCTGCCCATTGAAGTGGCTGTCATCCCGGGTGGCACCGGCAAGATCGAAGTGACCGGCAGCTTGGGTGATGTTATGAAGGAAAGTGCCAAGCTGGCCATCAGCTATGCACGGGTTCACGCCGAGGAATACGGTATTTCCCTGGACAATCTGAAAAACATCGACATCCACATTCATGCGCCGGAAGGTGCAGTCCCTAAGGATGGCCCTTCTGCCGGCGTCACTTTGACCACTGCTCTGATCTCGGCCCTTTCCGGTATTCCGGTACGTCACGATCTGGCCATGACCGGCGAAATCACACTGCATGGCAACGTACTGGCCATCGGCGGCTTGAAAGAGAAGAGCATGGCTGCCTTCCGGGAAGGCATCTCCACCGTTCTGATTCCCAAAGACAACGAAAGTGATCTGTACGAGGTGGATGCGGAAGTCAAGCAAAAGATTCACTTTATCCCGGTGGATCATCTTTCCCAGGTTCTCAAGAACGCGCTTTTGCTGCCGGGACATTCATCGGCACGCGGCGCCCATGGCGTACCGCAGGCCACCAGCCTGATTGCCAACGACAAGCCTGCCAAAGAACCTGCAACCGTCATGTGAAAGGGACTTTATGAATTACAACAACTGCGAATTTCTGGCCTCCTACGGCCTTTCTCGTCAGTTGCCGAACAGTGATCGGCCGGAGATTGTATTCTCCGGCCGATCCAATGTCGGCAAATCCAGCCTGATCAATAAGCTTTGCAACCGCAAGAATCTGGCGCGGGTCAGTTCCACGCCCGGTAAAACCGCCACCATCAATTTTTATAAAGCGGATACCGCCTATTTTGTGGACCTGCCCGGCTATGGTTATGCCAAGGTTTCCAACGCCGATCGCGCTCGCTGGGACGAATTGATCAACAGCTATTTTGAGGCAGACCGCTCTGTCTGCTTATTGGTCCAATTGCTGGACTGCCGCCATGCCCCCAGCGCAGACGATGTCCAGATGCTGGAATATCTGCATTTTCATGGGATTCCCTTTGTGGCGGCACTGACCAAAGCAGACAAATTGAAGAAATCTCAACTGGCATCCTGCCAGGTCGAATTTGAGCGCCTCTGCGCCCCTTATGGTTGCCAAGGTGTGTTTCTGACCAGTGCAGAGAACGGCTATGGTATGGACGCTCTGCGCGCCTGCCTGGAAGCGCATCTGGATGGGGGCTCCTGCGATGGCGTACAATGAGTTTGCCTATTTTTACGACGAGTTCAACTGCGCTGCCGATTATGACGCACTGTTCCGATACATTCACCGTGAATTGTGCGCACACGGAATCGAGGATGGAATTCTGGCCGATCTGGGATGCGGAACCGGCGATCTCACTTTGATGTTGACCCAGGCCGGCTATGACGTGATCGGCATCGACCGTTCTGAAGAGATGCTCAGCGTATTGCGGGAAAAGGCCGATGAGTTGGGTCTTACCGGTAAACTGTTGCTGTTGCGACAGGACGTGTTGCAGCTGGATCTGTACGGCACCATCCGTGCCGCTGTGTCTACTTTTGACACCTACAGCCATATCGGTCCCCTTGACCGCTTTGAGCAAGCCATTCGCAATGCCGCATATTTCATGGAAAAGGGCGGCGTATTTGTATTTGACCTGAACACCCCTTATAAACATCAAAAAATTCTTGCCGGGCAAACATTCGATATTGAAGCGGAAGATGCCCTTTGCCATTGGACCAACCGGTACGATGCCGACACCGGCCGGGTGGATATCGACATTGATATCAGCTACCATGACACGGGGGAACACTTCCACGAGTCTTTCTGCGAGTACAGTTATCCGATGGATACGGTGCAGAGGCTTCTGGAGCGCTACGGCTTCCGTGTAGTCCGTGTATCTGACGGAGAGGATTTCGGCCCTGTTCGCCCGGATAGTCCGCGTTGGATCTTTACGGCAGTCAAGCAATATACCCAGGAGGAAAAGAAGTAAATGGAACAGAATCACAACATGCTGCGCGGTATTTCCGAAAATGGCGGCATTGTCTTTTATGGTGTGGACTCCACCGAAATGGTCCGGGAAATGGAACGCTTCCACAAAACCAGCGCCGTTACCACAGCGGCACTTGGTCGCCTGTTGACCGCCACCTCCATGATGGGGATCATGCTGAAGAGCACTCAGGACTCTATCACGGTACAGGTCAGAGGCGGCGGCCCTGCCGGCCGTCTATTGGCTGTTTCTGACGGCACCGGCAACGTCAAAGGGTATGTGGAGCATCCCATCGTCGAATTGCCTCCGCGTGAAGATGGTCATTTAAATGTGGGCGCAGCTGTTGGCAAAGACGGCACCTTGGACGTAATCCGGGATCTGGGCATGCGGGAACCATATGTAGGTCAGGTTCCCTTGACCACCGGAGAAATTGCAGAAGACATCACCGCCTACTTTGCCATCAGTGAACAAGTGCCAACCGTCTGTGCATTGGGGGTACTGGTTGACAAGGACCTGAGTGTACGTTGTGCAGGAGGCTTTATTGTGCAGCTTCTTCCCGGCGCCACCGAGCAGGAGATCGATCACCTGGAGAAAAACATCAAAGCCATGCCCAGCGTGACTTCCATGCTGGAAGCCGGCAAATCCGTACAGGATATGCTGGAGATGGCCCTGCAGGGATTCCAACCGGATATTCTGGACAGTTACCATGTAACCTACCGCTGCGACTGCAGCAGGGAACGTGTGGAAAAAATGCTCCACAGCCTGGGGAAAAAGGAAGTAGAAAAATTGCGGGATGAAGACCCCATTGCGGAAGTGAATTGCCAGTTTTGCGATAAAGTGTACCGCGTAGACCTCAACGAGCTGTTGAAAAATTGGCCTAACAGCGACGAAAAACAAAGTCCTCAAAAAAGTTAAAAAAAATCGCAAAAAAATTCAAAAAAGTGGTTGACAAATGCGCCGGGGTTGTATATAATAATACCCGTCGCCCGGAGAGAGCGGCTGAGCAAAACTCTCCGATACATGCGGCCGTAGCTCATCTGGTAGAGCGCCACCTTGCCAAGGTGGAGGTAGCGA
>ERZ1643246.4820-NODE-4820-length-10355-cov-10.891456_pt1 | contig 10355 bp, 9 predicted proteins | sample MGYA00579265_ERZ1643246 | MGnify/ENA primary metagenome ERZ1643246 (study PRJEB29033, sample SAMEA4952261) | chicken gut metagenome | biome: Broiler Chicken; feature: Gastrointestinal Tract; material: Caecum | place: Ireland | collected 2018 | study: Broiler...
AAAAAACGCGCGCCGGCCCCAAGGACCGGTCAAGGGATGCCCCCGCCGCAGCCCCCGAAAGCCGGCGCGCAGTTTGTGGTTCTTTACATTAGTGGCAGCCAGCGCAGGAAGCGCAGCTCCCGGAGCAGGACTCCTCATAGTCCGCGGTGTCGGGGTCCTCGCCCTCCACAGACTTGGTGATGATAGCGGTAACCCGGCGCATGAGGCCGTCCATTTCCTCTTTGGCCACATTGTAAGCGGTCATGTTGGGGTTCTGCATAATCTGGGCGTAGATGTGGCGCAGCTCCTCGTTGAGGGCGTGGAGCTTCTCCTCGTCGGGGTTCTCGCCGGAGGCCTCGTTGTTGATGGCCAGGCGCTTCAGGTTAAAATCCCCGATGAGGTCCTGGAGCTGCTGGTCGTCCTCGCAGTTCTGGCTGGCCAGATGCATATTCAGATAGCGGTCGTCCTTTTGAATTTCCTTGCCCAGCTGGCGGGTGAGTTCGATGATATCCATGTTGAAATTCCTCCGTTTTGTTTTTTATTTCTCTGGGAGTAATTCTCCCTGCAAAATCCAGTTTTTCGCGGCGGTAATGCGCACATTGGCAAATTCCCCTACCTGGGAAGCCTCCCCGGGGAACTCCACAATGACGCTGCCCTCGGTGCGCCCGGCCAGCAAGCCGGTGCGGGGGTTCATTTCCTCCACCAGCACCCGCTCTTCCCGGCCCACCATGGCGGCGCAGCGCCGGGCGGCAATGGCCTCCTGGGCTTTGAGCAGCTCGGTAAACCATTGGGATTTCTCCTCATAGGGGACCGGGTCCGGCATTTTGGCCGCCACGGTGCCCACCCGGGGAGAGTAGATAAAGGTGAACAGGGAGGTGAACTCCACTTCCTCAATGAGGGAGACCGTATCCCGGAACTCCTCATAGGTTTCCCCAGGGAAGCCCACAATAATATCCGAGGTCAGGGAAACATCGGGCATTTTCTCCTTACAATAGGCGATGAGCTCCAAATATCTCTTCCGGTCATACCGGCGGTTCATCTCTTTTAAAATCCGGTCGTTGCCGGACTGGAAGGGCAAGTGCAGGTGGCGGCAGATATGCCGGCTCCCGGCGATGACGTCGATCATCTCCCGGGTGGCGTCCTTGGGATGGGAAGTCATAAACCGGATGCGGTAATCCCCCTCCACCGCGTCCAGGCGGCGGAGCAGCTCCGCAAAGGAAATGGGGTGCTCCAGCCCCTTGCCGTAGGAGTTGACGTTCTGCCCCAAAAGGGTGATCTCCTTGTAACCGGCGGCCACCAGCTCCCGGAATTCCTGTTCGATGGCTTCCGGCTCCCGGCTGCGCTCCCGGCCCCGGACATAGGGCACCACGCAGTAGGAACAGAAATTATCGCAGCCATACATCACCGTAAGCCAGGCCCGGAAATTCCCGTCCCGGTGCACCGGGATGCCCTCGATAATCCTCTTGTCCTCGCTGTCGTCCCCCCGGGCGAACACCCGGTGGCTGTCCACCAGCACCTCCCGGAGAAGCTGGGGGAACCGGTGAATCACATGGGTGCCGAACACCAGGTTTACAAAGGGGAAGCTCTTGCGGATACGCTCCGCCACGTGCTCCTGCTCCATCATGCAGCCGCACAGGGCGATAATCAGAGAGGGATGCCGGCGCTTGACGTTCTTCAAAGCCCCCACGTTGCCGTAAATCCGGTCCTCGGCGTGCTCCCGCACGGCGCAGGTATTGAAGAGGATGAAGTCGGCCTCCTCCTCGTTGTCGGTAAAGCCGAAGCCCATCTGCTCCAGCATTCCCTTGATTTTCTCCCCGTCCGCCACGTTCTGCTGGCAGCCGTAGGTGCGCACCAATGCCAGGGGCATCTCCCCTCTGGCCCGCACCTGCATCATCTGGGCCACATCGGCCATATAGCGGGCCTGCTCCTGCCGGTCCCACTGGGTCTGTTCTGTCAAATCGGGTCCTCCCTTCGCGGATTTCCGCGCTTTTTCCTGTTTGGAGCGGATTTTATCAGTATACCACAGGCGCTGTTTTTCCGCAAGTCAGCCTCAGTGCCGCATGGGCAGACGGTGAACCCCATCCTCCATATCCGAATGGGTCCCTTCCTTTTTCAGATAAATCTGACGGGTGACCACCACCGCGATAATCATAAGCCCCAGGGCAATGGCCGAAACCATCCAAAGGGGCGACAGGGCGCCGTTATTCCCCAGGGACAGCACCAGCCGCTGCACAAAGAACATTCCCAAGGCAACGGCGGCCCACCACCGGGGCAGCCGGGAGGACATGGCCATCCACAAAAGCACGGCCAGGCAGCCATACAGAAACATCATGGAAAGCTGGTTCACGCCGTCCAGATAGAAGGGCAAAAAGTCCCCCTGGACATAGTCCAGCATAGAGGTCATGGACTCCAGCTCTTCCCCGGAAAGGCCCTGGGTCATGAACTCCCTTCCCTGGGTGCTCACCATGTTGGCCACGGTGAAATAGGTGATATTGCTCAGGCCGGAGGAGAGAACGGCATTGGAAAAGCTGTGGCCCGCCGCAAACTGCAACGGCCGGGACCCTCGGACGATATTCTCCCGGAAAACATGGAGGATCAGGGCAAATTCCCCGCCCTCAAACACCAGGACGAAGAGCGCCTCCAAAAAGCTGTGCAAAATCGGGTCCTGGGCAATTCCCGGCGCCGACGACAGGACCACATCCAGGAAAAACCGTTCCGCCACCATCACAAACAGCAGGTGCATGACAATGCCGATGACAAAATACAAAATAGGCGCGCGCTTGCGGGACTTGAGAAACGCCAGTGTCAAAAGCGGGGCAATGGTACACACCAACATGGTAAAGACCATCCCCATTACGGTAACTGTTGAAACCATTGACTGCAAATACCTCCCGGTTTGGCCGGACAGGCCGGCACAAAAAATTCAGGCGGCTCCCCGGCCTGCCGGCCCTGGGAACACTGAACTTTATTATACCATAGAGGACGGGGGTTTGTCGAATAAAAGGCGGGAAAAAAGTATTTTCTCCTTTTCGGGAATTCCGGGGTTTCACTATGAGCGTTTTTTTGCTATAATGGAACCAAAAACTACATAGGAGGAGCCCCTTATGTCCATTTTTTCGCAAAAGCTGTGCGGATATGTGGAGAATGCCAGCATGAAGGTCACGACCCTCTCCCGGCTCAGCGGCGTGGAGAGAAGCTATATCCAAAAAATGCTCAGCGGCGAGCGCCTGCCCAAAGAGTATTCCATCCTCCTCCGCCTATCGGAGGCCCTGATGCTGACCCCCGCAGAGAGCAGTTCTCTGCGGGAATCCTATGAAATCTCCAAAATGGGGGAATCCATCTATTCCCGCCGCATGGCCGTGAAGGATCTGCTGGAGGAAGCCGACCGGTATCTGCCGCCGGCTATCCCATCCAGACCATCCCCTCCCCAGCCCCCGCGCAAAGAGCTGCCGGACCTCATGCCCCTGGAAGGGCGGATTGCCATTTCCGACGCTTTGCAGTCCTTTCTGGCAGAGGAGACCGCTTCTTCCGAGGCCCATCTCTGCGCTGTCATCCAGCCGGACTGTATGGCCATTTCCCAGCTGCAAATCTACTGCCTGATGAACCCCAAGCTGCGGCTGGAGCACATTGTCTGTTTCGACCGGAACCAGCCCTCCCAGGAAAACCAGCACTATAACCTGCGGTGTATGCGGGCCCTGCTCCCCTTTTTGCTGGGCTCCTATCAGTATTCCGGATGGTTCTATTACGATTCCATCAGCGCCCAATCCAGCCGCACCTCGGTTTTCCCCTGGTTTATCCTGGGAAAAAACGCGGTGTTTTCCCTCTCCCGGGACTGTGAAAAGGCCATCCTCTACACCCAGCCCCAGGCGGTGGCCCTTTTCCGCCGGATATTCGAGGAATTCCGCGGGGCCTGCTCTCCCTTGTTTGAGCTGGAAAACACCACCCAGTCCCGGTTCTGGAATTCCAGCCGCTGGACGGAGATTCAGAAGCAGATGACCTACTCCATCCAGTTTGAGCCCTGCTGGGGGTTCTTCTACACCATGGATATGATCGAAAAGAGTATGCTCCCGGACCTGCCCAACCGGGAACAGATCCTTTCCTTTTTTGCAGACCGGCAAAAACAGATTACCCTCTTGGAGGACAGCCAGCGGAAAAACACCTCTTTCTTTACCCCGGAAGGGATAGACCGCTTTTTAACCACCGGGAAAACCTCGGAAATCCCCGAGGCCCTCTATACGCCCCTGCCGGTTTCCGCCCGGGCGGAGCTGCTCCGGCGGATGCTCCACTGTGTGGAAAAGGGGAACTACACCCCCTATCTGGTGCGCAGCCAGAAGCTGACCCTGCCCCGGCTCCTCTCCCTGTTCATCACCGATGAGCAGCGGCTCTCCTGTTCCTCGGCCCACCCGGTGTTTGGCCTTTATTCGGTGATTTTCCGGGAAAAGAGCATCGTCTTTTCCATCCGCGACTTTTTGGAATACCTGAAGGACACGGATATGGTGTATTCCCGGGAGGACTCCATAACCATCCTGCAAAACAAGCTGAACGAGCTGGAACGCCTGGAAGCCGAACCGGCCCCCTCTGCCTCCTAATCTTCCCAGCAAAAAGCCTGGCGCCTCCAAAAGCGCCAGGCTTTCTTTATGGACGAATCCGCAGCCTTTGCCCAGGATACAGTTTCTGCCCGGGGGCCATCCCGTTGAGCCAGAATAAAAAGCCCTCGCTGATGCCGGCCCGGCGCGCCGCTTCCCCGGCGGTCTCCCCGGGAAGCAGCACCAGCCAGGGGCCTGGTTCCGGCGAAGGGGCCGGGGCAGGCTTTGGCGGCCTGTGCCGCACCGGCTCCTTGACGGGAATCCGGAGCTGCTGGCCCTCTTCCAGAAACCGGACGCCTTCCAGCCGGTTAAGCCGCACCAGAACCTCTTCCTCTACGCCGTAGCGGCGGGCAATCTGGCTCAGGCTCTCGCCGGCCTTTACCCGGTAATATACGCTGATCATGGCGGTACCTTCCTTTCGCGGGGCAAAACCCGGAACAGGGAGTTTTGCCCGAAGCTCGCCTCTTTGTAAGAGGCCTGTTCCACTATATGCGCCGGCCCGGATTTTTGCCGCCTACACCAGCAGCATATCCAGCACCACCAGCAGGGTCACCCCGGGAATGCCCGCCGCGCCGGAAAACCCAATGCTCAAAGGGCTCACCGGCAGGGTAACGCCAGTGAAAATCCCGGTGACATTGACGGCCACCAGGGCCAGCCAGCCCAAAAGGGCCGCGCCGATAGCGCCCCGCACCGGCTTTTTGCTCCCGGCACACAGCTGTAAAATCACCAGCAGGACCAATACGCCTCCTGCCGCCCACAAAACTTCCCCATCCGGCATACGCTTCCTCCTTTATCCCCACCGGGCGTTTTCCTCCGGAAAGGCGGCTGCCGGCGCACAGACCCGCTCCCGCCTGGCCCGCCGCAATAAATGCCGGTATCGGGCCTGGAGAGCCTGCCCTTCATAAATGCAGGCTTCCACCAGGTCTTCATCCCGCTCTGCGGCAAACCACTTTTCATTGCAGGCAATCTGCCGCCGGATCTCCGCGATCTCCTTGAGAAGCTGTTCCGCGGCCTTTTCTTCCCGGCCCTGCTCTGCTTTCTGGAGTACCGACCTTTGCAGGGACTGTGTCAGCTTTATGGTGAGTTCCATCCCTTTCCCGCCTTTCTGTATTATTATGGATATGCTTAGCTTGGACAAATATTCCAGAATTATACAGCGGCAAAGGCCCAAAACAAAACGCGCCTTCTGCGGGGAACCCCGCAAAAAGCGCGCATAGGCGTGAAAAACGCCGTTTATTCTTCTTCCGCCGGCAGGAAATCAATGCGGCCGCTGGCCACATCTGCCGCCGCCACCCGGATGGCCAGCTCCTGGCCAATGGTGAGCTTCCGGCGGCTCAACTCGTCATACTGGGTAATCATGCCGTCAAAGGTGAACCGGCAGCCCTCAAAGCTGTCGATGGGCACAAAGCCCTCCACGCTGCTGGGAAGCTGCACGAACACCCCTCGCTGGGTCACGCCGCTGATAATCCCCACAAAGCGCTCCCCAATGTGGCCGCGGATATACTCCGCCATATAGCAGTCCTCGGCAGAGCGCTCCGCCGTCATGGCCCGCACTTCCAGCCGGGAGGATTCCTCCGCAGCCGTCTGGGCAAAGGCCGCATAGTGCCGGGTAATCTCTTCCGGCTTCTCCCCTGCTGCCAGGGCGGACAGGATGCGGTGAATGGCGGTGTCCGGATACCGGCGGATGGGGGAAGTAAAGTGGCTGTAATCCGCCAGGGCCAGGCCAAAATGGCCAATGGGCTCTGTGGAATACCGGGCCTTGTCCATAGTGCGCAGCAGCTGATGGGAAACCACCCGCTGGGCAGGGGTATCCTTTACCCGGTCCAGGATGACGGCGAAATCCTTGGCCTGGGGCTCTCCCTTGCGGATTTCCTTGGCGCTGATGCCCAGCGCGTCCAGCAGCTCCACCAGGCTGTCCACCCGGCGCTGCTCCGGCTGGCCGTGGATGCGGTAGACAAAGGGGACGCCCTTATCCTGGGCCAGCTTGGCGGCGGCCTGGTTGGCGCAGACCATAAGCTGCTCAATCATCTGCTCCGCTTCCCCGCTGACACGGGGCTGCACATCAATACAGACCCCGTTTTCGTCCAGGGTGAAATAGGGCTCCACGCTCTCCAAATCCATGTTGCCCCGCTCCTTGGCCCGCTCTTTGAGAAGGTTCGCCAGCTCCCGGGCGGCGTTGAGGCCCCGGATCACCGGCGCATATTTTTCCCGCAGCTCCTTGGAAGCGGTCTTATCGAAAATCTCGTTGACTTCGCTGTAAACGCCCCGAACCTTGGAGCGGATAACGCTCTTGCGGAACTCGTATTTCTCCATGTTGCCTTCGCCGTCCAAATGGATAATGGCGGAGAAGGTCAGCTTATCCTCCCCGGCGTTCAGGGAGCACACCCCGTTAGAGAGGGCCTCCGGCAGCATGGGAACCACCCGGTCGGCAAAATACACCGAAGTGCCTCTGGAAATGGCCTCCTCATCCAGGGCCGTGCCCTCCTTGATATAGTGGGACACATCGGCAATGTGAACCCCCAGCTTATAGCCGCCGGAACGGGTGCGGCTTACAGAAATGGCGTCGTCCAAATCCTTGGCGGAGGCGCTGTCAATGGTGAAAATGGCAATATCCCGCAAATCCAGCCGGCCTTTCAAGTCCTCCTCAGAAATGGGGGTGCTGCCGATCTTTTCCGCTTCTGCCAGCACCTCTTCCGGGAACCGGGCGGGGATATTGTTCTGCTCCAAAATCGCGTCGGCGCACACCTTGGCGCTGGAACCCTTGCCGTAAATTTTCACCACCTTGGCGTAGAGGCGGTCCCGGCCAGGGCGGGTATACAGCTCGGCCATGACTTTATCGCCCTCTTTGGCCCCCAGCAGCTCCCGGTCCATAATGGAGATGTCATACCGGATGGCGCAGTCCGCCCGCAGGGCAAAATAAACGCCGTCCCGGACCACGGTGCCGGTAGTGCGCTGCTCCTTCTTTTCCAGGATTTTCAGCACCCGGCCGCTGGGGCCCCGGGGGTCGTCCATCACCGGGAGCACCTCTACCCGGTCCCCCAGCAGGGCGCCGCTCAAATTGCTGCCGTGAATAAACAGATCCTGTGTCTCCTCGCTGTCCTCCAGCCGGGCGAAGGCAAAGCCCCGGGACAAAGACACAATCACAGCGGTCTGCTTCTCACTGGCGTCCACCAGCTTTACCCGGTGGTCCCGCTCCAAAATTACCATGCCCTCGGCCTTCATGTCATCCAAAATCTGATAAAACTTTCTCTTATCCCGGATGCCCGCAATCTGCTGCAGGTCCCGGTCGCGCATATTGCCGCCAAAACGGCGCAGGAGTTCTTCCATTTCCTTTGCAAACTGTTGATTTCTATTCATTATTACACTCTTTCCCTTTTCTCCTGATACGATACCATTTTGTCAAAACTCTTATTTCTATCCTGTCATGTTTCTTTTTCCCTGCAAAGCCCCCAATATCCGGGCAAAAGGGCAGAAAAAGACCCCGCCATGCTTTGCTGCCAGCGGGGCTTGTCTTTACTTGTGAATCAAGCGCTGAAATACATGATGATGTTAATCACAATCACCAGCACAAAGAATCCAACAGCGATTACCTTGGTCCATCTTTCCAGGAAAGCGTCGATAGAGCGGGCCTTGTTCTTGGAGAAGAACGTATCCGCACCGCCGGTGACCACACCGACGTTCTTCTGATGGCCTTCCTGCAGCAGAACAATCACGATAATGCCAATGGAGAACAAAAGCAAAACAACGCCGAACACGATTTCAAGTGCACTCATAACCTGCTGCCTCCTGTTTAGACTACTTTTCGTATCATACCACAAAGCGGCGAATTGCGCAAGTATTTCCTTGCGCAGAAAGGGCAATTCCCGGGAAAAAATCTAAAATTGACGCATATCTCCCCAAAAAGCGGGGAGCATAACCACCAGGAGCCTCTGTGAAAAGGCGTTTGCAACCAAGGCTCCCGCGGCCCCTTTCGGGAAATATCCCGGAAGGGGCCTGCCTTTTTTATTCCAGCTTCATCTGCTCTCCCTGGGTATCCTCCTGGGCGGGCATGGCCCCCAAAGCCGGCAGGGCCTTGCGGTAGCGGTCGGGCTTTTGGAGCATCCCTTCCTCATAGGGCTGCACCCGCACCACCTTCTGCCCCCGTTTCAGGGTCATAGCCGCCACGCCCTGGGTGGTGCGGCTGGACTTACTCTGGACAGCCCCCGTGTGGAACAGGAGCATCCGGCCGGCAGAGGAGGTGAGGAGCACTTCCCCATCCTCTGGCAGATAGAGAGCCGCCGCCAGAGGTGCCTTGTCGCTGTAAGCCCCCACCAGCTTTTTCCGGTTGGTTTTGGTGGCGTAGGCGGACATCTCCACCTTGGCAATCTTGCCGTTTTCAAAGACAAAGAGCATGAAGCCCTGGTATTCCTTGGTCACCGCCATATACACCGGCATTTCCCCTTCGTCCATGCCCAGCTTGGCCGGGAGGTATTCCCCCAGCACGCTGGCCTTGGTGTCCGGGAAATCGCTGGCCCGGGTCTTGTACACCCGGCACTGGTTGGTGAAGAACAGCAGCTCCGCACTGTTGGTGGATTCCACGTGCTGGAAAACGCGGTCGTTCTCCTTGAGCTTCTGTTCCCCGCTCATGCGCAGGGACAGGGGCGTGATTTTTTTGAAGTAGCCCTCCTCTGTAAAGAACAGGTTCACCGGATAGTCGGGAACATCCTCCTCCGGGGAATACTCCTCGATTTCGTCAGCGTAGAGGAGCAGGCTCTTCCGGGGCTGGCCGTACTTTTTGGCCACCGCTTCCAGCTCCCGGATGATGATGGTCTTTACCCGGGTTTTGGATTCCAGGATGGCCTTCAGGTCGGCGATGTCCTTTTCCAGAGTGGCGATTTCTTCGGTGCGCTTGAGGATGTACTCCCGGTTCAGGTGGCGCAGACGAATTTCCGCCACATACTCCGCCTGGGTCTGGTCGATGCCAAAGCCAATCATCAGGTTGGGCACCACTTCCTGCTCTTCCTCGGTGCTGCGGACAATGGCGATGGCCTTGTCGATGTCCAGCAAAATGGCCTGCAGGCCCCGGAGCAAGTGGAGCTTGTCCTGCTTCTGCTGCAAATCGTAGTGGGTGCGGCGGCGGACGCACTCCACCCGGAAGGCCACCCACTCGTCCAAGAGCTCGCCCACTCCCAGCACCCGGGGGGTGCCGGCAATGAGCACGTTGAAGTTGCAGGAGAAGGTGTCTTCCAGGGAAGTCATCTTAAACAGCCGCTGCATGAGCTTGTCCGGGTCCACGCCCCGCTTTAAGTCAATGGTAATTTTCAGGCCCGCCAGGCCGCTCTCGTCCCGGACGTCCGCGATTTCCTTGACTTTGCCCTGCTTTACCAGCTCCACAATCTTCTCCACAATGGCCTCGATGGTGGTGGTCGGGGGAATCTGGGTCACGTCAATACAGTTGGCAGACTTATCATAGGTATACCGGGAGCGCACCCGGACGCCGCCCCGGCCGGTGCGGTAGATTTCCTCCATGGCCTTGCGGTCAAAGATAATCTGGCCGCCCCCGGGGAAGTCCGGCCCCTGCAGGGTGGAGAGCAAATCGTGCTCCGGGTCCCGGATCCGGGCAATGGTGGTCTGGCACACCTCCGCCAGATTAAAGGGGCAGATAGAGCTGGCCATGCCTACGGCAATGCCCGTGTTGGCGTTGACCAGCACCGAGGGGAAGGTGGCCGGGAGCAAGGTGGGCTCCTTCATGGTGTTGTCGTAGTTGTCCACAAAGTCCACGGTGTCCTTGTCGATATCCTGGAACAGCTC
>ERZ1643246.4821-NODE-4821-length-10352-cov-14.129941_pt1 | contig 10352 bp, 8 predicted proteins | sample MGYA00579265_ERZ1643246 | MGnify/ENA primary metagenome ERZ1643246 (study PRJEB29033, sample SAMEA4952261) | chicken gut metagenome | biome: Broiler Chicken; feature: Gastrointestinal Tract; material: Caecum | place: Ireland | collected 2018 | study: Broiler...
GCGTCCTCACCCTGGTTCACCACAAGGCGATAGCCCTTTTCACAGCCGTTTTCGGCAGCTATCTGCGGAATTTTTTCCAGCATATACTTCACAAGCTCCGCCCTCTTTTCGTCCATTTCCGAAATCAGTTTGAAGTGGTCTTTGGGCACGGCCAGAAGGTGCACCTTGGCCTTGGGCTCTATATCTTTGAACACGAGCATTTTATCGTCTTCGTAAACCTTTGCAGAGGGAATTTCGCCCCTTATAATCTTGCAGAAAAGGCAATCGTCTTTAAGCATATAATATCTCCTTAAATCCGCGCGTTGCGCGGTTAATTACAAAAATCGCATTATTTGCGGCATATGTGCGGGGCAATTTATAAAATTACCTCGCCGAAGGCCCCGTCTTTAAAAGGCTTTACAAGCCGCACATTGCATATTTTTCCGCGCAGGTCGCCCGCGCAATATACCTTTATGTAGCTGCCCGTATAGCCCGCCGTGCAGTCCCCTTCCATATCCTCGAAGATGACCTTCTGCACGCTGCCGATATTTTTTTCGACGAACTTTGCCGCCGCGACCTCGCCCGCTTCAAGCAGCCTGTGCAGGCGGGCACTCTTGATATCGGGCGGAACGTCCTTCATCTTATACGCCGCCGTACCCTCGCGCGGGGAAAAGGCGAAGGCGTGAACGCGCGCAAAGCGCGCTTCTTCGATTATCGAAAGACTGTCCGCAAAATCTTCCTCCGTTTCGCCCGCAAAACCCGCAATAATGTCGGTAGTTATGGCCGCTTCGGGGAAGTATTTATATATCAGCGCGCACTTTTCAAGGTACTGCGCGCGCGTGTAGCGGCGGTTCATCGCCCGCAGAACGCTGTCGCTCCCGCTCTGCAACGAAAGGTGAAACTGCGGCGCAAAGTTTTTAAGATTTCTGCACGCCTGCAAAAAGCGCTCGTCTATCACCCCGCACTCCACCGAACCCAGCCTTATCCGCTTTTCAAGCGGAGCGAGCACGCCTAAAAGCCCCGCAAGGTCGCAGTTTTCGTAGCAGTAGGCCGATATGTTGATGCCCGTCAGCACCACCTCGGCACAGCCGCAGTTTTGCGCCTCGCACAAAATTTCTTCGGGCGCGCGGCTGCGCACCCTGCCGCGTAGGTATGGTATTACGCAGTAACTGCAAAAGTTGTTGCAGCCGTCCTCTATCTTTATGAATGCGCGCGTGCGCGCCTGCATAGGCTCGGGCATAATTTCGTACCCCTGCGAATTGTTCACACAGGCATATTCCGCGCCCAACCGGTGCGCAAGCGCGGCGATAAGCTCGTTTTTGCGGCGGGCGCCGCCCACGTAGAACACTCCCTTTTCTTTGAACGCCGCGGCGTCCTTTTCAGAGGCACAGCCGACCACGAACACCTTTGCTTCGGGGCTAAACTTCCTTGCGCGGGCAACCAGCTGGCGGCTCTTTTTTTCGGCCTCGCGCGTGACTGCGCAGGTGTTTAAAACGTATATATCTGCGGGGCAAAGCCTGTCTGTCACCTCTATGCCCCAGCTTTTAAGCGCCGACATTACCGAGGCCGACTCCACCTCGTTCACCTTGCAGCCGAGGGTAAAAACGCACGCCTTCATTGCAGTTCCCCCAGTTCGAAGAGGGCTATCGCGCACAGCGAAATTGCCGCCGTTTCGGCGCGGAGTATGCGCTTGCCGAGCGTTATGCCCTTGAAGCCGTACTTCTCGCGCGCCAGCGCGTACTCCTCCTCGGCAAAGCCGCCCTCGCTGCCCACAACGAGCGCCGTAGAGCCCGAAAGTTTGCGCATATCTGCCTGCGAATTGCGCTCGAACTCGCACGCAAACAGCTTGTTTTGATAATCGCCGCACGAGGCCAGAGCGTCTTCAAACTTTTCAAAAATTTCAACCGAAGGCGCGACCGAACGCATACACTGCTTGGTGGCCTCCCTGGCGACCTTGTTCAGCCTTTCCAGCTTGGACGGGGTGAGGTAGGCGGCGCAGTATTTTGAGCCGAACACGCCTATCGAACTCACTCCGAGCTCGGTGGCCTTCTGCACAATCAGTTCGGTCTTGTCGCCTTTGAGCGCGCCGCATAAAAGGCGCACCCTTGCGGAAGGTTCCCTGTCGCCCACGGTAAAACCCGTTATGTGCGCCGTCATTTCGCGCTTGCCGCACGCGGCGATGATTGCGGAATATTCCCTTCCGCTGCCGTCCAGAAGAGTGATTTCGGCGCCGACCGAAAGGCGGAGCACGTTTTTGGCGTGGTTGAACTGTTCGCCCGCAAGAATAACTTCGTTTTCGGCGGGGTAATCTATTATGTTTTCGGTTAAAAATCGCTTTGGTGCAGACATATTTTTCTTCGTATTTTTCTTCTTAGTTTAATAAATTGGGTCGCATATATGCCGCAAATAACGCGCCGTACGGCAGATACTGTGCGGCAGCTACGCGGTTATTTTTCAATTATTTTTTGTAAAAGCGCAGGCGTACCATTCGCCCTTGTTCACCGTCTTTATATGGGCAAATCCTTCTGCCGCAAACGCCTGCAACACGCCTTGCAGCTTTTCCTTTATGATGCCCGAAAGTATGAGCGTTCCGCCCGCCTTTACGTGCGCGGGCAGGGTGGGCGCAAGGCGGCACAGCACGTCCGCCGTTATGTTTGCCAAAGCTATATCGGCAACTATTTCGCAGTCGCCAATCAGGTCGGTGCGCTTTACCGAACACCTTTCCAAAACGCCGTTCAGTGCGCAGTTATGCTCTGCGCTGGCGGTGGCGACGGGGTCTATATCGGTGAGGTAGGCATACTTTGCGCCCAAAAGGACGGCAGATATGCCCAAAATACCGCTTCCGCAACCCACGTCGAGGCACACGCTTTCGGGCGTGAGGTACTCCTGCAACAGTTCGAGGCACATCGAGGTAGTTTCGTGCTCGCCCGTGCCGAATGCCATATTGCTGTCCAGCCGCACTATCGCCTCGCCGGGCTGTTTTTCGTACTTTATCCATTCGGGCACCACCACTACCCTGCCGCCGATGTGTATGGGGCGGAAGTGCTTGCGCCATATTTCTATCCAGTCGTCGCCCTCAACCGTGCGAATGGTTATTTCGAGCGAACCGAGCGGCAGGCAGCCGTCGCAATTCTTTTTAACCTCCTCTATGTCCCTGCGTATTTCGGGCAGGTATGCGGGAGCGTCTTCCACGGTTACGAACGCCTTGACGAGCGCCTCGCCCGTGTCCTTTGTAAGGTCTTCGTCCATATAGTCCCAATACATTACCTTGTCGCGCTGCAAGGCGATTACGTCCTTCACGTCGGATATGGCTACGCCGTAGTTTGAATAGCGCCACATAACGTCGGCGACGAGCTCGCTCCCCTCGCTGGTGGTGTGAACGGTGACTTCTGTAAATTTCATATTTATCCCCGTATGGCGGCAGCAAGCGGCAAGTGCCGCAAATAAGATAAGCCGCGCAATCTGATTGTTGATTTATATAAATATTGTAACACTGCGGCGGCGGTTTTGCAAGCATTTGCAAAACCGCCGCATACGCATTATAAAGCAGGTGTATTGTGCGCCGAAAGTTTAAATTCAGGCCGCTTACAATGGGCGCCCAATCATTCCTTGTATCCTGCGATATATTCCACCGCGGCGTGCGCGGCTATGTTGCCCTCGCCCACCGCCTTGGCGTACTGATATGGTCTGCCCGTGCAGTCGCCCGCGGCAAACACTCCCGCAATGTTGGTGCGGCACTGCCTGTCTGCCACTATGTGCCCGCCGTCGGTAGCAAGGCCATGCAGGAGGGTTGAGGGCGACACCGAAGAGCGCAGTATGAACACGCCGTCCACCGCCCTTTCGCCGTCGGCAAACACGAGTTTTTCCACCTTCATTCCGCCCTCGATTGCCTTGGGCGCCTTCATCACGATTTCGACGTTACCCGCCTTTACCGAGCAATCTTTATACATAGGCATAAGGTATACCTTTCCCGCAAGCGAAGAAAGATATTCGGCCTCGTGCTCGAAAGACTTATCGAACAGCAGCACGCCTATCGTCTTGCCCTTGTATAAAAAGCCGTCGCACGTGGCGCAGTAGCTTACGCCGCGGCCCAGAAACTGCTCTTCGCCTGCAAACGGCTTTGCGTTGATTACGCCCGTGCAAAGAATTATCGTTCGGCTTTCGTAAGTTTCCGTCCCTGCGGTGACGGCGAACCTGCCCGATAAATCGTATACGGCGGTTATGACGGCCGTCTGCGGCTGTATGCCCATAGAGGCGGCGTGGTTTGAAAAAGTCCACGTAAGCTGTTTGCCCGTAACGTCGGGAAGACCGGGGTAGTTGCGCACCAGCTCTGCCGAGGCGGCCTTTTTAGACTGTTCGGCACTGCCGAACCAAAGAAAATTTTTGCCGAGAATTTTTAAATTTATGGCAGCCGATACCCCCGCGGGGCCGGTGCCGATTACGATGCAGTCATAGAGCATAATTTCTACCCGAAAATTAAAGATTATACTTTATTTTAAACAAAACAGCCGACATATAAACGCCGCGAAGGCAAACGCGCCTTCGCGGCTGTTTTTTAAGTTTGAGATTTCTCCGTGCGTTCCCTGCGGCTTACGCCGCCAACAGTTGCAGTTATGAATTGCTTTTGGGCGCGATGAGTGATGAGCGCGGCAAGCCGCGCGCGATAAGTTCCGCGGCGCGCGGGCGTTGCGCCTTACGCCGCCATCACGGGTTCAGAGAAGCAAGCAAGACAAGGCGAACGCCCTACTCTGCTCCCGCTAATCAACCCTTGGAGATGCGAGCTATTTTCTACCCCACCTTTAATTCCTCCCCTAAGCAAGGGGAGGCTTACTCTCACAACCCGCCCATCTCGGGTTCAGAGAAGCAAATACTTTGCCGTAAAAAAAGGCTAATCATAACTTCATAGTTGCGAGCAGAGCAAGGCGCGTGCGGAAGGTTTGAGGGAGCTTACTTAGAGGTAAGTGACCGAAAACACCCGTAAACGCAACACCGCTATGCGAAGTAAATATGAAGTTTAGCGGAGCTAATTATAATGTAGGATTTTCGGGAGGCGACATACGCGTCAACCTCTCGCCCTCCTCCTCCAAGCTCTTGTCTGGAACGGCTTTTTCGCTCTTAGCCACCATCTGTTCAACGGTGACTTTGGCGCGCTCTACGGGAATTATGGTGCCGACGCCCGCAACGCAGCCGCCGGGACAGCCCATACCCTCTATCATATAGCCGTTAAGTTTGCCAGCCTTTGCAAGGGTGAGCATCTTTTTGCACTCTGCAAGCCCTTCGGCGTGCTGTATCTTTACCTCGGTGCCGGGATAGTACTCGTTTATGCACTTTTCGATGGCGTTTGCAACGCCGCCCGATACGGCATAGCCGCGTCCCGCGCCCGTCGCGGTGAACACGATGGGGCTCTCTTCAAGCTCTTCGAGGTTGATGTCGAGGGCGTCGAACATACCGACGAGCTCTTCGAACGTGATTACAAAGTCAACGTAGCTGCGGATATAGGTGCGCGAGGCCTCCAACTTTTTGGCGGCGCAGGGGCCGATGAATACCACGCGCGCTTCGGGGTCCTTCTCCTTTATGTGGCGCGCGGTGGCAACCATAGGTGTCAGCTCCTGCGAAATTTCGGGCGCGAGGTCGGGGAACTGCCTGCGCGTAAGCTCTACCCACGCGGGGCAGCAGCTTGTGAAAAGGAAGGGCAGTTTGCCCGTCGCAACCGAGCTTACGTAGTGGTGCGCTTCGGTAATGCAGCCCATATCAGCGCCGTAGGCAACTTCGTAAATATCCTTAAAGCCCAGCTTCAAAAGCGCGGTCTTGGTCTTGCCCGGGGTAACCTTGGGGCCGAACTGCCCGATTATTGCGGGTGCAACCGCGGCAACCACCTTGTCGCCCTTCTTTATAGCCTGAATGAGCTGATATATCTGCGACTTATCTGCAATGGCGCCGAAGGGGCAGGCCGCCATACACTGGCCGCACGCCACGCACTTATCGTTATCTATCTTTGCCCTGCCGAACTCGTCGGAAGAAATGCACTTTATGCCGCACGCCTGCGCGCAGGGGCGGATATGGTGCGCGATTGCATCGTAGGGGCACGCCGCCTTGCACCTGCCGCACTTTATGCACTTTGACTGGTCGATGAACGCGTGGCCCTTTACTATGGATACGGCGCCCTTGGGGCAGGCCTTTATGCACGCGTGCGAAACGCAGTTGCGGCACTGGTCGCTCACAACATACTCGTTGTCGGGACATTTGTCGCACGCAGAGGGTATGACCTGCATAAGGGGCGGTTCGTAATACTTGTCTGCAATGTTGCTCGCGTCGAGCCCTTCGGTTATGTGCACGGGCTTGTTTGCGGGGCGGAGCGAAAGGCCCATTGCAAGGCGCACGCGCTCTGCCGCTATCTGGCGCTCGCGGTAAATATTCTCTCTGTACTTAGGTTCCTCGTCGGGCGTTATTATGTAGGGAATGGCCTCGATATCGCTCGCTACCGACTCTGACTTGTAGGCAACCCTGGCAACTTCTGCAAAAATTTTGCGCCTTAAATCGGTTACCACGCTCTGACTTTTCATAAATACCACCTTAAATTTAGTATATGTTTCAAACGAGCGGCGGCGCCCTCCGTGCCGTAGGACAGACTTTGCCGCACGCAATCTTGCGTGAAAATTATAACACAAACCCGCCCGCTTTGCAATACGTTAAAATAACTTTTTTCACGCATAACAAATTTATTACAACCGTGCGCAGGAAAAAGCGGCGCATACGCCGTTAATCGGGCAATATATTGCGGTCTTTTCGCCCCGCCGGAAAAATTCTTTTTGGCAGGGAATGCGCCCGCAAGCGGCCGCTTTCGCGCAATTCGGGTCACATTCCCGTTCTGCGCGACAAAAAAAGCGTGACAAACTGCGGGAACGGGAGATATTGCCGCGCTGTTCTTCTGCATACCCTCGGTATTTTTCGGCGGAGACTGGCAATTCCTTGTATCTTGGGTTCTGTTGGGACTGCTTTTTGCCGCAGGTGCGCTGATAATTTGCTTTGTGATATACTTCTTCGGCATACGCCGCACTATGCTGGCGGCGGGAACGCTGGGTGCCGTAGGCGAAAAGGAGCGGCTGAACGGGCGTAAACGCAGCATACTTGCCGCCGTATGGGTGGTTGCCATAGCCGCCGCGCTCTGCTTTTTAACCGCGGGACTGTTTATAAGCGCAGGCTACACAATGTTAGTGCTTATGCTGCTCGCGCCCGTCACACTGCTTGCGGCGGCGATAGCGCACGTTGTTATAAATAATAAATTTATTAAAAAAATAAATAAAAATAATTGAATAAAAATTGCAGCGGCGGAAAGAAAACTCTTTCCGCCGCTGCAAGTATAAGGAGAAAAATAAAATAAATCAAATAAGAGTGAACGTAGTTGGTAAATATATATGCAAGCGGCTGCCGCAATACCTTTCAGGCAGGGCGGCGGGCCGCACTTTTACGCATTTGATTTATTTTTCCGAAGTTCTGATTTTCAGCCCAGCTTAATCTTCCTGCACAGATACAGGTAACCCTTCGTCATAACAAACCCGCGCAACTTCCACGGCATAAGGTAGAAAAATGATGCGTAAGAAAAATACCTCAGCCTTCTGTAAAGCGCGCCGTCGCGCTCCTTTATGTGCTTCCACAGCGCCTTTAACGCCGCTTTGCGCTCCTTTGAATATTCTGCGCAGGTGAAAAACACGGTATTTATGAGTATTACCTCTAAGTTATGCCACATATAGCGCTTCAACCTGCGCACCATATACTTTATCTCGTTCCAGGTATAGGCGTCGGTCATCTCGCGCATAACAGTCTGCTGCTGGGCATAGCGCTTTACTATGTTTTTCATACTTACCGATTGGTCTTCGCGCCCGATAAAGTAGTGATACAGGTCTACGTCGAGATAATACAGCGTGTTCATATACGGCAGCGGCTTGTAAGCAAACAGGTTATCCACGTAAAAGGTGTGTTCGGGAAGCACCGTGCCGCTTTTTACAAGCTGTTCGCGCTTGTACATAAGCGCGTGCATCAGCATCATCTTGGAATATCTGAACTTTTTTACCTCGTCCCAGCCGAAAATTCTGCCCTGAGGCATCTTGCCGCGGTAGTGCGAAACGAACATATCGCCCACGGAAGGCTTGTCGTACACGAAGTTAGTTATGTATAAATCGGGCAATTGCCCCGCAGATATGTGCGATTTAATTGTGGCAATCAGCTTTGCGAGCGCGTCTGTATCCAGCCAGTCGTCGGAATCGACGACCTTGAAATACAGCCCTTCCGCCTCTTTAAGACCGTAGTTTATGCCCGAGCCGTGTCCGCCGTTGGGCTTATCTATCACCTTTACGATGCTCGGAAAGTTTGCCCTGTAAGTCTTGGCTATTTTAAGCGTAACGTCGGTAGAGCCGTCGTTGACTATAATAATTTCCACATCGTCGCCGCCCGTAAGCAGGCTGTCGATACAATTTTTCATATACGCCTGCGAGTTGTAGCAGGGTACGACAAAACTTATCAGTTTCATAAAAACCACCGCGTTTTCAAGCCGCGGCCAATGTCCCTGTCTTTCAAAAATTCTGCCCGGGGCGCCTTAATCAAACGCAAGATTAAACTTATCGTGAATCTGCGTAAATTCTATCACACGAAGTGTGACTGCGCAATACAAATGACATAAAATGTAAGATTCGAAGCATAAACTGCACAAAAATGCCCGAAAAATGCAGAAATTTTTTATTTTGAAGGGAAGTGCCGCGGCTGAACAAAATTATTTTTTTTGAATACAAATTATAAAAAAGGCGGGCAGAAACTGCCCGCCACGATGCTTTTGAAAAGCCGCCGTCTGAACAAGGCAGGCGGTGCGCGCCTTACTTTAAGAAGGCGAGGAATGCCTTGTAGTTGCTGTATAAGTCAGCCTTGGAGATGAGCTCCCACGGCGCGTGCATAGAGATTACGGGCACGCCGATATCGACGGTATCTATATTGAGGTTGGCAAGGTACTTGGCAACCGTCCCGCCGCCGCCCGCGTCCACTTTGCCGAGCTCGGCAGTCTGCCATACCACGCCATCCTTTGCGAACATCGCGCGCACTTCGCCCACGAATTCGGCGTTTGCATCGTTAGAGCCGCTCTTGCCGCGCGCGCCCGTAAACTTGCTCATACAGGTTCCGCACGAGAGCATTGCCGAATTCATACGCTCGTATACGCTTGCGAAGTTGGGGTCGTATGCGGCGGTTACGTCGGAAGAAAGGCACTTCGAGGCATATCTGACCTTTCGGAAGGAGGCGCCCATAGCGACGGAGATTTCCTCCATAAGGTCCTCGTAAATCTTGCACTGCATACCCGTGTTGCCCTCGCTGCCAATCTCTTCCTTGTCGACGAGCATTGCAAGCACGGTGTGTTTGCTTTCGCTGTTCAAAACGGCGGTGAGCGCGGGGTATGCGCACACCCTGTCGTCGTGGCCGTAAGCGCCGATGAGGGCGCGGTCGAAACCGACGTCGCGCGCGGAGAATGCGGGAACGGCGGATATTTCTGCCGAGAGGAAGTCCTCTTCGCACATACCGTACTCCCTGTTGAGGTAGTTGAGCACGGTGAGCTTGAACTTATTCTTGACGTCCTCGTCCGCATATGGCATTGCACCGACAACAACGTTGAGCTGTTCGCCCTCTATCACCTTTGCGCCGCCCTTTGCCATCTGTTCGCCGCCGAGGTGGGGCAGAAGGTCGTCGATATAGAATACGGGGTCGTCCGCCTTTTCGCCGACGTTAAGCTCTACCTTTCTGCCGTCTTTGAGCATAACCACGCCGTGCAGGGCGAGGGGTATGGTTGTCCACTGGTACTTCTTGATTCCGCCATAGTAGTGCGTCTTCAAAAAGCACATACCCGCCTCCTCATACAGCGGATTCTGCTTTATATCTACCCTGGGCGCGTCGATGTGCGAAGCGATTATGCGCAGGCCGTCCTCTTCGAGGTTTTCGCTTCCCACGCGGAACACCACCACGCTCTTGCCGCGGTTTACGAAGTACTTTTTATCGCCCGCGGAGAGCTTGTCGCCGAATTTGAATTCGGTGAAGCCCGCCTCCCGTGCCATTCTGACGGCCGCGGCGCAGGCCTCGCGCTCGGTCTTGGCCTCGTCGAGGAAGGCCTTATAACCTTCGGCATAGGCGAACATCTGCGCGCGCTCATCTTCGGAGGCAACCTCGAAATAGTTCTTCTTTTCATAGGCAAGTTCGTCGTAACGTTCCTGCCCTTTGCTCTTCTTCTCTGCCATATGAAAAAGCTCCTTAAAATTTTTAATTTCTCACATATTATATCACCGCAACTTGGCAAAATCAATCGGCAAAGCGGCAAAATCGGCCAATAAAAGTTAATTTTT
>ERZ1643246.4822-NODE-4822-length-10351-cov-3.625971_pt1 | contig 10351 bp, 5 predicted proteins | sample MGYA00579265_ERZ1643246 | MGnify/ENA primary metagenome ERZ1643246 (study PRJEB29033, sample SAMEA4952261) | chicken gut metagenome | biome: Broiler Chicken; feature: Gastrointestinal Tract; material: Caecum | place: Ireland | collected 2018 | study: Broiler...
TGTCCGCCTTTGCGGCGGGCGCAGCAACATCCTGGGCATAGCCCACTGTGCCACCAGGCTGCGCCTCGTGCTGGAGGACAACGACAAGGCGGACACAAAGGCCATCGAGGAGGTGGACCTGGCAAAGGGTGTGTTTGTGGCGGGAGACCAGCTGCAGATCATCTTCGGAGCCGGCCTGGTCAACGATGTGTGCCAGGTACTGGCGGAGTACCTGCACATGGACAGCATGAGCCTGGGAGACCTGAAGACAAAGGCAAACAAGAGGATGAACCCTCTCCAGAGAGCGGTCAAGGCCCTATCGGATGTGTTTATCGAGATCATGCCGGGCATCCTGGCGGCGGCTCTTCTGACCGGTCTTTCCAGTGTGCTTGGAAATATTGAGTTTGTGCAGAACAACGACACGCTCTATGGCCTGTCCAGGCTGATCAATATTTCATCCGGCGCCATCTTCGGGTTCCTGCCCCTCTGCGTGGCCTACAGCACAGTGAAGCGGTTCGGCGGCCGGCCCATCATGGGACTTGTCATTGGCTGCATCATGCTGACCAACAGCCTGGCGGACGCCAGCGCGGCGGCCCAGGGGACAGTGGAGGTCACGACCCTGCACATTTTCGGACTGCCGGTGGAGCTCATCGGCTTCCAGGGCGGCATCATCGTGGCCCTGCTCATCGGCATCGTGACAGCCAAGCTGGACATTTTCTTTGAGCGGAAGATACCGGAGGTGATCCGTCTTCTCGTATCGCCCCTTCTGACCACCCTGGTCAGCTCGTTTTTGCTGTTCATGATCATCGGGCCCATCGGGCGGGGGCTGGCAAACGGGATTACGGCCGTGCTCGTGTGGATGACGGAAAATCTGGGCGTGATTGGCTACGCCGCCTTCTCCGGCGTGCAGCAGCTCATCGTCATCACCGGACTGCACCATGTGTTCGGTGCCATCGAGTCTCAGCTCCTGGTGGATACGGGAAGAAACTTCCTAAATCCCCTCATGTCTGTGGCCATCATCGCCCAGGGCGGCGCTGTCCTCGGCTATCTTGCGGGGCACTTTAAGGAGGCTAAGACGAGGGAGCTCTGTATACCCAGCTTTATCTCTGTACTGTTCGGCATCACCGAGCCGGCTCTCTTCGGTGTGAACCTGCGGTATCGCTACCCCATCATCGGCGGTTGCCTGGGCGGAGCAGTGGGCGGCGTGATCGTCTACGTCACAGACCTGGCAGCCCTCGGCTTCGGAACCACTGTGGTGCCCGGACTTGCCCTGGCGGACCCGGCCCACAACGGCTATATCAACTATATCATCGCCCACGTGGTGGCTCTGGCAGCGGGCTTCCTCTTCACCATACTCCTGAGCATAGGCTTCAGGGGAAAGGCAAACCAGGAACCCGCACGGACGGCACCGAAGGAGACGGCGCCTGGTGCAGCGGCATCGCCGGCGGAGGAGACATCTGCCCAGCAGTTATCCGGGCAGCCTGTATCCGACAAGGCGGCGGATTTCCCGGAGGAGATAAAGGCCTACGTGCCGGGCGAGCTGGTCGGCATTGAGAAGGTGAACGACCCCACCTTTGCCCAGAAGGTGTTGGGAGACGGGGTGGCTATCCTGCCTGCGGAGGGGAAGATCTACGCCCCTGCGGACAGCACAGTGGAGATGGTCATGGACACAAAGCACGCCATTGCCCTGCGGACGAAGGCCGGCAGCGGCTTTCTCATCCATGTGGGCATTGACACAGTCAATCTGGGAGGAAAATATTTCACCGCCCATGTGACCGAGGGACAGCAGGTGAAACAGGGCGACTATCTGCTGGACTTTGACATGGAGAAGATCAAAGCGGAGGGGTATGACACAGCCGCCTGCTTGATATTCACAGAGCCTGTGGAGGGCACCCAGCTGGTAAGAGACGCGGAAAGGACCGTGGCGGCAGGCGACAGGATCGCGGTTGTCGCTATGCAGGGATAATGACTATGAATGAAAAGACAAAGGAAATGATGGAAAAGGCCCGGGAGCAGGAGCAGTCTATGGAAGGGACAGTGAAGAGCTGTCCCTTCCGGACAAGATTTCACATCATGCCCCCGGTGGGCTGGATCAACGATCCCAACGGACTGTGCCAGTTCCAGGGCATCTTCCACGCCTATTTTCAGTATTCCCCTTTAAGCGTAAACGGCGGAGGCGGCTTCTGGGGCCACTGTGTGAGCCAGGATCTCCTCCACTGGGAGTACAAAGAGCCTGTCCTGACCACAGACATCCCGGAGGACGCAGGCGGCGTCTACTCCGGCTCCGCGCTGGTGGAGGATGGCAGGCTGTACCTCTTCTACACGGGAAACGTGAAGCTCCCCGGGGACTACGACTACATTGACGCGGGGAGGATTTCCACCCAGATCCTGGTGGAGAGCCCGGACGGACAGCACATGTCCCAAAAGGAGAAGGTCCTTGAGATGAAGGACTACCCGGCGGACATCACCCAGCATGTCCGGGATCCCAAGGTGTGGAAGGAGGAGGGCCGGTATCACATGGTGCTGGGCGCAAGGAGAAGAGCCTGGAAGGAAGACGGAGAGCGCCGGGACGAGGGGGGAGTCCTTGTCTACTCCTCGGCAGATATGCACAGCTGGTCGCTGGAGCGGGAGATCTTCCCGAAGCAGTATTTCGGCTACATGTGGGAGTGCCCGGACATCTTTTCCCTCGGAGAGGGGGAGGAAGAGAGGAAAATCCTCTCCTTCAGCCCACAGGGGCTGGCCCATGAAAAAGAGCGGTTCCAGAACAGATACCAGTCCGGATGGGGCTTCCTGTCCGGCGGCAGACCGGAGGAGACATTCACAGAGTGGGATATGGGATTTGACTTCTACGCGCCCCAGACCTTTCAGGCGGAGGACGGCAGACGCATTCTGATCGGCTGGGCCGGTGTCCCGGATACCCAGGAGGAGCACGCAAACCTGTCTGTAAAAAACGGCTGGCAGCACTGCCTCACCCTGCCAAGGGAGCTGACCCTTGAGAGGAGCCGGGTCATCCAGCGGCCGGTCCGGGAGATTTTTGGTCTCCCCTGGAGGAAAGAAGACCCAAGCGGCGGAGAGCCGTTTCGCTGGAGCAGCCGGGCAGTCCGGCTGGATATCAGGGACATTAGCGGCGGAAGCGCGGGAGTCCTCCTTGGGACACCCGGGAACGGACTTGCCATACAGGCGGACCGGGACACAGTGACACTATCCTATATAAATGAAGAGGGAGAGCCCTCCGCCTGCGGAGGCGGCCGTAAAGCCCGCACCGGGCGTCTGGAGGAACCTGTGGATCGGCTCCTCATCCTGGTGGACAGCTCCATCGCCGAGATCTTTGTCAACGGCGGTGAGATGGTGTTCACCACGAGGCTGTATCTTGAAAAGAAAGAGCGGGAGCTGAAGATTGAGGGCAGCGGCTCTGTCACCCTGGAGACTGTGGAGTGAAGGAAAATACAATGCAGGCAAGGAGATGGATGTTCCATGCAAAAGACAGCGCTTTGTATTTTCCTGTTCTCTATGTCCTCTCTTTCCCTGGCGGGAGTCAGGAGCAGGATATAGAGAAGGTGCAGCCCCGGGCTGAGGAGTCAGACACAGCAAGCGAGCCAGTTACTTTAGGCGAGGCGGCACCCACAGCGGGGAGTATGCGCAGCAGTACTTCTACAACGGCATGTGCTGGATCTGGAAATAAAAAATATTTTTCTCTTTAATCTTCCACTGGTATATTGATCTCACAGACAAGATAAGTGAAAGAGACATGAAAGAACCGGGCATTTCCGCCCGGTCTTTTTTTCGTCTCTGTCAGAATATATGATAGTTTACAACAAGCGCTGCAAACACGATGGAGACCATGGACAGCAGCTTGATGAGGATGTTGATGGAGGGCCCTGACGTATCCTTGAATGGATCGCCTACTGTGTCGCCCACTACAGCGGCCTTATGCTGCTCGCTTCCCTTGCCGCCGTGCTTTCCGCTCTCAATGTACTTCTTGGCATTGTCCCAGGCGCCGCCCGCGTTCGCCATGAAGATGGCCATCAGGAAGCCGGTTGCCGTGGAGCCTGTGAGAAGGCCGATGACGCCGTTGTAGCCAAGGATCAGTCCCGTCACCACAGGGGTCACGATGGCCAGCAGAGTGGGGAGGATCATCTCGTGGAGGCTGGCCTTTGTGCAGATGTCCACGCATGTCTCGTAGTCCGCGTCAGCCTTCCCCTCCATCAGGCCCTTGATCTCCTTAAACTGGCGGCGCACCTCAACAACGATGCTCTGTGCCGCGCGGCCTACAGAGGACATGGTGAGTGCTGCGAAGACGAAGGGCAGGCAGGCGCCGATGAAGATGCCCACAAGAACGGTGGGGTTCATGACGCTCATGTCCAGAACCACATCGCTGCCGCCTACCTCCTGCACCTTCTCCACATAGGAGGCGATGAGAGCCAGGGCGGTGAGGGCAGCGCTTCCGATGGCGAAGCCCTTTCCTGTGGCGGCCGTCGTATTGCCCAGGGAGTCCAGGGCGTCGGTGCGCTGGCGCACGGTCTCCTCCAGACCTGCCATCTCGGCGATTCCTCCGGCGTTGTCAGCGATGGGACCGTAGGCGTCTGTGGCCAGCGTGATACCCAGCGTGGAGAGCATACCCACAGCTGCCAGGGCAATGCCGTAGAGGCCTCTTGTGGACTCGATAAAGCCGCCGGAGAAGGCGTAGGCAGCCATGACGCACACGGCGATAATGATGATGGGAACCGCGGTGGACAGCATGCCAAGGCTCAGTCCGCCGATGATGATGGTGGCGGAGCCGGTCTCGGATTTGTCTGCCAGGTTCTGGGTCGGTTTGTATGTATCAGATGTAAAGTACTCGGTAAAGAAGCCGATCAGCACGCCTGCCAGCAGTCCGCCCAGGATGGCGAAGTACACGCCGATGAACTCCCTTCCAAGGATAAACCATACAAGCGGGAAGGCGATGACCGCGATGATCAGGGCGCTCGTGTTGGTTCCGCGGCGCAGAGCCTTAAGAAGAGTGCTCTGGTCTGTGCTCTCCCCTGTCTTTACCAGCAGGGAGCCGATGATGGATGCCAGCACGCCCACAGCGGCCAGGACCATGGGGATTACCACGGCGTTGACGCTGTCCACAGAGGCCACCTTGTCAAAGGCGATGACGCCCAGGGAGCAGGCGGAGAGGATGGAGCCCACGTAGGACTCGTAGAGGTCAGCGCCCATGCCGGCTACGTCGCCCACATTGTCGCCCACGTTGTCCGCGATAACAGCCGGGTTTCTGGGATCATCCTCCGGGATGCCGGCCTCCACCTTTCCGACCAGGTCGGCGCCCACATCGGCTGCCTTGGTGTAAATGCCGCCGCCCACACGGGCGAACAGAGCCATGGAAGAAGCTCCCATTCCGAAGGTCAGCATAGTGCTTGTAAGGTCCTCCAGCGGAAGATGGAAGACGAGGCGGAGCAGAAGGTACCAGATGGAGATATCCAGAAGTCCCAGTCCCACCACCGTGAAGCCCATGACAGACCCGGCTGAGAAGGCCACATTCAGTCCCTTGTTCAGACTGCTCTGGCAGGCGGCCGCCGTCCGGGCGTTAGCCCTGGTGGCGATCTGCATGCCTACAAAGCCGGAGAGGCCGGAAAAAAATCCTCCTGTCACAAAGGCAAAGGGAACGAACCATGTCAGAAGTCCCAGAGCTGACATGACAAAGAGGATGACGAACATGACGACAAAAAAGCACACCAGGATCTTGTACTGGCGCCTTAAGTAGGCCATAGCCCCGTTGTGGATCGATGCGGAGATCTTTTTCATCTGGTCAGTGCCCTCAGAGAAGCCCAGGACTCTCTTCGCCTGGCTTGCCACAAAAAGAAGAGCAATGATCGATCCGCAAAGTGTCAGTAGTGCCAATTGATTGTCCATTTGATCTTTCCTCCATTCCTGTATTGAAAAAATAACGATTTGAGACCTATTATAGCACTTCTGTTGTGAAAAACCACTATTATTCAGTAAATAAATTGTGAATCTTTTGAATGATTTGTTAATAATAAAAAATGCCTGGAAAAACCAGGCATTTGATCAGATGATGTCGTATGAGCCGTCGCCCAGGCACCGGATACCGCACCGGAAAAATTCCTCCATGGCCCGGATCATATTGTCTGTGTCCGAGGCTCCGGCCGTCTCGAAGGGAGAGTGCATGGCGAGCTGGGCCAGGCCGATGTCCACTGTGTTCAGGGCCACCTGGGCATTGGAAATGTTCCCCAGAGTGGAGCCTCCTGCCATGTCGGAGCGGTTCAGGAAGGTCTGGAAGGGAACTCCTGCCCGGCGGCAGATAGTCTTGAAGAGGGCGGCGGAGACAGCGTCCGTTGTATACCGCTGGTTTCCGTTGTACTTGATCACAATGCCCTGGTTCATGGCCGGACGGTTTACGGCGTCCGATCTCTCCGGCTGGTTGGGGTGCACCGCGTGGGCGTTGTCTGCCGACAGCATGAAGCTGGAGGAGAGCATGGCAAGATAGTCCTCCTCCGTTTTTCCGAGACAAAGGCAGATCCGCCGGAGGGTGTCCTTGAGAAAGGTGGAGGCGGCACCCTGCTTTGTGCCGCTGCCTACCTCCTCGTTGTCCAGCACGCAGTGGACGGGGATAGAGGTGCTGCCGCTTTCCCTCTCCGTATTTAGAAAGGCGGTCAGGGAGGCGAAGACGCACTGCAGGTCATCCAGTCTGGGAGCTGAGATGAACTCCCCTGCCGCGCCCCAGCAGATCCCCGGCATGCGGCAGTAGAGCAGCAGGTCATGGCCTGCGATCCGCTCCGGTACTGTCCCGGCAGCCTCCGCTACGCAGCGGAGGAAGGTGTCCTTCCGGGCAATGTCTCCGTAGAGGGGCAGCATGTCCTTCTGGGGATCCGGCTTGAAGCCGGCGTTGGCCTCCTTGTTCATGTGGATGGCCAGGTTGGGGATGAGGAGGAGATCCCGGTCTATGTTCACAAGTCTTGTCCGAAGCCTCCCGTCCTCCTCCACAAGGATGCGCCCCGCCACGGAGAGCGGCCGGTCCAGCCAGGGAGCCATCAGCATGCCGCCGTACCGCTCCACATTCAGGCGGACGTAGAGGCCGGCTGAGGGAAGCTCCGGCATCTCCTTGATCTTGAAGGCAGGGGAGTCGCTGTGGCTGGCGATGATGTGGAAGCTGTCCGGGGATCCCTCCGGAACCCGGAAGGCGATGAGGGAGGAGAGATTGCGGGTGACAAAATATTTTCCTCCCGGAGCCAGTGCCCAGGGGCGGCTCTCCTCCAGTTGCATGTAGCCCTCTTTTTGCAGAGCGGCCTTCATAGTATCCACCGTGTGGTAGCTGGTGGGAGAGAGCCGGATGAATGAAAAGAGATTGTTAATTGTTGTCTGCAAAGCCGCGCGCCTCCTTATCTCAGTTTTTCCAAATAGGAAATCAGATCCTCAAAGCCTCCCCGGGGATAGCCGGACAGATCCCGTCCCTCCTTGTTGATCAGGCAGTCCGTAAGAAGAAAGACCTTCATTCCCAGTGTTTCCGTGATCATGTCCTCTGATACATCGTTTCCCACCATCAGGCACTCCTGGGGACGCAGGCCACAGTGGGCGAGGATGTCCCTGTAGTAGTCCGGGTTGGGCTTGCAGTGGACGGAATTCTCATAGGTGGTGTAGTATTCGAAGTCCTCCGGCGAGACGCCGGCCCACCTCATCCGGCTCTCTGTGGCGATGGAGGGAAAGAGGGGATTAGTGGCCAGGACCCTGCGAAGTCCCAGCTCCCGGCAGAGTGCCACGGAGCGGGCCGCCAGCGGATTGTGGCCGCACACCTGTCTGGCCTCCTGAAATTCTACCTCATAAAACTCCTGGAAGACGGGGATGTCCTTTAGGGCTTTCTCACCGTAGACGCTGCTGAAGAAGTCCCAGAACACCTCCTCGTTGGTGGCTCTGCCGTCGTTTTGTACCATGGCGGCGGTGCCGCCCCACACGGCCTTGATCAGGCCCTCCGGGTCGTAGCCTCTGGGGGCCATCTTTTCAGCCAGCCTTTTGAAATATGATTTTACAAACAGATCCTGATCCATGGGGAGCAAGGTCCCGTCCAGGTCAAATAAAACAGTCGTGATCTTTTCCATATGTATTCTCCTCGTCTCACAAAATGCGGGGCGGACGGGCGGCTGCCCTTTCCCGGGACTGTACGCGTCCGACCCCGCGGCAACAGATAAAGTATAGAATGAAAAAACAGTGATTGTCAACTATGCCGTTTTCTCCTATAATAGATAGTAAAATCAAAAACAAAAGAGGAATTTGGTATGAATTTTTTAGAGGAACGCATTGTAAAGGATGGAATTATTACAGAAGGGAACGTGCTGAAGGTGGACAGCTTTTTAAATCATCAGATGGACATTGAGCTGTTTGACCAGATCGGGGCGGAGTTCAAGAGGAGATTTGAGGGCAAGCCCATCAACAAGATCCTCACCATTGAGGCCTCCGGCATAGGCATCGCCTGCGTGGCGGCCCAGCACTTCAAGGTGCCGGTGGTGTTCGCCAAGAAGACCCAGAGCATCAACCTGGAGGGAGAGATGTACGTGGCGGAGGTAGAGTCCTTTACCCACCGCTGCAAGAACCAGGTCATCGTGTCCCAGAAATTCCTGAGTGAGGAGGATCACGTGCTGATCATCGATGATTTCCTGGCCAACGGCTGTGCTCTCCAGGGACTGATCCAAATCGTCCAGGCGGCGGGTGCCACCGTGGAGGGAATTGGAATTGTCATCGAGAAAGGCTTCCAGGCAGGAGGCAGCATTATAAGAAATCTGGGATATCAGCTTGAGTCCCTGGCCATTGTGGACGCCATGGATGAGAAGACCGGAACCTTTGTATTCCGGGAACAGAAATAGGAATAGACGAAAAGGAGCAAAGACAGAATATGAACACATCAGTGCAGCTGGAACAGCAGCTTATGAGCATACACAGGAAAAGCTATCCGGCATACAAGAGCCTGGCCGGGAGCTGGCAGTTCCCCGGCTTTATCCTCCACATCGACCACGTGCAGGGAGATCCCTTTGCGGCGCCCTCCAAGGTGAGCGTGGAGGTGTCCCAGAAGACGGCGGCCTTCCCGGAGGAGCTTTTTGACAGAAAGGACAAGAGGATTGCCCTGCAGGATCATCTTACAAGGGAGTTCTCCCGGCAGATCGGCGAGTACATGTTCCAGGCGAAGGGCTCCGGCAAGAGCGGTCTTATCAGCATCAGCCGCTGCGGCCAGGAGGTGCTGGAGCGGACAGCCCTGGAGATGAACGGAAAGCGGATCCTGGTGCGCTTTGAGGTGGGATTTCCCGCAAACGGCCGGACCATCAACGCTCCGGAGCTGAAGAAGATCCTGTTTGACTACGTGCCCCAATGTGTGAAGAGAGCCCTGTATTACAAAAATCTCAATCCGAAGGTGCTCCGGGAGGTGGCGGACCTGGCGGAGGACCAGACCTTTATCCGGGAGGAGCTAAGAAAGAGAGGCCTGGCCGCCTTTGTGGCCAACGGCTCTGTCCTGCCCCGGCAGAGCGGCGTCTCAGACAAGCCCATGAAAGGGGCGGTGGTGTTTGAGAGCCCGAAGAGCATGGAGGTGGAGCTTTCCCTTCCCCATAAGGGTGCGCTGAAGGGGATGGCGGTGCCAAAAGGCATCACCCTCATTGTGGGCGGCGGCTATCACGGCAAATCCACTCTCCTGAAGGCGCTGGAGCTGGGCGTGTACAACCATATCAGGGGGGACGGAAGAGAGTACGTCATCACAGACGACACGGCTATGAAGATCCGGGCGGAGGACGGAAGGGCGGTGGCCCATGTGGACATCTCGCCTTTTATCAACCATCTCCCCAACGGGAAGGACACGGTGGACTTCTCCACAGAGGATGCCAGCGGTTCCACCTCCCAGGCGGCCAATGTGGTGGAGGCTGTGGAGGCGGGAGCAGGCGTGCTCCTCATCGACGAGGACACCTCGGCCACAAACTTTATGGTGCGGGACGCCCTCATGCAGTCCGTCATCGCCAGAGAGCAGGAGCCCATCACCCCCTTTATCGAGCAGGCCAGGAAGCTCTACGAGGAGAAGGATATCTCTGTCATCCTTGTGGCGGGCAGCTCGGGAGCCTACTTCTACATCGCGGACAAGATCATCCAGATGGACACCTACCGGGCATACGACATCACGGATCAGGTGAAGGATATATGCAGCCGGAATAAAGAGGAGATGGATTTTGTGACAGCCCACAGGAAGGAGTCCGAGGGTATCGCCAGATGGGGTGTCATGTCCCGCCATCCCCGCCTTGGAAAGATCGACAAAAAGCACGGCCAGATCAAGGTAAAGCAGTATGGAAAGGACAGCTTCTCCATCGGAAAGGACACGGTGGAGCTCAAGTATGTGGAGCAG